>Ga0172380_10007308_pt1 | contig 12443 bp, 21 predicted proteins | sample Leawe162metaG_FD_119747 | JGI IMG/M metagenome (GOLD analysis project Ga0172380, IMG submission 119747) | Leachate microbial communities from a municipal landfill in Southern Ontario, Canada - Leachate well 162 metaG | ecosystem: Engineered > Solid waste > Landfill > Unclassified | place...
CCGGGATGCGCAGCTTCTCCTGCGCCCAGGGGCGCGGCACCTTGAAGCCCACACCGACCAGCTTGGGCAAAGCCTCGGAGTACGCGGTCAGATCCTCCGCCTCGCCCAGGTCGAAGCGGAACTGCGGGCAGCGGCGCAGGCCATCGATGCCGCCCTTGTTCAATGCGATCAACGGATATACCAGGTCGCGGGTGAGCGTGCCGGCGACCTGGCGCGCATCGCCCCGCAAAATGTCGTGCCGCACTTCGTTGTGCACCTTGCCCAGGGCGTAGCTGCCACCGCCCTTGGCGCCGGTGTCGGCCGACAGCGTTTGCCCGAGGATCAGCTTGGACTCGGCCTTGTCGGCCCACTCGATCATGTCCAGGTGCGGGCTGCTACTACCGGTGCTGCCGCCGGTGATCTTCTGGATCTCCAGTGACATCTCCTGCGGCATGATGGCGCGGGCGTCGTGGCCCAACGCGGTGACGGCACGCATGAGGCTCGCCTTCTCGTCGGCGCTGGCGCCCGAGAAGTACTTGCCGACGATGATGGGCAGACCGTAGGTTTCAAGGAACTCGGCGAAGTCGCCGACCGAGTAGGCCTTGTAGATGAACGGCCAGACCGCCGTCCGGTAGAGGCCCATGCGGCCGCTGTAGCCGGTCTTTGCTTTGCCGACCGTGTGCATCACCCAGCCGAAGGGCTGCAGCGCTGCGCCGTCGACGCTGAGATCGCGCAAGCGCAATTCGGTGCGCGCAACATTCTGGCGAAACCATTCCTGGGGACGAGGATAGAAGGCGGGCAGCCACTCGGACCCCTCCCGGCGCCACTCCAACTCGACCGGCGCGAAGCCGTGTCCTACGGCGTCCATGAGCGCCAGCAACAGATCCTCGATCGGATCGACCGCGTCTTGCAGAACCTCGCGTACCCATTCGGTCGCGGCCTTCTCGGCGGCGCTGGCGTTGCGCGGTTCGACGATATCCCAATCGAGCGCGGCCAGCGCCCCCTTGCGCTTGCCCATCTCCGCCTGCAGGTGAACGTCGCGTTCCTCCATGTCGGAGAACATTCGATGCTGCTCGACCAGATTGCCGTTATCCGCATCCTGGAGGATGCGGGCGAGCCGGGCCGGCGTGAGGCCATTCAACATCGGCGTCAAGTACTGATTGGCGAGCGACGAGATGCGCGCGGTCTGCGGCTCATCGAGGACGATCCGGTCGATGGGCTTGCCGAACTGGTCGAGGATCTTGTTGGTGGCCATCACAGCATGCTCCTGGAGTAGTCGCGGGCGCCGTAGTCGTCATCCCTATCCGGCAGGCCGTTTACGCCCGCCTCGCTCGGGCTGCCGCGGCGCGGCGTCGATTGAAAGCCGTCGCACGTCCCGGTCGGCTCCATGCGCGACGCAAACACGCCAATGGCCAGGGCGATGGCGGTGTCGCCGTGACGCTCGCGGCCGTCCGCGCCGCGCACGCGGGCATCGTCGGGCACTTTGGCGATTCCCTTGTCCATGCGCACGGCGCGCAGATCCGCCAGCACATCGGCATCGCGCGGGATGGACAGCGTCTTGTCCTCGAAGGCCGCCTTGAAGGGTGGCATGTTCTCCCGGTACCACTCGGCCGAGAGCATCACCTGGGCGATTCGACCGGCGCCGTACTTCTGCATGGCGACCTCGGCCAGGTACTGCCCGTTGCCGCGCGCATCCAGTGCGCCGGCGCGAAAGCGCGGCAGCCGATCGACGATGTAGAACAAGATCTGCTTTTGCTGCTCGAAGGGGACGTTGCGCAACTCGACGATAAAGGGCGTTACCAGCCGCAGCGTTCGGGTCTGCTCGAGGGGCCAGATCACGCTCAAGTCGCCCGAGCGCGCGAAGTCCTCGCCGAAGAAGTGGTCCAGATTGGGATCGAGCTGCGCCAGAAGCGGCGCCAGGTGCTCATCGCACCAGTCCCGGGTTTCGGCCTCCCGGATGTGCTTGGGCAGCACCGTGAATCCGTCAGGCTGGGACAGCCGCACCACGGGGATGCCGGCCTGCATGCATTCCTCGATCTGGATCCGGGTGAGATAGGAGCCGCCGCCGGCGCTGGGAATGACGTCCAGTTCTTCCGCGGCATTGTCGCCATACAAGGAGTAGATCTTGGCGCGCCAATCGGCGAGGTTCGCTTCCTTCATGCGATCGCCCATCACCAGCTTGACGCGATCGTAGAGGCCTTGCGCCACAGCGTCGTCGAATGTCGTCCGGTGCAGCGAGTAGGCGAGCTTGCCGGCCCGAATATCGGTCACCAGCTCGTTGAACGGGTTGCTGTCCCCGTTGTGGGACGAGAGCAGCCGCACCTTGCCACCCCAGATCAGCATGGCCAGCGCCGCTTTGAGGAGTCCCGGCAGATCGTCGTGGAAGGCCGCCTCGTCGATGGTCACCTTGCCTTGCTTGCCGCGGATCGAGCGCGGCCGACTGGAGAGTGCCAGGATCTTCTGGCCGCTCGCGAAGTCGACGCGAAAGGCCTTGATGTCCCGCCCTTCGTCCTCGTAGACGCACTCGTTCATCTCGCCGGCAGCGAGGTTGAAGTTCTTCGCCCACATGGCGCAATCGTCGACGTACTCCCGCGTCATGTCCTCTGAATAGCCAATGTAGAGCGCATCCATGCCGTCCGCCGGCGCCGCGGTGAGGACGGAGTCCGACGCATCGCACCAGGAAGCGCCGATGCGTCGGGACTTCTCCCACACGGCAACCTCGGCCGGATCGGAGACCCAGTCCTGTTGATAGGGGAGGAGGACGGCGGGGGCGTTCATGCGGCAATGCCGAGAATCTCTCGCCGGATGGTGTCGACGGCTTCAGGCGTGAGGCCGCCTTTCTTCGCGACCTTTTCGACGGCGTCAGCCGCGGCCTTGGCCTTCCCGCGAACTTCGGTCTGCCAACGCTTTTGCGTCACGGTTGCGCGACCAAGTTCAGCGACGGCGCGCGCCACCTTCGGCAGATCCATGCCGCCTTTCTCCGTGCTCATCAGCAACTTGAAAAGGTGCTCTTGCACGAGCCGCATCAGCGCCTCGTTGACGGCGCCTTCATCGTCCGGAGCGGCGTTGACGACGGCCTTCGCTTGCTCGCTCGCGAGCTTTACGGCTTCGAGGCGATCTTGGAAGTCCTTGCCGTAGCGCTGTATCGTCGCCCGGCTGAGCGTCAATCCATATTCCGACTTGATGTACGCGGTGATCGCCTCGTAGCCCGAGAAGTTGTTTTCGACAAGGTGCGTGTCGAGCCACAGCTTTACCTCTGGCGGGATGCTCAAAATCTTCTTCCGCTTGGGCATTTCAGCTCCCGGGCCAATACTTCTTCGGCCGGGCGATCCCGGGATCGCATTCGACGGTGTATTCGACCACGTCGATGCCATACCGGCCAATATCCGCAAGCCAGTTGCCGTCGGGGCGCTTGTCGAGTTTGATGAGACCGCGCTCGGCCAGGTAGTCGAGCTCGGCGCGCATCTCCATCGGTGACGCGTCGACGTACTCGCCCTGCACCACCTGCAGCAGCAAGCCCTCGGAGGCCCCGCCAGTCGCGCGGGCATTATTGAGGGTCACCAGCAACATCCAGCGGATGAACTCCCGGCGCAGCCTGGCCGTATCAATCATTTTTCTGTTCCCCTTTTCAAGAGCGCGTTCTCGATGCGCAGCGCCAGGGCGTCGATCTTGGTTTCAATCGTCGATTGGGTGCGAATGAAGTCATCACGCCGCACATAGTTGAGCGGCAGCTCGCCGCGCCACTCCAGGAAGTCGCGTTCGAGCTTGCTCAGTTTTTCCACGGTCAACTTTTCTTCGGCAAAGTGCGCCTGGAGCTGCTGCAGGATCGAACTGTGCCGCTCGCTCTGCCGTTTTTCGAACTGACTGAGCAGCAGCTTTGCCGCGCCCGCCGAGAATCCGATGAACGCGATCAGCACGTAGATCAAGTTCCACAAATCCAGGGTCACTTGCACTTGGTTGCTCCTCCGGCAGTCGCTGCTTCGAGTTCGGCCTGGCAGTGGCGGCAGGTCTGTGTTCCCGGGTAGGCTTCGCGCCGTGCCCGGGGGATTGGGTGCGTGCAGACTTGGCACTTGTGCGCCGAATCAGAGACCGTCTTGCCGACCAGGCCGGAGCGCCTCTGCTGGGCATCGAGCGCGTCTCCGCGCTGTGCCTCCTCAAGGGCGGCCGCACGGTCGCAAAAGTCAGTCACCGGAAAGCGCTCCCGTCGCCTTGAGCCACTCGACCAGGCCCTGATAGCGATCGCGCAATTGCCAGTACAAGGCCATCGCCTCCAGGTGGTTGCGGTAGAGATCCTCCAGCGCTCCGCTCGCCGGCGCCGGCGGCGGCTCCGGTAGCGTGGTCAGCAGCGCGGGGGGATAAAGGCGCGGTGCCGGCGTTGGCATCGGCCCAGTCGCGCAGCCGGCCAGGATCAAGCACGCAAACAGCAGGCAAAGGGTCAGTCTTCGCATAGGTAGTTTCCTTCTCTCTCAGCCCCCGGAAAAAGCCCTCACGACGATCGGACCGCGCGGCCGCCTTCGCCTCGATGGCGTGGCCCTTGCCAGCCTTCGCGTTGTGTTGCTCGATAGACTTGACCATCGGCTTCACTTTCGCGGCTTCGCAAGCGTTGTGCTCGTTACCAACGCCGAACTGATAGACCCATACCAGGCTGACGGCCCAGAGAACTGCAAGGAGAAAGGCGGTTCGGGCGCTCACGCGCAGATCCCCGGACCCCAGGCGGTCTTGACGTAAAGCGGCTCGAAGCGCAGCAGGATCGCGCGGGAATAGTGACGGTTTTCCGCGAACATCGAGGCCGCGCGCCCCGCGTTGAATGGCTCGACTTGCCTAGCGACACGCGGATCGGCGCCGTGCTGCTGCGCGAGCATCTTGTCGCGTCGCACCCAGCCTTCACCGCCGTTGTACGCCCACAGCGATAGCCACATGGCGTCGCAGGGTGTGGCGCCGCCGGCGCGGCCATACAAGAACTTGTCGTAGCGCACCAAGGCGCGCAGCGCCCAGGTCGTGTTGTAGGGCTGGGGATCGACCAGCTCGGGATCGATGTCGCCGATCCATTCGGCGGTGGCCGGCGTGAATTGCGCCAGGCCGCCGGCGTACTTCGATTGCGCGTTCGGCTTCCAGCCACTTTCCTGGTGGATCTGGCCGGCGAACGTGGCGATCGGCGCGTCGATACCCCAGACCAGGTGAGCACTGCGTACCAGGTCGCGGCGGTATTTCTGAGCGGCCTGCGGGATCTCGTAGGCGAACGCGGCGCCAGGCCTGAATAGCGCTGCGGCCAAAACGATGGCCGTGAGGAGGAGCGCGATCTGCGTATGCCGCTGCAGGCGCATTACGCCCCCAGACCCACGGCCAGCATCAGCGCGCCCATGATGATGGCTCGCCGCAGCATCGAGACCGAAAACGCCATCGACTCGCCCGGCGCAACAATCGGCAGCAGGCCGCGCTTCCACTCTTCGGCCAGAAACATGTCTGGACGCGCGTAAGGGAACGCCTCGCGGTCGAGGTAGTAACCAGCGACGCCGGCGCTCGTGACCAGGCTGAACTTGTAGAGCGTTACTAACGCCAGGTGCGGCGATGTGTAGTTGACTACCAGTCCCAGGATGACGGACAGGGCGATAGAGACGGACATGCGAGGCAGTTTCATAGGTGGCGCTCCCGGAACTGGCTTGGGGTAAAGATGCACGCCGCATGGACCGAACGGTAATGCCACCCGGGCAGGCGATCGCAGTGACCGAAGCCTCGCGCGGTCAGGCGATCAGCGGGGGGAAGCGAGAAGTATCGGCAAGCAGCGCACACATGGGAGACGTTACGCGCGCGCGGGATGCGCTTTGATCCGAAGTACTTCGGACAGAAGCGCTTCGGTCAAGCGGGAGGCGTGGGAGTGACGCCGTGCCCGAACAAGTCGAACTGGTTTTCATCCACTGGCCGAACCCGGTGGCGGATGACTGTATTGGCGCCGGGTGTTCTCTGGAGAATAGTCTCGATCTGCCGACTTGTCAGCCGGTAGCGTAAGGCCAAGTCAACGATGGTGCCGCCGGCCGAATACTCGGCAATGATCTGGGTGTCGCGCACATCCCGCACCGCCTGCGCGCACGTGGCCACATAGATGATCTCGCCGCCGAACTGCTCCATCACCAGCAGCGTATCGTCTTCGCCGAGCAACTCTACCAGCTTCTGCCGCATTGGCGACTCGTCCCGTATTCCGAGTGGGACGCGGAACTTGAGGCCCGGCCAGACCTTGATGATCTTGAGCGCGACCGTCGCGCCCAGGTGCTCGACCAGGATGCGCGCAGACTCGGGCAGGTTGCTGGTGTCGGTCACCGTCCGACCTTCGCTTTGAAGTCCTCGCCCTTGGGCATCATGACCAGGCCATTCTCGTCCAGCCAGGCGGCGACGTTGCACGCCGCCATCGATGCCAGGGCAACACGGTCGGCCTTCATCTCGATTGTCGGCGGCTTGCTCAAGAACATCCGCCACGCCAGTTGGAACGCCGCCAGTGCGCCCACCAGGCCGCCACAGGCCAGTCCCAGGGAGAACGCAACAAAGGCCTCAGTGCTCACGGGCGGCCCCCGTCTGCTGTCCGACAAAGGCGCCCGGCCACCAGATCGGCATCAAGGCGATCGCCTGCGTCAGCACCTGCTTATTGCGCGTCCAGTCCGGGTTACCCCTGTTGTGGGCCGTGATGTCTGCGCGGGTCTTGCCGGCGATCTGGAGCATCCGGTCGACCTCGGCAAGGAGTGTGCGCTTTTCCTGTTCGTAGGCCAGGGCCGCGACGATCTTGTGCAGCTGCTCCGCCTTGCACCATTCGAGCTTGGCGAGCTTGAACATGTGGCGGGCCATTCCCTGGGCATATTCCCAGGGTAGGCCCATTTCGGCGAGCTGCGCACCGATCTTGGCGATCAGCGCCGCATTGGTCGACGATGGCTTGGCGGGCTTTCCCTGCCATCCGATCTTCGCGCCACGACTCTTGAGATGATCGATGACTTGTTTTCGTCCTGTCCAGTCGAGATTCGCGGCCGAGCGCACCCGGGCGACGGTGAAGAGCATGTCGCGGTAGGTCGCATCATCCATACCAAGCTGCTTGACGGCGATCTTGATCTTGGCGATCTCGCGGTTGCGAACGGCGGCGGTAGCCATGTCAGCTTCCTGATAACAGCTTCGTTGAACGAGTAGTCTTTACCTGGTCGGCCGTGTCCCATTGCACCTCGGCAGGCTTGACCAGCTCAAGCCTGAGGACCGGCTGATCCCCGGGAGAGTATTGACGTCCGCCCCCGAAACGCCTCTCGGTCGATACAGCTTTTTGCATCAACTCGACGACCTTCATTCCCACGGCCGCCGGCATGAGGAAATCCTGGTAGTCGATCGAAACGCAGCAGAGCTGCTCGGGCTTTGAATTGGTTGCTCTCATGGGAATAGCCTCATTTGCCCGAAGCGCTGTTCAAGCTCTTCCGGTGTCCAGAAATGGGGGGGGGGGAGCTTCCCTCGCTGCGTGAGACTCCGGGCAGCTCGGGACTGCCGGTTCTTGCTGGGCGGCGCGCCTCCCGTTCTTGCCGCCAGGTGCCAGGCTCGGTAGGCGTTCCATCACCGTCCGCTTTCACGGCGTCGCGTCTTCGGTCGCGGCCTTGAACAGCGCGTCGACCATCTTGTCGACCGCGCTATCGACCGGCTTGATGAACACCGCATCACCACCCTCGGTAACGCTGATGCCGACCTTCTTCAACTCCGCAGCGGTAAGCCCGTTGAGGGCATCCTTGGCCGGCGTCTTCTTGGTGTTGATGAGGATGTCCGCCTGCTCGGGGAAGTGCTTCTCGATCAGAGCGACCACCTTGTCCGCATCATCCCACTCGATCTTGCCTTTGCCCTTCTGGAAGCCCAGCCTGATGCCGTAAAAGGTGACGGTGCGCGGCCTGACGAACAGCCCCGGCGCGGCCTCGATCATCGCTTTGAGTTGGTCATGGTGCTCGGCAGCGCGCGCGATCGCTCGCTTGAGTTCCGGTATGGCCTCGCGCTTCAATGCCTCCATTCCGGTATTGAGGTCGGTGACCAAAGCGGCGATTTTTTCGCGAGCCTCGGCGTAACGCTTGGCGCGGGCTTCGATGGCGGATAGTTCGGTCATGGGGTCTCCGGGGGATCAGGTGGGTAACTTGAGCTGGCCGAGTAAATCGACCAGCGGGACTTTGCGCAACGTCGACTCGATCACCAGGCTGTGCATGGCACGGCCTCGGAGGAACTGGCAGGTCTCCTCCAGTTCCTCCGATGTCTCGGCGATGTAATAGCCGTCGCGTGGGGTACCGCAGACGGCTATGCCGTCCTCGCGCAACTCGGTGACCAGGTGCCGCACCGTGCGCGCCGGCGTATCGAGGCGGCCGGCGAGGTGCAACGCCGTGATGCCGCGCCCCTTGCCGATGTGGCAGGAGAGCGCAGACAGTAGCTGTGACTTGGTGGCCATGTAGGCTCCCTCAATTAGAGATATAGCGGTACTTGCCCGGTAATCCGAAACGCCGAATGGCGCCGCGTTGCACCAGGTGGTACAGCGTTGGTTTCAGCGCCAATGAGAAGGCGTTCCCATAGAGTTCCCGCATCCGCTCAGCTATTTCTGGCGCGAGCAGAGGCTTATCTGCTGCCAGTAGCACGAAGACAACAGCATCGGCGGTTGCCATGCGCGTTACGGGGGCCAGCCGCGGCGCTGTGGGCTTTCGATGCGGTGAGAGCTGACCGACTTCGTGCGGCGCATCGCCGGCGGCGTTGCGCTGCGCAGCCTGGATCTGCGTGGCGAGGCTAAATGATGCGTGCCTCATGACGCCCCTCCACCGAAGCCGAGGCGATCGATGCGGGAGTGGATGCGCGACGTGAGGGTGCCAACCGTTGTGGCTAGCATCTCGTCATCGGAGCAATGCACCCCGCCAAGGCGATGCATGACCGCATGAACCACCTCATGCGGGACTAGCTCAACCAGCCGGCCGTCAATCGGCAGCGCGATCGTACCGAGATGGCAGGCTTTCTCGCTGTTCGTGGGCATGAAATACGCGTTCACGTGCAGTCCATCGCGACGACGCCTACCGGCGCGGTACTCGCGGTCGACATCGAGGATGGTGGGCAGCAGTCGCACTCGAACCCTTATTCCACCGGAGCTGACAGAAAATACAGCCAGCGCTCGCGTCATCGGGCCGCCTCCAGTTCGCCGAGCTTCCGCAGGTAAGCGACCAGGTGGCGGGTCTCAGTGACCGACAGGGCTACGCCACCGCCCGCTACAAGCTCGAAGTCTCCATCAATGAGTAAGGCCCCATCGCTGAAAAGCCCGCAGCGGAAGCGGCCCGGGGCGGGCTCGAGGGGCAATGCACCGGGCGGGTACGCCGAGACGGGTAGCGGTGGTAACGCACCGGCCGGACTCTTCGCGCTTTGCGCTTTTGCAGTGTTCCGCTGCACTTTTGCAGTCTTGGTGGATGCGGTTTTCTGTAGCTTTTCCACATTTTCCCGAGACGATTTGCCAATCTTCCGAGACGTATCGCCGGTTTCGCGAGACGAGGCGTTACCCGAAGACCAACCGGCGGCCTTGGCCTGGGCCGGCGTCGCATACTCGGCGATCGCGCCCTTGTAGCCGTCGCGCTTCTTCTTCCGATTGACGATCGTGCCTTTGCTCAGTTGGTAGCTCAGCGCTTTGGAAACCCTGTTGGCTGCCACGCCGGTGTGCTTCGCGAGATCAACGCTGTCGATCGGCCCATGTTCTCCGATGGCGGCCAGTAGCGTCTTCAACCCTGTGCCGCGCGACGTGCCAGCCTTCTTTGATGTACTCATTGGACCCTCCTGATTCTTGATTGCGGTGGTGACCGGGGCCGCGCCTCGGCTCGGCGAACTAGCCGGCTTGACGCGGAACTCCTTGAATGAGACCGCCATACCTGCGCTCGGGCGATACTCCTTTCCGGGCGGCAGGTCGGCAACGACGATGTCGCAGGCGACGAGCAGGCCGCAACTACTCGCCTCAGAAAGCAGCTCGATCACCGCTTCGTGATCGATGTCGAGCGATCGGGCGATTTCATGCGAGCGCGCCCATCCCTTCTTCTGAATCAGCGCGATCGCGGCCTCTTCATGGCTTCCGGGTGCCGGCGTATAGGGCATGTCAGCCGACCCGCTCGGTCCAGACCAGGCGCACGCCATCAACGACGAACTGCCCGACGCGCTCGCCCAATCCGCTCGGGCCAGGCCGCTGGATGTAGTAGCAGGCGACACCTTCGTCGATCAGGCGCGCCAGGTCGGTGTGCGCCTCCAGTTCGACGGTCGGCCGTGCGCCTTCAAGCCGATAGTCGATGACTTGGTAGCCCGAGTTACGGAGCTTGGCCAGGACGTTGCGCACGGCCGTCGCGCGATCGAGAAGAACATCGATGAGCGGCCGAGGCTGGCCTGCGTGGGGGCCGAATTTGATCGGTGGTTGCGGTATGGTCATCATTGATGGGTCTCCAGTTCAAGCAGTTCCATTTGAAGGCGGTGCTTGCGCGCAATGAAGTCGTCTCGGCTATATCGAATCCCCTGCTCCTGGCGGTTCAGAAGGGCAAGGTCGTACTCGATCATGTAGAGACAGAAGAGCAGGAACAGGCGCTGCAGCGCGTTGAATAAACGCATGGCTCACTCCTTTCTCGGTTTGTGGTGGCAAGCACGACAAGCGCGGCGGTGATCAAGGGCAGTCGGGTTCCATGTGGGAACCGGTCCCGTGTTAAGTTCGATGCAGTAGTGCCCTGCGACATCGTCACCAAACCAGGGGCAGGGATGTCGATCCAGTCTCAACAGGGCAGCGGCAAACACCTTGTCTGGATTCGGATAGTCGTCGTTGATTAGCCTGGACAAACATGGCCGGGAGTACCCGAGGCGCTCGGCGACAGCTTTGACGTTGGATGCCTTCACCGCGGCACGTATCAAGGCCATTGCATGCGCGCGATTTTCCTGGGATAGGGCGTCAGCCATCGCAGGCCTCCACCGCCTCGTCCGCCCCTTCCGACCAGACAATCTCATGCAGGTTGGGGTCATACACAGCCTTGAGGCGAGTGATCATCGGCGCCCGCGGGCCGGTATTGCGACTCTTCACCGTGCGCCACAAAGTCTGCACGCCACCGGCACCAATGCCTTTTCCGGGCGAGCCGGCAACGATGTATCCAGCCTTCGCCAGTAACGCACAATACGTCTTGGCGGTAGCGACCTTGGTGCCGGATAATTCCGCCAAGAGTTGCGCGGTGAAGGTGTCCAGTACGCAGATGGCGCCCCACATGGCCTCGTTTCCGCGGCCTTGCGTCACCGTGCTTCCGTCCAGTCGCACGCGCGGCGCCTCGGCGCCGTTTAGCCGTTCCAGACGAAAGACTCCCGGGCTGTTGTGAGCTGGTTCTGCAATACACTTGAGCCAGCCGCCGGCGACCAGGCAGCGCCGATAGTCGCGCACTGGGACGGATTCCAAGTTCGCGACGCGTGCCACCTCGGTCTCGGTGAAATTGCCGTTCCCCTTGGCGGACAGTTTCAGAATCGCCTCCCAGATGCGCTGGCGCGAACTCTTGCCGCCGGCCAATTCGATATGGACGGGTTTGCGTGCCATTACCTGGACCCCTTTGAATCGCTGAGCGTGGTGTTGGCCTGCAGCTTGCGATTTCCCCATGTGGCGCAATTGACGCTCTCCCACCCATTCGAAAGGGCTTCATCGCGGATCGTTGAGAGATTGTTTGACACGCGCCGCACTGACCCGTGAGCAAGGTCGACCAAGTGCGCCAGAAGATCTTCCTCGACGGTGATGCCGGGGCAGCGCAGACGCGCAAGTTCGCGCGCGTCCACAACACTGACGGCCTCGGCGGCAAACGACTCGAGGATGCGGCCGTCGAAGCGCTCCCACTCGCGCAGTTTGGCCGGAAGCATCTGCTCCCCGATGATCAGGATTCCAGCCTTGCTGCCTTCGTATAGGCTGCGGATCGACTCGACCAGATTCTTGTCGACGATATAGTCGAACTCGTCTATGACCAGGATGCGCCGACTGCTCTCCAACTGCAGCTTGATGGCTTCCGCCATCTCGAAGATGCTCTTTGGCTTCGGTGTGCCACCTTTCCTGGCTGCGTTCTGCCACGGAATGCCGATCGCACGACAGACCGCGACGAGCATCGTCTTCTTCGTCCAGAAGTCATCTGCCTGGACGTAGTAACACTCGCCGACATGGTGCGCCATGAGCCACGCCGCAGCCACACTCTTGCCCCAGCCAGAAGGGCCGTACATCACGCCAAGTCCCGGCTCGTGAGCACCGCGATCGCGCAGTCTCGTGAATGCGCGTTCGGCCACCGCGATGTTTGCCAGTGCGGCAATGGCGCCGCACGTCGATTGGTGCGTAAGCATCCAGCGCCCCCACGTTGCCCTGGAAGTTGAGAAGCGGTGAAGATCGTGTCCACGTCAAATTGTCGTGGACACATGGACACAAAGCTCATCAAGGCGCCGGTATCGAGGCCGAG
>Ga0172380_10007309_pt1 | contig 12442 bp, 12 predicted proteins | sample Leawe162metaG_FD_119747 | JGI IMG/M metagenome (GOLD analysis project Ga0172380, IMG submission 119747) | Leachate microbial communities from a municipal landfill in Southern Ontario, Canada - Leachate well 162 metaG | ecosystem: Engineered > Solid waste > Landfill > Unclassified | place...
AGCGTCAAATTAGACAATCGGACTCCTGAAATTTTAAGTGTTACGAAATTATACACACCAAAAGCTTTTTTTTATCTTGAATAAATAAGTTATTTTTAGTAAAGTTCCCATAAAAGCATCTCTAAAATAGATAAATTATAAAATCAAATAATCAACTTAATATTATATTAACTTTATTTGATTATATTTCCAGTACTTTAATATATATTATTATAATTTTTATAGGAGAGAGTAATGAGGACATCATGGGTAAAAAAGCGACAAAACGATTCTGTTAGAACACAGATGTATTACGCTAAAAAGGGCATAATCACCGAAGAGATGGAGTATGTCGCAAAAATAGAAGAGCTCTCTGCAGAGCTGATTCGCAGTGAGATTGCAAGAGGGCGATTAATCATCCCTGCAAATATAAATCATACTTCATTGGAGCCTATGGCAATCGGAATTGCTGCAAAATGCAAGATAAATGCAAATATCGGCTCATCTGCAATAGCATCAGACGTGCAGGGCGAAGTTGAGAAGATGCAGGTCTCTCAACACTATAAAGCAGATACGGCAATGGACCTCTCAACCGGCGGTGATTTGGATGAAATCCGCAAAGCGGTAATCGCATCTTCTAAAATTCCAATCGGAACGGTTCCTATCTATCAGATTCTTCATGACGTTGGAAATAAGATAGAGGATTTAAGCATAGAGGTAATGCTTGAAGTTTTAGAGCGTCAGGCAAAGCAGGGGGTAAGTTACTTTACAATTCATGCCGGTTTCTTGCTTGAGACTATGCCAAAAATCGCTAAAAGAAAGATGGGAATCGTTAGCCGCGGCGGAAGTTTAATGGCTGCATGGATGATGCACTATCACAGAGAAAATCCGTTTTATACGGCATTTGATGAGATATTAGATATTTGTGCAAAGTATGATGTTGCGCTATCTTTGGGTGATTCGCTTCGTCCGGGATGTTTGGCTGATGCCAGCGATGATGCGCAACTCGGAGAGCTTAAAGTTTTGGGTGATTTGACTCTTCGTGCTTGGGAGAAGGATGTTCAGGTTATGATAGAGGGTCCAGGACATGTTCCGCTAAATCAAGTTGAGCGCAATATGAAGCTTCAACGCGAACTTTGTCATGAAGCCCCTTTTTACATATTAGGGCCATTGGTTACGGATATTGCCGCAGGGTATGATCATATAAGTTCGGCTATCGGCGCGGCGGTCGGCGGATGGCACGGTGCCAGCATGCTCTGCTATGTTACGCCAAAAGAGCATCTTGGACTTCCAAATGCAAATGATGTACGAGAGGGAATTATCGCTTATAAAATAGCGGCTCATGCGGCGGATATCGCAAGAGGTCGCAAGGGTGCAAGAGATATTGACGATGAGATGAGTGACGCTAGATATAGTTTTAACTGGGAGAGACAGTTTGAACTGGCACTTGATAGTGAGAGAGCTCGCGAATATCATGATGAAACGCTACCTCAAGATGTATTTAAAGAGGCAGAGTTTTGTTCAATGTGCGGACCTAAATTTTGTTCTTATAAAATAACTCAAAGCATCATGGACAATCCTGAAGCTATCGAACAGATTGCAAGAGAAGTCAAAGATAGGGATGCTAAAGAGGCGATGGAAGCCATTGGAGCTTAAAAAAGATAATTAATTGATATAGGATAATTTTTGTCTTATTTAATTATGGTAAAGTTTCAAAAAATAAAATTTATAAAGGAAATATAGAAAAATGACTAAAGATATTGTAAATTCAGCACTATCAAAAGTTCTATATCCGGGTTTTACTAAGGATATCGTAACTTTTGGTTTTGTAAATAGTATAGAAATTAACGGAAGTGATGTCAGTTTTAATGTAGATATTACATCAAGTGCGCCTGAAGTTGCACAGCAGATTACAGACGATGCAACGACAGAGTTAAAAGCAGTAGGTGCTAAAAATGTAACAGTAAACATAAAAGCTCCAAAAATGCCAGAAGCTCCAAAGCCAAAAAGCAAAAATATAGCGCCTCACATTAAAAACTTTTTAATGGTTAGTTCTGGTAAAGGCGGGGTTGGTAAATCAACTACATCTGTAAACATTGCTATTGCTCTTGCTGCTCAGGGTAAAAAAGTGGGACTGCTTGATGCCGATATTTACGGACCAAATATCCCTCGTATGTTAGGCATTGCAAATGTTAAGCCTGAAGTTACTGGAAACAAAGTTCTTCCTATTAAAGCCTACGGACTAGAGGTTATGTCTATGGGTTCGCTTATGGAAGATGGCCAGTCGCTTATGTGGCGCGGTGCTATGATTATGAAAGCAATCGAGCAGTTTTTGAGAGATATCCTTTGGAGTGACTTAGATGTTTTAGTTATCGATATGCCTCCGGGAACTGGTGATGCTCAGCTAACACTGGCTCAAAGCGTACCTGTAACTGCTGGACTGACAGTTACAACTCCTCAAGCGGTTTCTCTTGATGACTCTCGCCGTTCACTTGATATGTTTAGAAAATTAAACATTCCAATAGCTGGAATTGTTGAGAATATGAGCGGATTTATCGCACCAGACACAGGTGTTGAGTATGATATCTTTGGAAAAGGCACATCTCAACCTATGGCTGATGAGTTTGGTACAAAAATAATTGCAGAGATTCCTATTGAGCCATCAATCAGAACGGGCGGAGATGAAGGCAAGCCGATTACTTTTGTTAATCCTACAAGCGAGAGCGCAAAACGTTATATGGCTGCTGCAGCTTCTATCTGGGCTACAATCGAAGAGGTAAATGCAAAGGGCGGAGCAAGCAATGAGTCTGTTCAGCCCACAACTCCTCCGGGTGTGTCTGCTTGCAGCACTAAACATTAATTAAAATCAAAATAGCGGCGCATCTTCTGCGTCGTTACACCCCAAGAGTACTTCTTCACTTTGTTCAGGGCGCGCTCGTCACGTACTAACTGTACGTTTCCTTGCTAGACTCCTTGAACCTGCATCACTCTTTTAATTTTTTATGATTTTTGGGTACTTTTTTAAAAAAGTATCAAAGAAAAGCATAGAGGTCATTGCAAGCCTCTAAAAGAGACGTGCAATAGTTAATAATTAAAACTCTTCGCCGCTTTTGAACATCTCAGGTTTAAACTCTACTATCTTATTTCTTCCTGTATCTTTTGCAACGTAAAGAGCCGTATCGGCATACTTAATACATTTCCATATAGTGTCACCATCGGTTGGAAACTTTGCCATACCTATGCTTATGGTTTTTTTAAGGGCTTCAGTGTTGCCAACGTCAAATGATAGGGCACCAAATGCAGAGTGAATTTTTTTAGCAACTGCCATTGCTCCTTCATCGGTTGCATTGCTTAGAAGTACTACAAACTCTTCTCCGCCGTAACGGATTGCCAAGTCTGCCTCTCTGATACTGTTTTTGAGAACTTTTGCAAGTGCTATAATGACTTTGTCGCCGATATCATGCCCATATGTGTCGTTTACCATTTTAAAGAAATCCACATCAAGCATCATAACAGCGTAAGTCTCTTTATGTCTATTTGCATGGCTCATAATTTTGTCTATTATCTCTTCTAGGAATCTTCTGTTGTAGAGCCCTGTCATACCGTCGCGAAGAGAAGTGTCTCTTAGTTTTTCCATTAAAATTTGGCTCTCTATAACCGGTTTTGCCGCTTCAAGATAGTGCCTGATGCTTGATATATTTTTTTTCATAAGTTCGACTTCGTCTCTATTTTGTGATGTCATGGAAACCGTCAGAGAGATATCGTGATTTATGGTAAAAGGTATACAGACGTAATCAATGTCTAGAGCTATACAAGCCTGACAAAGGTTTGGAAACTCTGTGGAAATAGTTACGCTGTTTGTTCTAAATGCTCTACACTCAAGTGCATTTTTGTTTGTTTTTTCAAAACAGATGTTGTCCTCTTCGGTGCTGTAAATGAGTTTTCTCTCCGAAGTTACATTGTTTACTTCATAAAAGGCAAAGTGACCTACATGGTACTTTAGTTTTAGTATATCAATGATTCTTGTGTAAACTTCGCTTTTTGAAGCATCAAGCTCAATTGTTTTTTTGAATTTATATATATCTGAGAGCTCGCTTATAATTGTTTTTGCTTCATGAAGCGGATCGCTTGAAGAGACACATCCCTGAGGTATAAATGTGGCAAGGTTATATTTAATATCTCCAAAAGTCTCTTGCATCTTTCTAAATAGTGAATTCATCTGCTCTACTACATTTCTAGCATCGCCGCCTACTTTTGAAGCAAATTGGTGTGAAAAATCACCGCTGTATGCTTTTTTGATACCGCTTTGAAGATTTGAAAATAGATTCATATACGGTGTAACGTAGTAGTTTATCAAAACAAGTACGACAACTATAAAGAGCAGATTTATGCCTAAAATCTTTAGGATGGTCATCATTCCGCTGCTTCTCATTTCGCTGATGTCAAACTCCATGCTGATAATGCCAAGCGTATCACCTCTGTTTACATTGTGACAAGACATGCAGTTTGTGTTGTCGATAGGCGTAGAAGCCTTGTATGGAATAGTTACTCTTAATGTAGTGCTTTTAGTGTTTTCGGTAATTTTTTGTACACTCTCCCCTGTTCTTAAAACTTCTTTATCAATCGCGTCTCTTACAGTTTCGTTATGTAAGCCTTCGCCATATTGGGAGATGACATTCTCGCCTCTTGCAATCCAGAGGGATTTTATATTGTTGCTTGTGGCAATTTTGTCCAAAAAGTATTGTCTTTTGTCCATCATGCCGTTTACCATATGAGCAGTTAAACCGTCTTTTACGATGTTTGCCGCCATTTGCGATTTTTCAACTGCACTGTTTATGCTGTACTCTCTAAAATTAAGAGAAATATTGACTATTGTTGCTGCGGTAAGCCCAAGAAGCATAATGGTAACTATAAGCAGAAGTCTAGATTTTGTTTTCATGTCATTCACTTTATATGAAAATTTATTTTTATATTATCTAAGAAAATATAAATTTAGTTTGAAATAAGAAATAATTATTCAACAGTTACGCTTTTTGCCAAATTTCGAGGCATATCTACATCATTTCCTAATCTTATAGAAACTTCCAAAGAGAGTAGCTGCAATACTACCATCATCTCAAAAAATTCTAACATGTAGTGTCTGCACTCTGAAATTTGTATAAAATCATCAGCTTTGTCAAATGCTATTTGGCTGATAGCGCAAATAGTGGAATCTCTCGCACTTAGCTCTTCGACATTGCTTTTTGATTTTTCGTAGTGGAGATGTTTTGGCAAAAGCGCAATTGTAAATAGTTCAGGGTCGGCAAGCGCAATAGGACCGTGCTTCATCTCACCTGCCGGATAACCCTCTGCGTGAAGGTAAGAAATCTCTTTTAGTTTTAACGCTCCCTCTAACGCAAGTGGGTAGAAAATATCTCTGCCGATAAAGAAAAATCCGTGTCCGTGGAGATATCTTTTTGATAATCTTTTAATGCGTTCATGCATATCGTCGGTTACTTTTACATGTGATGGAACTTCGCGAAGAAGTGAGATATGTGAAGCTATTTCGTCTGCACTAAGAGAGTTTTTTAATTTTGCAATGTAAAGAGAGAGCATCCAAAAAACACTCACCTGCGTAGCAAAAGCTTTGGTTGAAGCCACACCTTTTTCAATTCCGGCTCTTGTGAGAATAGTTGCATCGGCTAATCTTACCATTGAGGAGTTGTCAACATTGCAGATAACTAAAGTTTTAAGTCCTGCAGCTTTTGCCATTTTCAGCGTTTCAAGCGTATCTGCAGTTTCACCGCTTTGAGAGATTACTACAAAAAGAGTATCTTTGCTCATAATCGGCTCTCTATATCTAAACTCACTTGCAATCTCCAGCGAAGTTCTTATTTTAGAGTAGCGCTCAAGCAGGTATGATGCGCTCATGGCAGAGTGGTATGAAGTTCCGCATGCGCAAAGTTTTATCTCATTTATGCCATCAAAAAGATTTTTGTCAAGTTCGTCAAAGAGAATCTCGCTCTCGCCTAGTCTTCCCATCATTGTGTCCGACATAACTATGCTTTGCTCATAAATCTCTTTTTCCATAAAAAATCTAAAACCATCTTTTTGAGCCAGCAGTTTGTTTTGTGAAAGTGGTGAAAACTTAGCCTCTTTTTTTGTTTTGTTCTTGTCAAGGATAGCTATCTCTTTTGGTGTTACATATCCGTAATCACCGTCTTCAAAATAGTTTACGCTTTGGCAATGACCGATGAGCGGAGTGTCCGAAGATGCAAAATATTTCTCTCCTTCGCCATTAATTCCAACAAGCATCGGTGAGCCATGTTTTGCAAAAAAGATTGTCTCAGGCTCTGTTTTTGTGACTAGTAAAATAGCGTAAGCGCCTTGAAGCTCTGAGACTGTTTTTGCAAAAGCTTCAAAACTGTTTTTTGCATTTTTTTGATTTTTTTCAAACTGATGAACTATAACCTCGGTATCCGTCTGGCTTAAAAATGTCACACCGCTTGTCTGGAGCTCTTTTTTTAGAGTTGCGTAGTTTTCAATGATTCCGTTGTGAACGACATAAGAGTTTTCACCCAAATGCGGGTGCGCGTTTAGCTCCGTCGGCTTTCCGTGCGTCGCCCATCTTGTATGACCGATACCGATTGCAAAACCATCAGTTATAAAATCTTTTGTTTTTTCTTCAAGGTTGACTAGTTTTCCGACCGCTTTGAAGTTTGAAAAGTGCCCATCCTCTAAAACAGCTATACCTGCCGAATCGTAACCACGGTATTCAAGCTCTTTTAAACCATCAAGCAAAATTTGTTTTGTATTTTTTTCGCCTAAATAACCGACAATTCCGCACATTCATATACCCTTGTGACTACTTTTTGTTAATAGTGTATAAATTTTCTCGACATTATTGCATAGTTCATTTTGTTTTTCCATTAAGAAGCTGTCCCTTACTTTATGCTTGGTGCTATGAATCTTTGCCGTCGCTATATTTATATGCAGTTTTTCAAAACACTCCATAATAAATGCAAGAAGCCCCTTTTGGTTGTGGGTATGAACGCTTAGTTCGGCATATGCCAAAGAGTGTTCGCAATCTATACTCACTTCATCTGATTTTATAATGATGTTTTTTAGTTTTGCTTCTTTGCTCATATCAAAAGCGTCATTTATGGTTTTTTCTAAAAGAGGCGCTTCGTCTGCATTGATATGTTCAATGAATTCGATTTTAAAATATTTAACTTCGTCAAAAAGAGTAAATATATCCATAGACGCAACATCTAAGTGGCTAAGCGATGCTAAAAGATAGCCGATGTTAAATGGAATTTTTCTGTATATCTCGATGGTTAATGATGATGAAGTGTCTATAATATAGTCATACTCTTTGATTTGAGTTGCCCTTTGCGCTATCTCTATGATTTTTTGTCCTGAGTTTTTGAAAAAGAAGAGATTTGACTCTACGCGAAGGAGTTTATTTTGCAAAAGTTTTGGCAACTGGGCAAATTCTCTTAGTTTTTGAATCTTTTTTTCTATATTGATTCTTTTTGAAGCATCTGTAATTCTATCTACATTTTGAGCAACTTCAAGCGCGTTGATATATAGGTCATGAAGCAGTTTTGAACTAAAAGAGTTATAAACTCCATCACCCACTCCGTTGATGTCTGCATATGTTAAAACATATAAAAGGTCTAGATTTTTGACATCCTCAATGGCAGACATAAATTTATAGAGCGTTTTTTCGTTATGGATATTCTCTTTAAAAGCGACATTGCTCATAGTTACATGCTGCTTGACTAAAGTCACGCATCTTTGTATATCTTCATCTTTTAACTTCATCTTTTTTACAAATGGCGCTATCAGTTTCGCACCGACTTCGCTGTGGTCCTGAACTCTCCCTTTTCCTGTGTCATGAAAGAGGGTTACTATTTTTAGCAGTAGTTTCTCATCATCGCTAAACTCATCATAAAGTTTTTTAATAAATGGCTCTTTGATATCTTCTAACGCTTCAACGCATTTTATAGAGTGGATATCTACGGGATAGTGATGATAGCCGTCAAACTGCGGTAAATGAAGCACTTTTTTGAAGTTATGAAAGAGATGATGAAGCACTCCCGCATCATAAAACAGCTTTAAAAATGAGTGCATGTATCTTTTTTTAAAAAGCTCTTTTAAAAGCGCGTAAGTTTTTACTTGCAGCGGATATGATATTTTTGTGTATGTAAATTGGCGTAAAAATCCTGCGTCAAAATGGTATGGCTTGTCGGGAAGCGAAACTAAAATCTCCAGCAGTTTGTTAATGGGCTGAATGGGAAGATTGTACGAGGCGTAAACTCTGCTCTCAAACTCATAAACTCCTTTTGTGAGACGGTTTTTTCTAAGCATAGCAATACGTGACATGTCAAAAATATATGCTCTTGTCATCTTCTTGACAAAAATTTGAGTAAAGTTGCTTATGCGCCACTGCGCTTCAAGGACTTTTGTAACCATCTTTTGCTGATTTGCAAATCCAAGAAGGCGGCTGACCTCAGGAATATACTCCAAAAGAAGCCTATCCTCTTGTTTGCGCGAAACCAGATGCAGAGCGCTTCTGACACGAAAGAGCAGTTCCAGCGCCATACGGTACTCTTTGTACTCATCATCGGAAAATACTTCTCCCGTGAGCTCTTTTAGGCTTTTTACACCATAGATGGTTTGTGCAATCCAAAATATAAGGTTGGAGTCGCGAAGCCCGCCGACACTCTCTTTGATATTTGGCTGCATCGAGTTTGGGTATTTTTTGCGTCTGCCTTGAGCCTCTTCGATTTTTGCAAGAATAAACTCTTTTTGATTGTGCAGACGGATTTTATTTAGCTCTCTGCTTGTTGCATGCCAAGTCAGAGTCGAGCCTGTCACAAATCTAGCCTCCATAAGAGAGGTTCTTATGGTTATGTCTTCATTGCTTGCACGGAAGAGATCATTTACTTCATGGACTCTGTGCCCAAGTTTTAGACCTGCATCAAGGGCTAGATAGAAGAGCTTTTCAATTATCAGCTCGCTTTTAAAACCCTCTACGTTTTCATAAACTATAAGCAGGTCTATATCGCTGTGAACGCAGAGCTGCTCCCTGCCGTAACTTCCAAGCGCGACGATTGCAATCGGGATGGAGCTTCTCATCGGCAGATAGTTCCCAAAGATGCGTCTTAAAACAGTTTTGTACATGAGAGATATGATGGAGTCAAGCTGTTTTGTGTGGCGAACCAAAAAATCCTTGCCCTGACTCTTTTGAAACTGCTCGCCCAAAGAGGTTTTGTACTCATTTATATAGGCTTTAAAGAGCTTTGAGAGTTCAAAATTGCTGCCGTTTTTCTCTATAATATCTTCAATATGCAGAACCAAATCCAAAGCAGACATCCTAATTTTTTTTAATATTATATTCTAATTAGATATAATCATCCGATTAAAATTTAACCACTTCGAGGATGAACAGAGATATGACAATAACAAAAAAAGTGACATTTATTGCAAAAAAAGACGGCATTGAAACAATGAAAAAGCTTCTAAGTGCGATGGTAAAGCCGTCAAAGGCTGAGGACGGATGTATGTTTTATGATATTTTTCAGTGCAAGGATAGACCTGAGAAGTTTTTTGCAGTAGAGACGTGGAGAGATGAGGCGGCGCTTGATGGGCATAAAGCCTCTGAACACTATAAAATCTATAAAAGCAGTTATGAGCAATATTGTTTAGACAAATACAGCGATGAGCTAGAGGTTTTGGGGTAATTACAAATTTGGTGCGATTAATTTAAATATTCGTACCGTTTATGGTATAATCATCTAAAAGACAACAAGGAGTCCAAATGACAACAATAGTTGGTATCAGAGATTTAGCAAGAAATATTGATAAGTTGCAAATGTATGATTTTGTCGATATAGAAGATAAAAAGACTCATGAGTACAAAGGTCTTTTTCTCTCTCCTCCTTATGCCAAAGAGTTTAAAGAGTATTTGGAAAAAAAATCGCAAAAAGAGAAAAAAGAGAAGCTCTCAAGACTGAAAAAATACGCAGGTAGCGGCACGATAGACGACAAATATAGCAACTTATCCTCAAAAGAGATAAAAGAAGCGGTCGCATTGGAAAAGACTCATGAGTAAAAAAATATTTTTAGATACAAATATCGTTGCTGACATTATAGATGCCAAAAGAGCAGGGCATCAGAGGGCTATAGAGCTTGTAGAAAAAGCCATCTACGATGATGCCGTACTGTGTGTAAGTGAAGATATGTTGACAACACTCTTTTACATCTCAAAAGAAAAAGCAAAAACGCTAGAGTTTTTTAAAAATGTCGTTTTTGTGGATTGGGAGATTTTAAATTTTAGCAAAGAGATACTTTTTGAGGGCGTGGAGCTTTCGCAAGATGGTAACTTGGATTTAGAAGATGTGCTGCAGTGTTTATGTGCGAAACATAACGGTTGCACGGCTATCGTTACAAACGGCAGTAACTTTTTTAATTGCGGGTTGGAGATTTTTAGAGTAGAGCAGTTTTTGGGAATATAGGCTTTTTTCATAACCTAATGTGAGTTGTGAGATAGTTTTGGAAGATGCAAATTAAGGAGGGTGTGTGATGAGCTACAGTCCGCCATATGCTATTACATCAAAAATAATAAAGCAAGTCAGTGAAATATCTGAACTCATATCTGATGTAAAATATATAGATAAAAATTACAACACTCTAAAACTCCGCAAAAAAAACAGGATTAGGTCAATTACCGGGACGCTGCAAATAGAGGGAAATACCTTTGATGAAGCAAAAGTCACGAGCATAATAGACGGCAAAACTGTTCTAGGAACCATGAGAGAGATAGAAGAGGTAAAAGGGGCGATTGAAGCGTATGACAATATAGAAAAATACAGCTATAAAAATGAAAAAGACCTCTTAAGAGCGCACAAGTACCTTATGGAAAATCTCTTAAATCATGCAGGAACGTATAGAAGCAGCAATGTAGGTATCGGTGCCAAAGACGGCGTAACCCATGTTGCACCGCCGCCTAGTCAAGTGCCAAAACTAATGGATGAGCTGTTTGGGTGGCTTCAAAGTACAGACGAACATCCGCTTATTGCAAGTTGTGTTTTTCACTACGAATTTGAGTTCATTCATCCATTTAGCGATGGTAATGGACGCATCGGAAGACTTTGGCAGAGTGTAATCCTTAAATCTTTTAAATATATTTTTACATATATGCCCATAGAAAGTGTGGTAAGAAATCATCAAGCAGACTACTATCAAGCGCTAGAAGATGCTGGAAGCGAGGGAGAATCTACACCTTTTATAGAGTTTATGTTAGAGATAATAACACAATCATTAAAAGAGTATATAAAAGAATCTAAAAAAAGTGACCAAAAAAGTGACCAAAAAAGTGACCAAAAAAGTGACCAAAAAAGTGACCAAAAAATCTTGGATTTGATTATGCAAGATAATAAAATAACCATCATGCAGATATGTCAACAACTTGATATGAGTGAATCAGGCGTGAAAAAGGTCATAAAAAAACTAAAAGATGAAAACAGAGTTCAAAGAGTTGGAAGCCTTAAAGGCGGGTATTGGGAAGTTTTTGGGTAACTAAATTACGAGCTATTAATTTTTATGCTTTACAAAAATACCGAAAAATTATACAATATTGTAAATAAAAGGAGTTGAAGATGAAAAGAGCGGTTAATTTAAGACTAGAAGAAAGTATTATAATTACTCTCAATCAGTTGAGCAACGAGCTTCACACCACTAAAACAGATGTTATAGAAAAAGCCATAGAGTTTTTTTCTAAAGAAAATCGCCTCAAACAAAACGAACTGCTACAATTTGCGGGCAAATTAAAAAGTGCTGATGCGGATGCTATGTTAGAGCGTATTTCAGGCGATAAAAACTCCAAAGATTTTGAGTTAGATTTATAAAATGAGAAAATATTTAATTAACAGCGATGTTCTGATATATTTTCTAAAAGGCAAGCAAGAAGCAGTAGCGACACTCTCGGAGATACTTCCAAGCGAGCTTTATATCTCCAAAATAAATTATGCAGAGCTTCTTTATGGTGCTTATAACTCTGCAAGAGTTGAAGAAAATTTAAAAATCATAGTACCTTTTTTGAAAAACTTTCAAGTGCTGGAGTTCGATGAAGAAGCTGCTACGCTTTTTGCAAAAGAGAAAGCAAGACTTAAAAAAAGCGGAAATATCATAGCCGATATGGATTTGATGATTGCAAGCATTGCGATGAAAAATGAGTGCACTTTAATAACCAATAATCTAAAACACTTTGAGAGAATACGGGATTTGAATGTTGGGAAGATTTAGTACGAACACATATTTTTTATATGAGGTATATATATGCATTCCACCTCGGGAGAGACTGTGAAAGAACCTTGTTCTTCACAGTCTCATTTTGAAATATACATAAATTTCATACCTCCAAACCAACAATTTACAAATATCTTAAAAATATAAAGCCTATTTTGCAAATAACTGG
>Ga0172380_10007310_pt1 | contig 12442 bp, 11 predicted proteins | sample Leawe162metaG_FD_119747 | JGI IMG/M metagenome (GOLD analysis project Ga0172380, IMG submission 119747) | Leachate microbial communities from a municipal landfill in Southern Ontario, Canada - Leachate well 162 metaG | ecosystem: Engineered > Solid waste > Landfill > Unclassified | place...
CGGCTCAACGGCCATCCGGCGGTCATCAAGGAAACGCTCGCGGCGGCGGTGCTGCTGCTGGCGGGTTACGACGGAAGTGAGCCGGTGCTGGACCCGATGTGCGGGTCGGGGACCATCATCATCGAGGCGGCTTACATCGCGCTGAACAAGGCCCCGCTGATTCACCGGGGCAAGGATGATTTCGCCATCGAGCATTTGGCGGGGTTTGACCGGACGCTGTGGCGCAAGGTGGCGGATGAATTGCGGGCGTGGAAACGTGCGGAGCCGAGGCAGCCGCTGTTTGCGAGTGACATTCGTGCGGAATACGTGGAACTGGCGAGAAAGGGCGCGTTGCGTGCGCGGGTGGAGAAGCACATTACGTTCAGGGCGGGGGCGTTTGAGGAGTTGGAGCCGCCGGCGGATCAAGGATTGCTGGTGACGAATCTGCCATATGGTCAGCGGATCGGGCGGGGGGAACTGGAGCGGAATTATGCGAGCGTGGGGCGTGTGATCCGGGAGCGGTACGCCCGGTGGCGGGTGGCGCTGCTGGTGCCGGCGGATGGGCCGACCGATGCGCTGGGATTGCGGGGCGCGAGACAGGTGGAATTGATGAACGGCGCGTTGCCGGTGCGTTTGGTGATCCGGGATTGAGCGGGTAACGAGTAGCGAGTAGGGTGATGGGTAGAGCGAGTCTTCGAGCGGAGAAGAAAAGGTGGAGAAGAAAAGAAACTATGAAAGCCGGGAGACCCGGCTTTCATAGTTTCTTTTCTGGCCTTTTCCGCCCGGCAAATCCCAGTCACGATGCTGAGGGGGAAAAAGACTTGCCGCACGCTTCCGGGGGCGGCACCGCACACTCCGTCGTCCGATCCCCACCGGACCGTGCGGCGTGCGAACCTCCTGGTTCTTCGGTTCGGTCCCCTGCAAATACAGCCGGTCCGATCCGCAGTGCGGACAACAACCCATGTGCATGCGCGTCGATCATCAGTTCGGCCTGATCGTCGAGGCGATGAAGGAGGCGGGGCTGTACGATGACAGCGCGGTGTTCTTCTTTTCCGATCACGGCGATTACACGGGCGACTTCGGCATCGTGGAAAAAACACAGAACACGTTCGCGGATTGTCTGACGCGCGTGCCGTTCGCCGTCAAGCCGCCGAAGGGCACACCGGTCGCGCCGCGCGTCAGCGAGGCGATGGTGGAGTTGATCGACTTCACAGCCACGGCTTATCAGATCGCGGGGGTGGAACCGGGTTACGATCACTTCGGTCGATCACTGCTGCGGGTGCTCGCGGGGCAAACCGACGAACATCGTGACGCGGTGCATTGCGAGGGTGGGCGGCGCATCGGCGAAACGCAGGCGTCGGAAATGCAGAGCATGTCGGCGAACACCGACACGGGATTGTATTCGCCGCGGCTGCGATTACAGATCACCGACGCCCCTCCGTATCACAGCAAGGCGGTGATGACGCGCACGCGGGATTTCAAATATGTGCTTCGACTGTATGAAACCGACGAATTGTACGACCTGCGGCGAGACCCCGCCGAACGGGTCAATGTGGTGGACGACCCGGGTTATGCTTCGGTGTTGGCGGAGATGAAGGAGCGGATGCTGCGATGGCTGCACGAGACCAGCGACGTGGTGCCGCGCGATGCGGATCGGCGATGGTAAAGCATGTTGCGTCAATAATCGCCTCAGAAGAATCGTCTGTTTCGCGGCAAAGAAAAGATATCCACAAGAGGGCCACAGAGAACCACAGAGCATGAAAGCGGAAAATCAAAAAAGCAAAACAACAGAACATGGGGCGATGATATTCAAATGTCATGCTTTTATGCTGTTCTGATGTTCCGCTTTTTCCTCCGCGTTCTCTGTGGCCCTCTTGTGGTGAAATCTCCGCTTCGTGTCCTTCGTTCTTCGTGGCTCATTTCAGCGGCCTCCGGGTGCGTGACCGCCCCGCGTAGCATGTCATGCACCCATTGTTCCCGCTTGTTGCTCTATTTGGTGGTCAGGGCGAGGGAGCCGTCGAAGTCGGCGAGTTTGCCGCGGGCCAGGTGATCGCGGGCGGCGGCGAGGTAGAGGTCGTAGAGTTTGGCGTGGCCGAAGATTTCGCTGACAGCGGTGAAGCGGTCGATGGCGGTTTGGAAATCGGCGGCGAAGAATGCGTCGAGGGCGTCGCGGGTTTGCCGGGCCAGGTCGCGTTGATCGTCGGTGGCGTCGGCGAAGGTGTTGAGCAGTTCGTACACGGTTTCGGCCCGCGAACGTCCGACGACGCGGATGCGGCCGATGGGGCGTGCGAGCATTTGTTCTTTGACCAGCTCGTGAGCGCGTTCGTTGATGAGCATTTGCGTGCCGAACTGTTTGTTGGAGGATTCGAGGCGGGAGGCGAGGTTGACGGTATCGCCGATGACGGTGTAGTCGGAACGATCGGGGGGCGCGCCGCAGTCGCCGACCATCATATGTCCGGTGGCGATGCCGACGCGCATGAAGAGTTTGGGCAGGTCGGCGAATCGCGGCTCGTTCTGCAATTCGCGGAGGGCGTCGATGCAGGCCAGCGCGCTGGCGCATGCGTGAAGGGTGTGGGCTTCATCGTCGATGGGAGCGCCCCAGAAGGCCATCATGCCGTCGCCGAGATATTTGTTGACGGTGCCGCGGTGTTCCATGACGCGATGGGTCATGACGCGGAGGTAGTCGTTGAGGAGAGTGATGGTTTGTTCGGGGCCGAGTTTTTCGCTGACGGTGGTGAAGCCGGCGATATCGCTGAACAGGCAGGTCAGTTCGTGCCGGCCCTGTTTGATGAGCGAAGGATTGGCGACGATCAGATCGACCAGATCGCGGGAGACGTAGTTTTTGAATTGGCGGGTGATGCGTGCGCGCTCGTGTTGTTCGATGGCGAGTCGATAGACGGTGACGGCGACCCATGCGGCGACGGCGGCGACGAGGGGCGAGGCGACCTGCACGAGGAGCGACATGCGATCGAACAGCAGCAGGCCGTTGAGGAGGAAGTAGCCGGCACAGAGGAGGATGGTGAGCAGCAGGGCGGTGACGGGGCCGAAACGTGCGGCGAGGAGGGTGATGAGGATGCCGAGCAGGAGGGTCAGGGCGACATCGAGCCAGACCGGGCCGCGACGGATGAAGTGGCGGGTGAGCAGTGCGTTGACGACGGCCCCGTGGACGACGACGCCCGGAGCGAGGTTGTGGAGCGACGTGGGAACGACATCGGTGACCGAGCCGGTGGCGGTCCAACCGACGATGGCGATGCTGCCGGCGAGGGCTTGTCGGAGTTGCTGTTCGTATTGCGCGAGCTGTGATTGGCCGGCGGCGACGGCAACGGCGGCGAGCTGGTATTGGGCGATGTGTTCGTCGAGGAATCGTTTGAGTTGTTTGTCTTCGGCGGAGGGGTCGGCGAGGGAATCGAGGTCTTTGCGGAGGAAGGCGATGGTGTCGAGGATTTGGGCGCGGGCGGCGGGGGCGGTGCTGGGGGCGGGTTCGGTTCCGGGGGCGGGGGCAATTAATTGCCCCCGCCGGGGGGTGAGGAATTGTTTGACGGCATTTGTATCGAACAGGCCGGTGATGGCGGGATTTTGAAGGATGGCGATAAGTTGCTGGTCGGCGGCTTGTTGGTTGGCGATGAGTTGGCGGCGGAGTCGAGGGGCTTCGACGAGTCGGCCGATGGGGATGTGCTGCGTCGAATCTTGTTGGCGGGGGTCGAAGAGATATTTCCAGTCGGAGGCGTTGGTGGACCAGGTGATGAACATGCGATGGATGGGCAGACGCCAGTGGTCGCCGGATCGGGCGTGGAGGAGGGGGATGGTGACATCGGCGACCGAGCCGTCGGGGAAATGGGCCCCCGGAAGGGTGATGTGGTCGGGCGTGATTTGGATTTTGTCGAGCGGAACCTGAAGGTATCGGCAGGCGATGGCGAGGGCGAAGTGGGGCCAGTCTTTGTGATGGAAGTTGAGCAGGAGGGGGGCGGAACGGACGACGCCGTCGGGGTCGGCATCGTAGCTGACGGAGCCGAATGACCCCCGGACGGCGGCGGCATCGGCCAGCGGGGGAACAGGGACGTGCATGGAGACGTACTGCGATTCGCCGGGGTTTTCCGCGGGCATTTGCGAGCTGAGACGAACGAGCGTGCGAACCTTGTGATATTGATCGGCGAGGATGTCCAGTTCGGGGGAGTTGACGACGGCGACGGGCAGATCGGGAAGGATGGCGGCGCGACACTGATCGAGCGTGGGGGAGAGGGACTGGCTGGCGAGCAGGTTCAGTGCCCGCTGGTTGAGGGCTTGAGTGGAGAACAGATCAAACAGCCGCTGGCGGATGGCCTGGGTTTTGAGGGAGGGGAGGCGTTGGGACAGCAGTTTATGCTGCGCATCGGTCAGGCGGAGTCGCGAGGCGAGTTGATCGTCGGTGAGCAGGGGGTTTTTGCGAAGCAGTTCGATGGCTTGTGTGAAACGTTCGCCTTCGATGGTGGTGAAAGGGGCGTACACGGCCAAGACGACGTTGCCGGCGTCGGCGATGGATTGGGCGAAGCGGGCGTCATCGTCGATGCGGATGAAAGAACCCGGGGCGGCGCTATCGCTCTGCCCCGGCTTGGCCTCCGCCCCCGGAATAAGTTCGGGGGATTCACGACCGGGGGCGGGAACCCAGCGGGGTTGCTGGGGTTCGTCGAAGAGCAGATCGAAGGCGATGACGGACGAGCCGGCGTGATGCAGTTCATCGACGACATCGGCCAGGAGGGCGCGGGGCCAGGGCCAGCGACCGATGGAAGCCAGGGCGGCATCGTCGATGTCGATGTGAACCACATGCGTACTGGGCGGCGGGGTGTGCAGTGAGAACCATCGCGCCCGCAGGTCGATCAGCGGACGTTCAAGGGGTAGCACCCAACCCCACGCGGCGGCGAGCGAGGCCAGCAGCGTGACGGACAAGCCGATGACCAGGCAGAGGCGCATGCGCGAGCGGGCGGATGGTCGCGTGTCGCCGGCGGGGGTGGGGGATGGAGGCATATGGGGCGGATGATGGAAGGGGCTGGCGGAGGCGCTATGCGGCGGTGTGGTTTTTTTGTTGTGAAGCGGCGGTCTGCTGCGGGGATTGGGCTTCGAGTTGACCGGGTTGGGATGGGGCGGCGGGGGAATTGTTGCCGGCGTTTTTCACATCCTGTTTGACGTCGCCGACTTCATGCTTGACGTTGTTGACTTCGTCCTGCACGCCCTGAAGACCTTTTTTGAATTCGACGATGCCCTTGCCGATGGATCGGCCGACGTCGGGCAGACGTTTGCCGAAGATGAGCAGCGCGATGACGAGAAGGACAATCCACTCCACGCCCTGTGGCAATTGAAATGCAAGCACGGTGTGCATGAGTAACCCTTTCTGAGGTCGATTGACAGTATATCGCCGAAACGGGGCCGGGTCATATGCTTGAGGAGGAGTCAGAAGTTAGGAGTAAGAACCCCAGGCGCGCCGAATATAATTTCTCCGTCTCCCGTCTCCCGTCTCCCGTCTCCCGTCTCCCGTCTCCCGTCTCCCGTCTCCCGTCTCCCGTCTCCCGTCTCCCGTCTACTGTCTCCTGCCGGAGGTCGGGCAAAGGTTGGGGCGGGCGTTACAATGAGGGTTTGGCACAGTCAGACGAGGGTTGGTATTGGCACGAAGACGACAAGATCGCGGATTGTCAGCGGACCCGGAACACTATTTCAACCGGTCGCAGCGGCCGCTGCAATCGCTGGTGTTTTTGCTGCCGTTTTTGTTGCTGTACGAGGCGGGGGTTCTGCTGATGCCCGTGAATCAGCAGGTGGGGCACGTGCAGCATATCCTGGCGCGGTCGCTGCTGGCGGATTTGCTGGGTTTGTTCGGGGCCGCGGGGGGTTATCTGCCGGGGCTGGCGGTGGTGATCGTGCTGTTGAGCTGGCATCTGGCGCGCGGGGACAAGTGGGAGTTTGACTGGCGGCTGAACATGGCGATGGGGGCGGAGTCGATGGCGCTGGCCGTGCCGCTGCTGATGTTCGCGCTGTTGTGGGGGCGTGAACCGGCATGGGCGCTGATGTCGCCGCCCCCGGAAGCGTCGCGCGATATCGTGTATTCGCTGGGCGCGGGAGTTTACGAGGAACTGGTCTTTCGTCTGATGGCGATAGCGATACTGCACCTGTTGCTGACCGACCTCATCGGGCTGCACACGCGCACAGGAGCGATCATCGCCATCGCCTGCTCGGCGGGCTTGTTCGCTTCGTACCACTTCACGGCTGACAATCCGTTCACCTGGGTGAAGTTCACGTTTTACAGTGCCGCCGGCGTGTACCTGGCGGTGCTGTACGTGCTGCGCGGATTCGGCATCGTGGCGGCCACCCATGCGTTTTACGATATTTTCTACGTGGCGATGACCTACACGGCGATGGGCCGGCATTGATGCACCGGCGATGCGACGATCAGCCCTGGATCGTCGAGCCGCCGAAGGCGACCAGCAGGTAAATCGCCACGCCGACCACGGCAACGATACCGAGCAGGACCAACAAAAGCGTCAGGCAGCCGGAGCCGGACTTTTCGGCGGCGGAGGTTGGGGAGGCGGGAACGGGTTGGTTGGGGGTGTTTTGTGATGTGGACATGTCGGATGCTTTCGGGATCGGATCAACGCGCACCGAATCGGCGGCGAAGAATGAGGGGATCGGTCATGAACAATGCGATCGCGCAACGACCGCGCGAACAAATGGAGATTGCGATTTTGAAATGGGGAATCACATCGCCGGCGGAGCGCGAAGGAAGATGATGGCTCGACCCGGCGGCGGCGGGGGAGCCGATCCGCGGCGGGTGACGACCGACTGCGCGAAAGATTGATTCGGAGTCGGCGAACCGGCCTGCGCCAGCGCCGCCGAGCAGAGCGGGTTCACCAGCGGGCGTCGATGGAAAGGGTCCGTTTCGCAGCCGCCGTTCCAGCGGGACCATGTGGAGACGAACAGCCGGCTTGCTTCGCTCGTCCCGGCCCGCCAGGTCAGAGGTGTCGATGACCAGGGGCGGATAGCATTTCCGGCAACACTTCCGGGGGTGCTGCCGGGGGCGTTTCCGGGGGCGGTGAGGCAGAAGCCGATCAGCATCACCGGCAACAGACCTGCGGCGATGCAGCGTCGGCGAGCGACCAAGATGGAACGGCTGAAGGACTTCATGCGGCCGGTGGCTCCGGTTCAACCGCGAACAAAGCGGGAACGTCACATCATAACATGCGGTCGGACTTGAGTTGCCTGTCGTGGGCGCTTCGGGGAAACTGTGGGGATGAAAACCATTCTTGTTGTTGTCGTGATGGGATTGCTGATCGGTTCGACGGCCAGGGCGCAGACGGATGCGACGCTGTGGGTCACGCCGTGGCTTGAAAACTCACACGCGGATGTGTCGGGGCAGGCGATGATTTTCAACCAGGGGCACACCGATGCGAACGGCAAGTTCGGACTGGGCATTTATCAGTCGCAGGGCCGCGCCCGCATCGACCCGGCCAATGCGGACAGCCCGGTGTTCGGTTACGACGTGACGTACCTGGACATCGACTCGAACGACCCGCGGTTGCCGGAGCGGCTGACCAATCAACGACTGGCGGCGGGGGCGCATCTGGGCGAGCTGGACAAGTGGAACTTCGCGCTGGTCGGCGGAATCGGATTCGCCAGTTCCAATGCGTATCACGACGGGCAGGCGTGGTACGGCTTCGGCACGCTGATCGCAACCTACGATGACAGCCCGACGACAAGCTGGACGGTGGCGTTGAACTACGACGGCAATCGTTCGGTGCTGCCGGACATTCCGCTGCCGGGGGTCGCGTGGACGAACCGGACGAATCCGAAGCTGACGTATTCGCTGGGGATTCCGTCGTCGTGGGTTTTCTGGAAGCCGTGCGAGCAGTTCACGCTGGCGGCCAATTACGCGATTCCGTACACGGTGAACCTGACGGCGACGGTGCCGATCGTGAAGGAAGTGCGGCTGTACGCGGGTTTTTACAATTCGCTCCAGGCGTTTCACCCGGACGATTCACGCGGCGGGGACCGAATCTTTTTCCAGCAGCGGCGGGCGGAGGCGGGTGTGACGTGGGTTCCCTGTGAAAACTTTGATCTGACGGTGGCGGGCGGGTGGGCGTTCGATCAGCATTTTTCGCGGGGGTATCAGACGTTGAATCCGCACGACCAGTTTGACGTGAGTGATGAGCCGTACCTGCGGGTGAAGTTGAACTTCACGTTTTGAGAATTAAAGAAGTTTCACCACAGCGGGCCACAGAGAATCACAGAGAATGAAAACAGGAAATCAAAAAAGCAAAACAGCAGAACATTGCCCGGCAACTCCGACATGTTGTGCTTTTCCGCTGTTCTGATGTTTTGCTTTTTCTTCCTCTGTGGCTCTCTGTGGCCCTCTGTGGTTAAATCTTTTCTTCTCCGTCGGTGAAGCCGAACTCGCGGAGCCAGTAGTCGATTTCGGATTCGCCGGGCCTGGGACCACCGGAAGTTGAGGGAATGTCATTGGATGGGGGAACCCGGGGCGGCGCTATCGCTCTGCCCCGGCTTGGAGGGATGTCGGGTTCATGTTCAGGTTCAGATTCCGGGGGCGGGGGCGCGTCGGGATCGAGTTGGAATTGTTCGAGCCAGTAGTCGGGGTTGGGGACGACGGTGGGTTTGGCGTCGTGGTCGGCGTCGCGTTTGGACGGCGTGACGAGCAGATGGAGGAATGCTTCGCTGGTCATGGATCGTGCGCGGCGTCGGCGGGCGGCGGTCATCAGACGACGGTCGTTGCTGACGACGATGAGCCGGCGAGGCGAATGGTCGGCGTCGATCAGTTGTTCGATGACGGTGTCGGCGTCGGAGGCGTGGCCGGAGTATCGCAGTTCGACCGGGCCGGTGTATTCGATGTCCAATGGCTTGGGCGCGCCGTCGCAGACGACGACGCATCGCTGATGCGCGAAGCGGCTGGATTCGAGGGCGAGACACAAATGGGCGGGGCAATGGATCGCGCACCAGTCCGGCAGCACGTGCGTGCAGTGCAGGACGTTGTATGCGTCGATGATGAGTGCCATGCGGAATTTCCGATTTCGGATTTTCGATTTGAGGAGGCGGAGCCGGTGTCGTGAAAAATCGACAATCGAAAATCATCAATCGCCACGTGCCGCGGCGATTTGTTCGCGAAGGAGGGCCAGGGCGTTGGGGGCGTCGGTTTCGATGTCGTGGGGGAACTTGCATTCCAAGCTGAGCAAGCCGGTGTAGCCGGCGGCGAAGAGGCCTCTGAGGAACGGGGTGAAGTCGTCGCCGTCGATGCCGGGACAGGTGCGTTCGCGTTTTTCCGCCAGGTGCACGTGACGGATGATCTGGCCGTATTGGCGGCAATCTTCCGGGGGTTCGCCGTTGCGGAGCATATGGAAGAAGTCGGCCAGGAGTTGAACATGGGGATGATCGGCGAGGCGGGCGACTTCGGCTCCCTGTGCGACGGTGTTGATGAGATTGCCCTCGGAAAGCTGGAGCGGTTCGATGACGATGATGACGTTGTGATCGGCGGCGAGGGGGCCGATGCGGCGGAGAACATCGACGAATTGATCGAGGGCTTTGGCTTGGTCGAAACCATCGGGGACGCGGCGGGAGACGCCGGAGCCGAAGACGACGCGATGGATGCCGACCTGGTGGGCGCGGCGGAAAGCGACGGCGGCATAGCGTTCGATGGCGGCGAGATCGACATCGGGTCCGGTGGATTTGAGTGTGCCGGGGAGAAAGGCGTTGGCGGCGGGAATGGGCAGCGGGGAGGACTCGGCCTTGGCGAGATTCGGGGCGAAGGCGTCGTCGGATTCGAGGGGTTTGAGGAAGGATTGGACGTTTTCCTCGATGTAGTCGAAGCCGAGTTTTTGGGCGAGGGGCGCCTGATCGACGGAACCGCAGTTGCCGATTTTCATTGGAGCTTTTCCTGGAGTTTGGCGTCTTTGGCCAGAACCTGTTCGGATTGGGCGATGCGCCAATCGGCGATGCGTTTGGCCAGGGCGGGGTCGGAGAGGGCGATGATTTGCGAGGCGAGCACGGCGGCGTTTTTCGCGCCGGCGCCCCCGGAGCCGACGCCGACGGTGGCGACGGGGATGCCGGGCGGCATCTGCACGGTCGATAGCAGGGCGTCCAACCCGTCGCCGATCCCCCCCGGCATGGGTACGCCGATGACCGGGCGCGTGGTGTGCGCGGCGACGACACCGGCCAGATGCGCGGCCAGGCCCGCGGCGCAGATGAAGCATTTGACGTTCCGACGCTCGGCATCGGCGACCAGATCAAGCACCCGTGCGGGGGTGCGATGCGCGGAAGCGACATGGATTTCGTGGGGAATTTTCAGTTCATCAAGCAGGGCGTGGCACTTGCTCATGGTGTCGAAATCGCTGTCGGAACCCATGAGGACCAGAACGTCGATGGATGGGGCGGTGGGGGGCATGGGGTTGCTCCTTGGTTGCTGTGGCGATGATACAGGATTTGGTGATTGGGTGAAGTGGTGATTGGGTGAAGTGAAGGCGTGGAGGCAACCCGATCGGCGGCGCGACGTGGATGATGGATTACATCACCCAATCCACCATCACCCAATCCAACTTCAATGCACCAGGAAGGAATCGTCTTCGCCGGCGGGGGTTTCGTTGCCGGTGTATTGGGTTTTGTCTTTGGCCTGCCAGATGTTGTCCTGTCCGTTGATGACCGGCAGTTGGAGCCAGGCGACGTTGCCGTCGGTGGTCAGCACGTTTTGCCCGCCGAGGGATTGGTGGTTGGCGCTGTTGGCGTCATCGGGGACGCCCTGGAGTCGCCGGCCGCTGGTGAACAGGGGGTTTTTGTCAGCGAGGACGGCGATGTTGTTTTTGCCGCCCCAGACCGGCCGGTGGTCGGTGAACATGTTCTGGTTGGAGAACTGGATGCAACGTGCGTCGGGCCAGTCGCGCATCTGAACGGTGATGCGAACCGATCCGGTGTTTCCGGGACAGACGAAGCGGGCCGGCTGGACGTAGCCGTTGCGGATCAGCAGAAAAACGTGCGCGGAATTGGACTGTGTGGAGCCATCGTCGTTGAAGCTGTTGATGTGCCACCACGGATCGCCGGATCGGGTTTTGAGGGTGGGCAGTTGGTTATTGAATTGCTGTGCGTACTGGCCGAAGCCCATGCCCGCGGCGGCGAGATTGGACTGGCACGCGGCCTGCCTCGACTGCGCACGCTGATGCGAGAGAACCGGAAAGGCGAGCGACACGCTGATGAGAATCATCGCCGCGACGGTCATCAGATCGGACCATCGCATCCCGCCCCCGCCCCCGGAAGTCAAACCATATGTGCCGGTGGCGTGCTGCGAAGCGCGCTCACGTTTGCGCATGTCAGCGATGCGCTGGAGGGTGCGCTCAACCAGCAGGTCGCCGGGGCGTTCGTCGGGCAGATGATCCAGCACACTCATCAACGCCAACACCTTCGCCGCGCGGGATTGCAATTCCGCGGACAATTCCGGGGGCAACTCCGGGGGCAGCCGGTCGATTTCAAAACCATGATCCACCAGCAGGTCGAGTACCTGCTGGTCGGCGGGGCAAAGGATGTGATCGTGCGAGTCGGTCATGGTATTGGTTCGGTTCGTGAGCGGAAGATGGTCACTTCTTTCAATACTACGAATTTTCAGGCGAGGGGTTCGCTAATTTCCATCGTTCGGCGAAATTCGCCACCGCCGCGTGTAATCGACTTTTAACCGTGCCGAGGGGAACGCCCAACACCTCGGCGATTTCCTGATAGCTGAACTTTTCAAAGTACGACAACAAAAGGATTTGCCGCAGGTGATCGGGCATGGCGTCGATGGACTGACGCACGCGGGCGGTCAGTTCGGATTGTTCAAGGGCCTGGTCGGGCATGGGCAGGTCGGCCTGCATGAAGTCGAGAAAGGACGGTTCATCGCCGCCCCCCGAAGCGACGCTCCCGGAATTGCCCACCGGGGCCGATAAAGTCGTGGTGGGCCGGCGTGCCTGTCGTCGCAGGTAATCGCGCGCCTTGTTCGAGGCGATCGTGAAAAGCCAGGGCTTGAACCGACGATCAATGTCGAACGTATCGGCGGACAGGTGAACCTGTAAAAACGCTTCCTGAAACACGTCATCGGCGGCGGCGCGGCTCCCGGTGAAGCGGATCAGAAAATGGAACAATTCGTGCTGATATCGACGGACCAGCGCGTCGAAAGCCGCGCCATCGCCCGCACGGTAACGGTCGAGCAGTTGCTCGTCGGTGATCGACGGCTTGCTGTCATGTCGCGGCAAACTGTCAGCCATCGGCAAATCGTTCCGCAAAAGTGGAGGAACGATTATACGCGAAGGATGGTAGGGGATGCGGTGTAGGGTATGGGGTATGGGAAAGAACGGGTGCATGACAGTTTTCGCGGGGGGATAGCCGACAAGATGTAGTGGTGGGTCGCCCCGGACGGCGATCCGACGGCAGCCAACGAGCAAGGAGGTTCCATCATGGCGGCACGGACGACACG
>Ga0172380_10007311_pt1 | contig 12439 bp, 15 predicted proteins | sample Leawe162metaG_FD_119747 | JGI IMG/M metagenome (GOLD analysis project Ga0172380, IMG submission 119747) | Leachate microbial communities from a municipal landfill in Southern Ontario, Canada - Leachate well 162 metaG | ecosystem: Engineered > Solid waste > Landfill > Unclassified | place...
GATTCCGGCCCGTAGACCTCCACCACGCGGCCGCGCGGCAGTCCGCCGGTCCCCAGGGCGATGTCCAGGCCCAGGGAACCGGTGGAGACCACTTGCAGATCGTTTTCGATCTGTGCCGAGCCCATTTTCATGATCGAGCCCTTGCCAAACTGCTTCTCGATCTGGGCCAGGGCTGCCTGCAGGGCCTTGCTCTTGTTGTCGTCCATTGGGTTTCCTTCGCGAATTAAATAGATTATGGCACAGTTTTTGCGGTGACTTTCAGCCTAGCGATCACCCCTGCTAGGGAGTGCATGAGGGCTTGGCGGCGCACCGTCTCGCGATCCCCGGACCAATGGCGGGTTTCGCTCGTGGCCGGCTCGCCACGCCGGCACCACGAGAAGCATACGGTGCCCACTGGCTTACCAGGTGAGCCACCCCCGGGTCCTGCGACCCCTGTAATCGCCAGCGCCAACCCGGCGCTCGAGCGTTCCAGTGCTCCTGCCGCCATGGCCCGCGCCGTCTCTTCGCTCACCGCGCCATGGGTGTCGATCGTCGCCGAGGGGACGCCGAGCATTTCCTCCTTGGCTTTGTTCGAATAGGTGACAAAGCCGCGGTCGAACCAGCCCGAACTGCCGGCGGTTGCCGTGACGACGGCGGCGACCCAACCGCCCGTGCAGGATTCGGCGCAGGCGAGGGTCAGACCGCGCTCGGTCAGGATTTTGCCCACGGCCGCGGACAGGGAGAGCAATTGGCTGTCCATGGTCAGTCGAGAAGCAGCTTGGCAAGCGCCAAAACCAGCAGGGTGTAAGCGGCGGCGAGCAGGTCGTCGAGCATCACGCCGAGGCCGTTTTTCAGCGACCGGTCCAACTGGCGGATCGGTGGCGGCTTGATGATGTCGAAGCCGCGAAAGAGCAGGAAAGCGGCAAATTGCCACCATTGGTCTGGGGGGCAGAGCAGGAGGATCAGCCAGAAAGGCACGATCTCGTCCCAGACCATGGCGCCGTGATCGGGCACGCCGAGGTCTCGTCCGGTCTTGCCGCAGGCGTAGATGCCGAGCAGGAATGCGGCGAGGAGAAACTCGAGGAAATCCAACTCGCTGAACTGGCTGCGCAGCCAGGGGTAGGAGAGCCAGGCGAAGAGGGTGCCGGCGGTGCCGGGGGCGACAGGGGATAGGCCGCTGCCCAAGCCGCAGGCCACGAAATGGGCGGGGTGCTCGAAAAGGAAGCGCCAGGATGGAGGGGGGGAGCGTTTGATGTCCGTCATGGGGAAGACGCGAAATGGTCGAAGCCGCGATAGCTCTCCAGCGGTAGCGTTCGCCCCTCCGACAGCAGGCAAAGAGCCTCAACGCCAGGCCCGGCGCTAGCGACGATAACGCCGATCGGGGTGAGGGGCAGACCCAGCGCTGTGGACAGCGCCATGATGTCGCCGCGCCGCGCCGCGTGCGCGGTGAACAACAGCTCGTAGTCGTCGCCGCCGCCGAGCAGGCAACGCCGGGCAAGGATCTCGTCTGAACAGGCGAGTCGAGCGGCATCAGGCATCTGCTCCAGGTGCACTACCGCCCCGGCCCCGGAACGTTCGAGGATGTGAGCAAGGTCACCGAGCATACCGTCCGAGACGTCTATGGCGGCGCTGGCAATACCGCGCAGGGCCAGCCCCAGAGCCACCCGAGGCTGCGGACGGTGCAGGGCTGCAAGGCAGTCTGTGAGCGCCTGCTTACTCAATTCGCAGTGCCCCTTTGAGTGGGCCAGGCCGAGAGCGGCAAGACCCGGCGATCCCGATACCCAGACTTCATCGCCTGGACGCGCACCCGAGCGCAGCAGCGCCCGGCCGCTCGGGACTTCGCCAAAGACGGTCGGACAGAGATTGAGCGGACCTCTCGTTGTGTCTCCGCCTATCACATCGACGTCAAAAGCCTCGGCGCAGGAGAACAGGCCGGCGCAGAAGCTCGCTATCCAGACCTCATCTGCGCTCGGCAGCGCCACCGCCAGCACGGCCCAGCGCGGTGCCGCGCCCATGGCCGCCAGATCGGAGACATTGACCGCCAGCGTTTTCCAACCCAGCGCTTCCGGGTCAGTGTCAGGCAGGAAGTGAGTGCCTGCTACGAGCATGTCGGTAGAGACAACCAATTCCATTCCCGGCGTGACGCGCAGCACCGCCCCATCGTCGCCGACCCCGAGTTGGGTGTGCGTCGTCGAATGGGTGAAATAGCGGGCTATGAGGTCGAATTCGGAAGCCATGGTTTCGCCGGGGGACTGCCGAAAAGTGCTCGGGTCTTGGTCCTACTTGGGTCTGCTGGCCTCTTCCGGCCGCAACTGGGTCGCCAACTTGTCAAGGACGCCGTTGACGAACTTGTGTCCATCGGTGCCGCCGTAGCTGCGTGCAAGCTCGATCGCTTCGTTGAGCACTACTCGGTAGGGTGTCTGCGGAAAATGCTTGAACTCGCAGGCGCCCAGCAGCAGTATGCCCCGTTCGATTGGCGACACTTCTGCCCAGGGGCGATCGAGGTACGGAGTGAGCGCTTCCTGCAGGGCGCTGGAATCGCTCAGAGTCTGCGCCAGCAGGCTCTCGTACAGGCCGTGGTCAATCTTGTCAAAACCAGCGACGTCGGCCGCTTGCGCCAATATCGCTGTCTGGTCCTGACCGCCGACCAGGAATTGATAGAGCCCCTGCAAGGCAAACTGGCGAGCCCGGTGCCGCGGGGTGGCCGGCTTTTTCTTGGCCGGTGCCGCTATGGGCGGCGAGGTCACCTCGCGAGCGCCTTGCGCAAATTGGCCATCTCGATCGCAGCTTGCGCTGCTTCGCGCCCCTTCTGTGCCATGCGCGCCAGCGCCTGGTCGTCATCTTCGGTCGTCAGCACCGCATTGGCGATGGGCAGTCCGGTCTTCAGTTGCACGGCGACGATGCCGCGTGCCGACTCGTTGGAGACAATCTCGAAATGATAGGTTTCGCCGCGGATGACGCAGCCAAGGGCGACGAGGGCATCGAAACGGCCGCTCTCCGCCATGGTTTGCAGCACCAATGGCAGTTCCAGCGCACCTGGCACCGTAGCGATCATCATGTCGACGCTCGCCACACCCAGCCTCTTGAGTTCGTCTGTGCACGCAGACAGTAGCCCCTCACCGACATCGCCGTTGAAGCGACTCATCACCAAGCCGATGCGCAAGCCAGCCCCGTCCAGGCGGATGTCCGCTTCGGAAATATCGTCAAATCGCGCCATCTGTAGCTCCCCCGTGTTCAAAGCTTGCTGCCGTCCGGCGCCTGATAACCACAAACTTCGAGGCCAAAGCCGGTCATGCTGGGCATCTTGCGCGGGGTTGCCATCAGCCGCATCTTGCCGACGCCGAGGCTGCGCAGGATTTGTGCGCCTATGCCGTAGATGCGCGGATCCCACTTGGCGCTGGGACGTTCTGTCTGCACCGGGTCCTGAAAAGCTGCGAGAACGGACTGCGCTGATTCCGCGCGGCGCAGCATCACGATGACACCTTTTCCGGCGGCCGCGATGGTCTGCATCGCCAGATCGATGCTGAAGGTGTGGCGCTGGCTCTTCCCGTCCAGGAAATCGAGTACGGAAATCGGCTCGTGCACCCGCACCAGCGTTTCGACGTCGGCCTGTATCGCGCCCAGGGACAGGCTCAGATGCGCTTCTCCGGAACTCTTGTCGAGGAAAGCCGAGAGGCGGAAATTGCCATGGCGGCAGCTAATTTCCTTTTCCGCGACGCATTCGACCAGGGTCTCGTGTTCGCTGCGATAGTGGATCAGATCGGCGATGGTGCCGATCTTCAGGCCGTGGGTCTTGGCAAATTCGAGCAGGTCGGGCAGGCGAGCCATGCTGCCATCGTCCTTGAGAATCTCGCAGATCACCGAAGCCGGCTCCAGACCGGCCAGTTGCGCCAGATCGCAGCCCGCCTCGGTGTGCCCGGCGCGGACCAGGACGCCACCGTTTTGTGCCATCAGCGGAAAGATGTGACCCGGTTGGACAATGTCGGCAGGCTCGGCACGTTTCGCCACCGCCGCCTGTACCGTGCGGGCGCGGTCGGCCGCCGAAATTCCGGTAGTCACGCCTTCTGCGGCCTCTATCGAAACGGTGAAGGCCGTCCCATGCGCGCTGCGGTTGTCGCGTACCATCAGGGGCAGGTTGAGTTGGCGGCAGCGCGCCTCAGACACGGTCAGGCAGATGAGGCCGCGGCCGTACTTGGCCATGAAATTGATCGTCTCGGCGCTGATATGTTCCGCGGCGATAACGAGATCCCCCTCGTTCTCCCTGTCCTCCTCGTCGACGAGGATGACGATGCGGCCAGCGCGTATGTCGCTGACGATGTCCTGAATCGGGCTGACGGTCATGGATGTCTTCTCGGAAAATGGGTACGACCGCGGATCTATCTGAGTTCCCTCTCGGCGCTGTACAGCCGCTCGACGTAGCGCGCGATCAAGTCCACCTCGAGATTGACGCCGCTGCCCGGCTTGAGGTGGCGCAGGGTCGTCACCTCAAGGGTGTGCGGAATCAGGTTGATGGAAAATTCAGCGCCGGTGACGGCGTTGGTCGTCAGACTGACCCCGTTGACCGCGATGGAGCCCTTCCGGGCGATGAACTTGGCGAGGTCTCGCGGCGCGCGAATCACCAATTCGTGCGACTCGCCGACGGGCGCGAACTTCAGCACCTCGCCGACACCATCGACATGGCCGCTGACCAGATGGCCGCCGATCAGGTCAGATAGACGCAGGGCCTTTTCCAGATTGATGTCGCCCGTGCCGTCGAGGCCGACGGTGCAATCCAGGGTCTCGCGCGAGACGTCGACCATGAAATGTCCGCCGTCTATGGCAACGACGGTCAGACAGACGCCGCTGCAGGCGATCGAGTCGCCGAGCGAGACATCGGAGAGGTCCAATTCTCCTGCGTCGATGACCAGGGAGAGTCCCTGTTCGAGCGGCTTGATATGGGAAACCTTGCCGGTGGCGGCGACGATACCTGAGAACATGGGAGCGGGCGGGTTGGGTGAGCGGTGAAGCGTATTGTAAGGGATCAACGCGCAGCAAGGGCTGCGTCAAGCACCTTCCCGAATTGTTCAGCCTCCTGATAGCCGACGACGCGCAGACCAGGGGTCTCCTTGCCCTGGGCTGTGAAGAAGACGATGCCGGGAGGGCCAAACAGCCGGAAAGCCTGCAGCAGGGCGCGGTCCTCCGCGTCGTTGGCGGTGACGTCAGCCTGCAGCAGCAGCATTTTTTCCATGCGAGTCGCCACGGCCGCATCGGTGAACGTGTAGCGCTCCATCTCCTTGCAGGTGACACACCAGTCAGCGTAGAAATCCAGCAGCACCGGGCGCCCCGCGTCGGTCAACCGCCCCTGAAGCTCGGCGAACGACTTTATCCTCTCGAACCTGGTCACCGCCGGCGGCGCGCGCACGCCCGCCTGAGCGCGCAGGAAACCCAGGGGTTGCAGGGGGTCGCGGGCACCGGCGAGGGCGCCGGCCAGAAGGGCGGCGCCAAGCAGCAGGGCGAGCACACCCAGACCTTTGCCGAACTTCTGCCAGCCGTGGGCATGCTGCGGCAGGGGGTCCAGCGCGTGCAGATAGATCGCCGAGAAGATGAGCAGCAAAGCCCAGGCCAGCATCTGCGCCAGGGCCGGAATCACCGGCGTCACCAGCCAGATCGCCAGCCCAAGGAGCAAGACGCCGAAGCCGCGATTGACGGCCGTCATCCAGGGCCCCGGCTTGGGTAGCCAATGACGGGCCGAGGCGCCGACCAGAAGCAGAGGCAGCCCCATGCCCAGCGCCATGACGAACAGGGCCGAGCCGCCGAGCAGAGCCTTTCCTGTGCTGGCGATATAGAGCAGAGCGCCCGCCAGGGGTGCGGCGACGCAGGGGCCGACGATGATCGCCGACAGGCCTCCCATCAGGAGCGCGCCGTGCAGACTTCCGCCCTTCTGCTGGCTGGCTTCCTCGGACAGCCGCGTCTGTAGAAAGCCCGGCAGCTGCAATTCGTAGAATCCGAACATGGCCAGGGCGAGTACGACGAAGATGGCCGCGAAAGCCGATAAGACCCAGGCGTTCTGAAATGCGGAGGAAAGCAGGGTGCCGGAAAGACCGGCGGCCACACCGAGCAGCGCGTAGATGATGGCCATGCCGAGGACGTAGCCGGCGGAGAGGATCACCGCCCGCGCTTTGCTGATGCTGTGGCCGTGTCCGACGATGATGCCGGAAATGATGGGCACCAGCGGAAACATGCAGGGCGTGAACGCGAGCGCCACTCCCGAACCGAAAAAGAACAGCAGGACAGTCCACAGGCTGGCGTTTCCTAGCAGCCGCTGTATGCGCGAACTCTCGTCCCCCTCGGGCAACGCTCTAGACTCGCTTGCCTGGGGCAGCGCGGCGACCTTGCCCGCCACCGCGCTCGCGGGGAGTAGCTGGGCGGTGGCCTGCTCGTCGAGCGGCGGATAACAGACGCCCAGGTCGGCACAGCCCTGCGCGGTGCCGGTCAGCGTCAGGGCATTCTGGCCAGCGGCGGCTTCAATCGGCAGAAGGATCACGACCTCGTCCCGGTAGGTCTCGACCTTGCCAAAGAACTCGTCGTCCTTGACTGTGCCCGGGGGGAAAGTCGGCGTCCCCAGCCTGGCGCCGGCGGCTTGGCCGGGCGTGATGGCAAATTTGAATTTCTCGCGGTACAGGTAGTAGCCCGGCGCGATCTGCCAATGCGCCTCGAGCATCTTGCTGTCTGCCGCACGCAGGGAGAACTTGAAGGCTTGTTCCGGCTGCAGCGGCTCGCTGGCGCAAAAGGCCGCGGGTGCCAGAGCCAGCATGGCAAGCAGGTTGACCAGGGCGATCAGCAGGCGTGCCGTCAGCATGGTCCGGCCGCCAGGACGGTCTCGGCCTCGAGCCAGGCCAAATAACCGGGAAGCCCACAGCTTATCGGGATGGCAATGATTTCGGGCAATTCGTAGGGATGGTGCGCCTTGATGGCGGCCTCCACAGCGTTGTAACGCGTGGCCACCGTCTTGATCATGAGCGGCACCTCCTCGGCGGTCTCCACCTTGCCCTGCCAGCGATAGATAGCGCGGGCAGGGGCCAGCAGGTTGACGCAAGCTGCCAGCCGCTGGTCGACGAGCAGCGTCGCAAGCGCCTGAGCGCTGGCAACATCGGGCAGGTTGGTGAGCACCAGAAGATGGGTCATGGGCAAGATTTTACCGCGCTTCCCCCGCCATTCCAGCGGTATAGGCGGTTTTTCCGGCGATGTTCGCCGCTGAGGCGTGCTGCCTGGGTCTTATAGTAGCTGTGCTTATTGAGGCGAGGGCGTTGATGCAGGACATCAAGCAGTCGGCGGAAGCCAAACTGGTGGCCGAGCGCCAGGCCGAGGAGCGCGGGAACGCCAGGCGAACGGCCGAGCGACAGGCAGCCGACGACACCGATAAACTGGAGCAGATCGAGGTCGAAGCCCTGGCCACGGCGCGTCGCCGTGCTCAGGCGGAGTTCGATGCCGCCGCCGCGATTCGCCGACGTGCCGAGACCGATATCAGGCTGTGCCAACTTGCCGCTGAACGGGCGGCGACAGACGCCGAGGCCGAGCGCCTGGCGCGCGGCCGGCTCAGCGCGGAAGCCGAAGTGCTCGAAGAGCATCGACTGCGCATCCAAACCGAGAGCGAAGCGAAGTCCCTCGCTGATATCCGCGCCAAGACGGACCAGATGCTGGCCGCCCGACTGGAAGCGCGGCTGGTGGCCGAACGTCAGGCTGCTGCTGCGGCGACCGCCAGGCTCTCCGCGGAAAACGACGCCAGCCGCGAAGCCAAGCGCCGCGCACGGGCGGAAGAAGAACTGCGCCACGTCACCGCCGCGAAGCTCGAGGCGCAAGCTCAGGCGGAGGCGGCGGCGCGCGAACGCGCGGAGGCGGAGGAGAACCTCAATAAGTCGATCGAGGCACGCCGCAAGGTGGCGCGCGAGCTGCGCCCCAAGAGCCTGGCGCGCTGGCGTGCCGAGTGGGCTGCTCTGCGCCTGGGCCTGCGTCTCAAGCCCAGCCTTTTCGTTGCGGCGGCTGGCCTGTTGCTCGGTCTGGGTTTGGGGTGGCGCGCTGGTGTGCAGAACCGCAGTGCCACCGCGCAGTCCCTGGCGTCGCCGAAGATCCAGGTGCTGCGCGAGGTCGTCCTGCCCGACCGTCTCCCCCCGCTCCTGTTGCGCTTGGACGAAACCGTATCCGGCGGGAGGTAGCCCTCGCCGCCGGGCCGCCCCAAGGCGAGGGCAGCGTAAGGCATGGAGCCCCAAAGGGGCGAACCACCGTCACCCCCTTGCCCGGCAAGGGGGATGGGGGGAATGCCGTCACCTCACCTTTCTAACTCAGCAGGCGCCGCCGGGTCAGAATCAGCGCCAGCCAGAAGGAACAGAGCGCGGTCGCTGTCAGCACTGTCAGATGCAGCAGTATGCTGGCGGGCATCTGGCCCAACAGCAGCGGCCTTACCAGACGCACGGCGTGCGCCAGCGGCAGCGCTCCGGAGATTTTCTGTATCGCGGTAGGCAACTGCTCGATCGGAAAGAACACGCCCGAGAGCAGCACCATGGGCGTCACCAACAGGGTGAAGTAATACATGAAGAAATCGTAGGACGGCGCCAGGGCGGTGACGATCAGGCCGAGGCCGGCGAAAGCCAAGCCCGTGAGGAAAATCACCGGCAGGATCCAAAGCGCGAGGGGCGAGGCGACGAAGCCGAGGGCACCGATGACGACCAGGATCGCCGCGCCGGAGAGCGTCGCTTTCGCGGCCGCCCACAGCCATTCGCCGGCGACCACATCATCGAGCGTTACCGGCGCATTGAGGATGGCATCCCAGGTTCTCTGTACGTGCATGCGGGAGAAGCCCGAATACAGCGCTTCGAACGAGGCTGCGTTCATGGTGCTCGAGCACACCGTTCCGGCGGCGAGGAACTGGATGTAGGAGACGCCGGCAACCTGCGGCAACAGTCCGCCCAGGCCGTAGCCCAGTCCGAACAGGTAGATCATCGGGTCGGCCAGGTTGCCCAGCACCGAGGGTATGGCCAGCTTGCGCCAGACGAGGTAATTGCGCCGCCAGACGGCTATGGCGCGCAGGCTGAGGCGTGGCGGTGCCAGCATCACTCGCGTAGCTCCCTGCCGGTAAGTTTGAGAAAGACGTCTTCGAGATTGGCCGGCCGATGCAGGCGGCGCAAAGCGGGCCTTGCGGCGAGATGGGCGAGCAGCGCGGCGACCTCCCCATCCTGCAGATAGCAAAAGGCGGTCTCGCCGCTCAGCTCCAGGCGGCGGGCGTAGACCTGGCCTTCGCCACCCGCCCAGCGCGGCGCGTCTTCACCATAGACCTCTACCACCTGGGGTTCGATCTCGGCCGCGATCAAGGCTTGCGGCGTGCCTTCGGCAATGATCTTGCCCTCGTCGAGTATGGCCAACCGGTGGCAGAGACGTTCGGCCTCATCCATGAAATGGGTGGTGAGCAGTATCGTCTTGCCGGCCGCGAGCAAACGCTTCAGGTGCTCCCAGATCAAGTGGCGGGCCTGCGGGTCGAGGCCGGTGGTCGGCTCGTCTAGCACCAACAGATCGGGATCGTTGACCAGGGCCCGGGCGAGCGTCAAACGGCGTTTCATGCCGCCGGAGAGGGTCGCCAGTTTCGCTGCTTCCTTGCCCGCGAGACCGGCAAAATCGAGCAACTCGGCAATGCGTCCGCGCGTCTGCCGGTCGGCGAGGCCGAAGTAGCGACCGAACACCAGCAGGTTTTCCGCGACGGTGAAATCGGGATCGAGATTGTCGAACTGCGGCACCACGCCGACGCGCATGCGCGCTTCGCGGGCCTCTCCCGGCACCGGATGGCCGAGCAGACGGATGCTGCCCGCGGCCGGGAAGGTCAGTCCGAGGCAAGCGCGCAATATGGTGGTCTTACCGGCGCCGTTGGGACCGAGCAGTCCATAGCACTCCCCCTGCGTCAAGGTGAAGCCGACACCGGCCACCACTTCGCGGCCAGCGTAGGACTTTCTTAGACCGGAGACGGAAAGAACCTCGGTTGGCAGCCCGTCGGTGAGCTGCGTCAGTTGCGCCATGCGGAGTGGACGATGCTACGCAGCAAATGCAGCTTGCGGTGATAAAAGTGGTCGGCGCCGGGTACCACCACGACGGGCAACTCCTGCTTCTCGGCCCAGGCCAGCACGTTGGCGAGCGGCACCGTCTCATCCTTGTCGCCGTGGATCACCAGGGTGTCGGGCGGAACCGGCTCGGCGTCGTAGCTGCGTCCGCCGGAGACCAGCCCCGTCGCGGTACCGATCAGGACCAGTCTTTCTGCCGCCTCTCCCTGCCGGACGAGTTCCTGCGCCACGCAGCTGATGACGTAAGCACCAAAGGAGTAACCGGCGAGAACGATGGGCAAGCCGGGATAACTCTCGCGGGCGTAGGCGTGCACCGCCAGCAGGTCGGCGGTCTCCGCAACACCGTTGTCGTGGCTGCCTTGGCTGGCCCCGACGCCGCGAAAGTTCGGACGCAGCGTCACATAACCCAGCTCGCGCAAGGCGCGTGCGACCGTGGTGACCACTTTGTTCTCGGCCGTGCCACCGAACAGCGGATGGGGGTGAGCGATGATCGCGCTCCCGCGTGCTGACTGCTCCGCGGCGAGATGATCGAGGTAGACCTCGATCTTGCCGCTGGGTCCATCGAGGAGGAGGCGTTGCTGCCGCGACGCGGTCATATCTTCAGGCGCTCGACGATGCGTCCGTGCACCAGGTGCTCTTCAATGATCTCGTCGATGTCGCGCCTATCTAGATAGGTGTACCAGACGGCCTCGGGGTAGATCACCAGTACCGGTCCCTGGGCGCAACGATCGAAGCATCCGGCGCTGTTCACGCGCAACTGGCCCGGACCGGCAATGCCCAGCGCCTTGACCCTTTCCTTGCAATAGGTGCGCAGCGCGTTGGCGTTGTGGGCCTCGCAGCAGGCCTTGCCGGCCTCGCGCTGGTTGCAGCAGAAGAAGACATGGCGGCTGAAATAGCTCATAAAAAGCTACCGTCGTAGGGCCGCCCCAAGGCGGGAGCAGCCATCGGCCTGCGAGCACAGCGAGCCGGAGTCACCCTCTTCCCGGGGAAGAGGGCTGGGGTATAGGTTCTCATTTTGGTGGATGTTTGATGGCATTTTTTTTCATTTTACGCTTCGCCGCCGCGATCAAATCGACGCCGAGGACGTCGGCCAGTTCGACCAAGTAGATCAGCACGTCGGCGACCTCGTCCTCCACCTCGGCCGCCTTTGCCGGTGTTAGCGCGCAGCTCTCCTCAGCTGTCGCCCACTGAAAATGCTCGACCAGTTCCGCTGCCTCGACGATCAGAGCCATGGCGAGATTCTTCGGCGTGTGAAAACGCCGCCAATCGCGCGCGGTGGCGAATTGGCGCAGCGCATCACGCAGTTCTATCAGGTCTGTCGTCATAGGAAAGGTGGTGGCGGGTGTCGTGCGCCCTGCCGCAAGGCCATCAGCCAGGGCAGGGCGAAGAAGGGCCAGAGCGCCGAGGTGACCCGGGTCAGGCCGTTGAAGCTGAGAAAGTGTCCTTGTTGCCAGACTTGCATTATGGCCGAGAAGTAGGGGTTCTCCGGTGCGAGATTGACCAGCGCCGTGGCCAGCAGCAGGGACAGCGCGGCCAGGCTCTGGCGCAGCGCCCGGGGCAGCGCGGACGCCGCCAGCCAGAGTGCGCCGCCGATGGCCAGCCCGGTGGCGCTGCCCGGTGTCAGCCACGACCAGGCGGCCACCGAGTCCATCAGGACCATCAAGGAGAGGCTCTTGACGCACAGGGCGATCAAGAGCAGCACCGCGGTGAGCCCGAGCCGGCTGCTGCGCAACAGGCAGCCCGTGAGCAGGGCGACCGCCAGGGTGTTGCTGGCGACGACGGCGGCCTCGATCCGTGAGAATTGCTGGGCCGTATAGGCTGCCGGGGCGGGCACCTCGAGAAATCCCAGCAGGCTGCGTAGATCGCCGTTGCCGAAGATGAGGGTTTCCGGATTGAGCTGGGTCAGCAACCACAGGGACAGGAGAACGAGACCGGCGTCGGTCATGGCGCCGTCGCCCACCAGGCGCGTACGCAAGGCGTGCAGTCTGCCCCCGTCGAGCAGAGCCGCGCCCCAGCGAGCACCCATCGCCGCACCTAGCCAGCCGCCGAGAGCGTTGCAACCAAAATCGACGTTCGATGGCACGCGGCTGGGCAGATAATTCTGCAGCGTCTCGAGGCTCAGGCTCAGACAGATGCATAGGGCGGTTGCCAGAATTACCGCCAGGGGCTTGCCACAGCGCGCCTGCAGCGCCGGCACCCAGATGAAGCCGAGCGGCAGGTAGGCGGCAACATTGGTGAGGAGATCGAAGACGGTCCAGTAGCGCGGCCACGCGACGAACAGGAAAGCCGACACCGGTGCTCCCGCGTCGCGCCAACCGGTGAAGGGATGCAGGCTGGCATAGACCACCAGCAGCGTATAGGCGGCGGCGAGGTAGAGC
>Ga0172380_10007312_pt1 | contig 12439 bp, 6 predicted proteins | sample Leawe162metaG_FD_119747 | JGI IMG/M metagenome (GOLD analysis project Ga0172380, IMG submission 119747) | Leachate microbial communities from a municipal landfill in Southern Ontario, Canada - Leachate well 162 metaG | ecosystem: Engineered > Solid waste > Landfill > Unclassified | place...
AGGGACCCAAGATGATCGAACGACGTTTATTTTCGCTGGAGCATGAGCAATTCCGGGAGACGGTGAAGAAGTTCATTGACCGGGAGATTCGTCCATACCATTACCAGTGGGAAGAAGACGGGATCGTGCCGCGGGGGTTGTGGTTGAAGGCGGGGGAAGCGGGACTGCTGTGCTGTACGGTTCCGGAGGAATACGGTGGGTTGGGGCTGGACTACCTGTTCGATGTGGTGGTGTTCGAAGAGATGGCCAAGAGCGGTTTCACCGGGCCGGGCTTCATGATCCACTGCGATCTGGTGGCGACCTACCTGAAGTCGTTCGGTACGGAAGAACAGAAGCGCCACTGGCTGCCGAAGATGGTCAGCGGCGAGGCGATTGGTGCGCTGGGCATGACGGAACCCCACGCCGGGTCGGACCTGAAGGCGATCCGCACCCGCGCCGTGCGCGACGGCGACGACTTCGTGATCAACGGCCAGAAGGTGTTCATCTCCAACGGCCAGTTGTGCAACCTGATCGTGCTGGCGACCAAGACCGACAGCGCCGCCGGCGCCAAGGGGGTGACCCTGTTCCTGGTTGATACCAGCCTGCCGGGTTTCAAGCGCGGCAAGAACCTCGACAAGCTGGGCATGAAGGCCCAGGACACCTCGGAGTTGTTCTTCGAAGACCTGCGCGTTCCGGCCAGCGCCATGCTGGGCGGTGAAGGCCAGGGTTTCGCCCTGATGATGACCAAGCTGGCGCAGGAACGTCTGGCCCAGGCGATCCGTTCGGCGGCGGTGGCCGAGGAGGTGATCGAGTACACCGCCGATTACACGGCCCAGCGCGAAGCCTTCGGCAAGACCATTGCCGATTTCCAGAACACCCAGTTCAAGCTGGCCGAACTGAAGACCGAAGCGGTGATCGGCCGGGTGTTCACCGACCGCTGCATCGAGCAGTTCATGGACGGCAAGCTCAGCGCGATCGATGCGGCGATGGCCAAGATGTGGCTGTCGAACCTGCACTGCAAGGTGGTGGACGAGTGTCTGCAGTTGTTCGGTGGCTGGGGCTATATGTGGGAATACCCGATCGCCCGGGCCTATGCCGACGCCCGCATCATCAAGATCGCCGGCGGTTCCATCGAGATCATGAAACATCTTATCGGCCGCGATCTGTTCGAGGGCAAGAAGCCCAATCGCAGTTAGTGCCCGTCCCGGGCACCGTCTCCGCCCGGGCCGGTAATTTGGTTTAGAGTGCAAACATAACTATTGAGAGCTTCTCTTAAGAAGCCTCGGCTAACCCCAACAGAGGAGTTTCAATCATGTTCGACTATATAAAGTATTACCTCTCCGTCCTGATCCAACTGATTACCGCCGCCGGTTTCGTGCTCGGCGGCAACTACGTCTGGCTGGGTGTCGCCACCTTGCCGGCACTGGCCGTTATCGACAGTCTGCTGCCGCTCGATTTCACCCCGCGGAGAATAGCCAACCGCGCGCTGGCCTACGTTCCAGTGTGGATCAGCACCCTGCTCGGCCCGCTGTTGTATGTGATCATGGCCTGGCATGTGGCACACCACGACCTGACCGCGACACAAATGGTGGGGGCGGTACTCGGCGTCGGCTGGATGTCGGTACTGCCGTTCGTCCCGGCGTCCCATGAGCTGTATCACCAACGCGGCGCACTGGCGCGTTTCATCGGCCACTATTCGCAAGTCTGCTACCTCGACTGCACCCGCGACATCGGCCATGTGGTGGGTCACCATATCAACGTTGGCACGGTCAAGGACAGCGACACCGCTGCACGCGGCGAAACGCTTTACAGCTTCGCCCCGAAAGCGGTCTGGCGCACGACCATCGATTGCCAGCAGACGGAGTCGGATGCGCTTGAGAAGCGCGGTCTGGGGCGTTGGTCGCTACAGCATCGGCTGTGGAAGGCAATCCTCGCCCAATTCGTGTTTCAGACCGCCCTGTACACCCTCGGCGGCTGGCCGGCGGTCGGTTTGGCGCTGGCGGCGATGATCCTGGCGCGGTTCTGGATCGAGACGTTCAATTATTTTCAGCACTACGGCCAAGTGCGGGTGGTAGGCACTCCGATTGAGCGGCGTCATGTGTGGAACCACTTGGCCCCGCTGTCGCGCCTGACTGCCTTCGAGATTACCAACCACGCGGATCACCACCTGAATTCCTACACGCCGTTCTACGCGCTCAAACCCGACGCAACGGCAATCCGCATGCCCAGCGTATTCTTCTGCTTCTTTGCCGCGATGATCCCGCCGCTATGGTTCGAAGGCATCATCAAACCCGCGCTCAAACGCTGGGATCTTGAGTACGCTACGGCGGATGAACGGGCGCTCGCCAGGGAACAAAATCGGCGCGCCGGCTGGCCCGACTGGTTTACCTCCAGCGCCAACCTTAAACCGCAAGTCCAAAACTGACGGGGACATCATCCCCGACCTACACAAGGAGCGAGAACAAGCATGTCTGCATACAAGTCCATCGACCTCACCGTATCCGAAGGGATCGCCCGCCTCACCCTCAACCAGCCTGAACTCGGCAATCCGGTCAACGAACTCTTTTGCGACGAATGGCCACACGCCATCAATGAACTGGCGTCGCGCAAAGACGTCCGCGCCGTGTTGTTCAGCGCCAACGGAAAATTCTTCAGCGTCGGCGGCGACATCGCCATGTTTACCCAAACGCTGGACCAATTACCCGCCAACATCCTCAAGTGGACGGTCGGATTCCATGCCGGCATGGCGCGCCTGGCCCGCATCGATGCGCCCGTTGTTGCCGCAGTGCATGCGACGGCGGTGGGGGGGGCAGTTTCAATGCTAGCCGCCTGCGACGCCGTATATTGCGGTCGTTCAGTCACGCTGGGTTCGGGTTATTCGCTGATTGGCTACAGTTGCGATGGCGGCGCCTCGGTGGCGCTTTCCACACGAATGGGGTTGGCACGCGCGCGACGCTTCATTCTGATGGGGGAAACACTGACTGCCGAAGAAGCCGAGCGCTGCGGGTTGGTGGACTTTGTAGTGGATGACAACGCGGTACTCGCCGAGGCAGAGAAGAGAGCGGCGCGCCTGGCAAAAGGTCCGACCCGTGCCTATGGAGAAATCCGCCGGCTTTTTGCCAAGGCGTTTACCCAGTCGCTGGAAAGCCAGCTTGAAGACGAGGCGCAAGCACTCAGCCGGATGGCAGGCACCGCCGATGCACGCGAAGGCCTGACAGCCTTTATGCAAAAGCGTAAACCGACCTTCACCGGAAACTGATTCCGATTTTCCCGACCAACACGACGACAGACGGAGACGTACTCTATGTGGTTGTATGCCGAAATAAAAACACTGGCCGACATTCCAAGGTACTACGCACGGAAAACGGGAGACAAGAAAGCGCTGATCCTGGGCGACCGGTCAAAGACTTTCCGCGAGCTTGACCTGATATCCAACCGGGTAGCCAATGCCATCATCGCTGGCGGCATTCAACCTCGGGCGCATGTTTCCTTCATCGGCAAGAACTCCTTTCAGTTCTTCGAAGTGCTTTTCGGTGCAACCAAGGCTGGATGCGCCATGTCGCCGCTCAACTGGCGGCTGACGGCCCACGAACTGGCCGAGGTCATCGACGATTCGCAGACGCCGCTTATCGTCGTCGACCGCGAATATCGCGAGTTGATGAACGACGTGAAGGCGCGGACAACGTCCAAGTTCGCCACCGTCGAATTCGATTCGACATCGACCGAGCCGTCGGAATACGACGCCCGGCTGGCACAGGCAGGCGACACCGATCCCAAGGTGGCGATCCAGCCGCAGGACACGGCCTTGCTGCTGTATACATCGGGCACCACCGGCAAGCCGAAGGGTGTCCAGATTACACACGAAGGGCTGTATTACCAGCGTCTCTGCGAACATCTCGAGCCAGCCTACAACTGGCTGCCCAACGATGTGATGATGCTGGTGATGCCGAATTTCCATCTGGTGGGAACCGGACTTTCGATACAAGGCATCTATAACGGCGCAACGATTTCGATGTTGCCGGCCATGGACGTGCCGAAGCTGCTCGAAACCATCGAGCGCGACCACCCGACGATCTGCTGCCTGGTGCCTACGGCAATTCAGATGATGGTCGACCATCCGAAAGCCAAGGAAACCGATTTTTCCTCGCTGCGCCTGATCATGTATGCCGGTTCATCGATCGGCATGGAACTGCTCAAGCGCGCCATCAAGCAAACAGGCTGCAAGTTCATGCAATTCTACGGCGCGACCGAATCATCGGGCGCCGTGACCCTGCTGCGACCGGAGCAACACGACCTCAACAGCGAACAGAAGCTGAAGTCCTGCGGTACTCCCCTGCCGCTGATGGAAATCAAGATCGTCGATGCCAACGGCAATGAAGTCGAACCAGGCCAGATCGGCGAGTTCTATATCAAGTCGCCAACGTTGTTCAAAGGCTACTGGGGGCAACCGGAAACCACCGCTGCTGCGTTGAAGGACGGCTGGTATCACGCAGGCGACGCCGGTTATCGCGATGCAGACGGTTTGCACTACATCGTCGACCGGGTAAAGGACATGATCATCACCGGCGGCGAAAATGTGTACTCGACCGAAGTGGAGCAGGCGCTATGCAAGCATCCCGCCGTCGGTCAGGCCGCCGTCGTCGGCGTACCGGACGAACGTTGGGGCGAGAAAGTAACGGCACTGGTGATTCTCGCCACCGGCCAGTCGGCGACCGAAGAAGAATTGATCGCCCATTGCCGCGAACTGATCGCCGGCTACAAAGTACCCAAAATGATCAAGTTCCTGAGCAGTTTCCCGATGACGCCTTCGGGCAAGGTGCTGAAGCGCGATCTCCGCGAACAATTGGCGAGCGGCGGATAGCGCAACCGACCCGCTCGTTCAACGCGGAAAAGGGTGCAACCGACGGTTGCACCCTTTTTTTTACATCCAGGGAGTACCCGATTAAGTACCCTACCGTTCGGGCTGAGCCCTTCGACTTTGCTCAGGACAGGCCTGTCGAAGCCCAGTGCTGGAGCGGCTTACGCTTCGACAAGCCCGGCGCGAACGGGAGACTTATTCAGCCTTCCTTAATTCCTCTTCTAACACTGCCGGACCGTAGTTAGACCGGATCCCAGGTGAACACGTCGCCCGAACGGTGCAGCGGATAGAAGTCGTTCTGGAACATCGGGAACACGCGGTCGATGATGGACTCCGGGGTCCAGCCGTCCGATGTATGAGCGGTACGGATCGGGCGCGACTGAGAGAACAGATAGATTTCGTTGTTGCGCACACCAAAGATCTGACCATTGACGCCCTTGGCCTGGTCGCTGGCAAGCGCGGCAACGAACGGCGCGATCTTTTCCGGAATCAGCTTCTTCAGACCTTCGACGCGCTTCTTCTGCTCTTCGGTCTCGCTCGGAATCGAGCTGACCATGCGCGTCCAGGCCCACGGCGCAACAGCATTGGAGCGGACATTGAAGCGCTGCATGTCCATCGCGATGGCCTTCGACATGGCGGCAACGCCGAGTTTGGCGGCGCAGTAATTGACCTGACCGAAATTGCCGATCAGGCCGGAGCTCGACGTGATCTGCACATAGCAACCGCTGTTCTGCTCCTTGAAATGCGGAGCGGCAGCACGGCTGACATAGAACACACCGTTCATATTGACGTTGATGACGGCTTCGTACTCGTCCTTGGTCATGCGATGGAAGATGGTGTCGCGCAGGATGCCGGCATTGTTGACGACGATATCGATGCGGCCGAAGGTGTCGATCGCGGTCTGCACCATCGCATGGGCCTGATCCCAGTCGGCGACCGAATTGCCGTCGGCAACCGCATTCCCGCCGGCACGCTTGATCTCCTCGACGACGGATTGTGCGGGCGACTGGTCGCCGCCTTCGCCTCCGATCGACGCGCCGACATCGTTGACCACCACGCTGGCGCCGCAAGCCGCCAGCTCCAGCGCAATGCCACGGCCGACACCACGGCCGGCTCCGGTAACCAAGGCAACCTTGCCTTCAAGCAGTTTGGAATGTGTTTGAGTGTTCATAATTGAGTTTGGGCAGTAAGAATAAAGAGTAGCGCGCTGGCCTCGGTATCAAGGCCATCCTTCCGGTTTCGATAGCACGGACGGCTAACGAAACGATCAGGATCGAAACTGCCTGCCGGCTACGGCGCGCCAAGGGAGGTAGATGTTACCAAGCCGGATAGTATGCCAACAAGCCCATCGATCGGCCCCCCAATGAGGGGGCCGCAGACGGCGCAACACGGGGAGCGCCTGGGAAGCCTTATTTTCTGCGCTCAGCGCGGCAGCAGATTGAGAACCCGCGCACGCGCCAGCGCTGCGGAGCGGCTCGATACCCCGAACTTGGCATAGAGCTGCTGTAGATGCCACTTTATGGTCGTCAGCGAGACGCCGATCTGGTCCGCCAGTTGCTGATTGGAAAGGCCCGCATCGAGCAGCCCGAGCAGTTCCATTTGCCTTGCCGTGAGGGGATCGAGCAAATGCGACTCCATATTCAGGGCAACCAGCCGGTCTTGCAGGGAATGGTTGCCTATCGGCAATGCGCTGCATATCTCGGCGAAGAACTTGCGCTCCTCGGCGAGGGCAAACCCCCAGGCTGACGGCTTGGTGTCGCCAATGGCGGCAGCGATCATTTCGGCACGGTCGCGAAACGGACGGACGATGCGGCGCAGTGCGGCGAGGCTAACCGCGCGCGTCAACTGACGAATGGCCACCTGCGGGTTGTTGGCGTGCACCGCAATCATGGTTTCTGCCAGAGCCAGTTCCACCAGACGCGCAGCGCGCCCTTCCGCCTTTGCCAGGCGAGTCTCGCTGGCGATCAACGGCTCGACTTGCTTATGGCGTCCGGCCGCGATGCCGAGATCGATCTCGGCGGCGACAAAGGCGTCGCGACTGCGAGCGATGCGTGTCAGCGGCGGCAGTTTGTCCCGATTTTCCGCTACGTCGAGTTCCAGACCGATGTGAGCCGCCTCGGTCAACGCCTGATCCATGCGTCCGAGTCGCACCAAGCGTTGAACCAAAAAGCAGGACAGCATAAAGCTCAGGCGCGGCGGATAGCTGCTGGCGATCTCGCGCAGGCGCGGAATCGAGACGCGATCATCGTCCGCCCCGGACCATAATTTGACCGCCGCATCCAGGCCGCAGGCGGCGGCATCGACGAAGCCGTGGATCTTCGAGGTCCGCATGCCGAGCGCCAGGAGGCTATGCGCTTCCTCGTCGCGCCCCATCTCAACGGCGCATTTCGCTCCGATCAGGGCGATCGTGCCGCAGATTCCCGGGCCGTCGCCGAGCGCCATACGTGCAGACGCCAGCGCCGCGGCGATCTCCGGATGGACCGCGGCATAGTTTCCTTCGAGCAGCGGCGTCAGCGCATTGATCGCGGCAATCCAGCCATAAGCGTAGTTGCTATTGGCCTGAAAAACCGCCGCCTGGGCGACCTGTATCGACTGGCGCGCCTGCACAAACTGGAAAGCGCTGGCGTAGCAGATACTTTCAGCGCCGCTGGCGGCCGCCACGTTGAACGGATCATCGGCTCCCTCTCCGGCCAGCCAGCGCGCCGCATTCTTTCGGGCATCGAGTGGCCGGTCGGTGAAGATATCGACGCAGGTGCGGATGATGTCAATGCGCCGCAGCAGATCGTCGCGCTGCGACGCATCGTCCTGTGCCGGCAATTCCTGGCGGATACGCTTGGCCAGCTGCTCGGCGCGCTGGCGGCCGAGTTCGTAGAAACGATGGAACACCAGTGCCCATGCGTACCAATATTCGGCTTCCCAGCCGAGTTGATGGCCTTGCGCATGGAGTTTTTCGACCCAGGCGATATAGAGCGGAATGTCTCCGCGGTCGCGGACGAAGATTGCCGCCGCTCCTTCGAGGATCCGGCAAGCCAATGTAGCGGCATCGCCGGCCAGCGCGTAGTCGATGGAATCGCGCCAGTAACCGCCGTGCTCGCACCATTCGGCCGCCCGGGTCAGCACCTCCCTGCGCCGCGCTGCCGGCAGTGAGCGGTCGGCCTCGTTGAGCAAGAACTCCCGAAACAGGTTGTGCAGGCGATACCAGGTCCGATTGCGGTCCATCGGAATGACAAGAACATTGCGCCGCAGCAGCAGCGCCAGATGCCTGTCGGCGGCTTCATTGCCGGAAGCATGGCGACACAGATCGACGCTGAAAGTACGCAGCTGGGCGACGCAAAGCAGGAATTCCCTTACGTCGGGGGGGAATCCTGAAAGCACCTGACGATTGAGCAGGTCGGCAATGTCTTCGTCCGACCCGGAAAATTTGGCCAGGGCCGCCGCCGGATCGTCGGCTGCGGAGAGAACGATCTGCGCCATGCGCGCCGCAGCAGGCCAGCCTTCGGTTCTTCGCGCAACGGCGTCGACACCTTCGGCGCCGATGACGGAGGTCAACTCGAACCCCAGCAATGCGCCCAACTCTTCAGCATTCAGGCTCAGGTCGGCATAGCCGATCTGCCTGACCAGGCCTTCGAGTTTCGCCCGCGCAAAATTCAGCGGCAGTTCCACGGTGCTGGAGAAAACAAAACGCACCGAAGCCGAGGAACGAAACACCAGATTATCGAGCAGCGCGCCCAGCGTATCGTCGGTACAGCAGTTCAGGTTATCGACGAAGATCGTAAGCGGACTGGGAAATTTTGCGGCGGCGGCATGCAACGCATCGACGCGAACTTCGGCCGGCTCGTCGCCACGGAACAGCGCCTGCGTCGGATGCGGCTCAAACTCGGGACCGCGCGCCAGATCCTCAAGTAAACGCAACACGCGCTCGACGCTGGTGTCGCGATCATCCAACGCAATCCAGAAACATAGCTCACCAAGACTGCGCAGATGTGCAAACAGCGCCGACATCAACACCGTCTTGCCGTATCCAACCGGCGCAACGATGCTCAGCACCTTGTGCGTCAGCCCGGTATCGGTCTCCACCTCGGCCAGCAGACGGGTGCGCACCGGCTCGAACAGAAAACTCGGCGGCATTGCCCTGCCGATTCGGATCTCTCTTGCCTGCTCTGAAGACAGCGGACCTGATTTGCGTGTCACCTTCCCTGAACTCCCTCGGTTCTACTTTTTGCCCGGCACTGGAAACGCCCTTTCCGACCGCCGCGATCACACTCCGAACTCGACGCGGAAAAATCCGCCGCACCGCAGCATGGCGAAGCCTCATTTCCTGCCCTACTTTAGTACAGGCTAAGTTGCCTCTTGTTCGGCAAACTGTCAATCAATAAAAAACCAAGCGGGTTGCGTAGCGTTGTCGGCATATTGAACGCCAGCCGCAGACGACAAGACCGCGTGAAGAAGAAGCCGTCGCCATCAGAACGCGGTGAACCAACGGAGAAAATGTTTCGGGCGGAAGGTGCGGCATAGAGTGCAGCACGCCCTTGCTCGAATCCTGAATGCCTTGGATAGGAGTATGTATGAACAGCCCAGACAATGAATTCCGCCGGGAATTCATCAAACAGAGCGGTGGCCTGACCCTCGGCCTCTCCCTTTCTTCCTTCGCCCCCGGTTCCGGCTTGATCGGCGAAGCTTTGGCGAAGAGCGCCGCTCCGAGCTATTCCGGCTGGGAAGACATTTACCGCCGCATGTGGACATGGGATAAGGTGACCTGGGGTTCCCACACCAACCAGTGCTGGCCGACGGGCTGCAAGTTCTACGTTTACACACGCAACGGCATTGTCTGGCGCGAGGAACAAACCGCGCACACCGATGCCAGCAATTCCGATTACGTCGATTACAACCCGCTCGGTTGCCAGAAAGGTTCGGCCTTCCACAACACGCTCTACGGCGAAGAACGTCTCAAGTATCCGCTGAAGCGGGTCGGCAAGCGCGGCGAAGGAAAATGGAAGCGCGTCTCCTGGGATGAGGCGACCACCGAGATCGCCGATGCCATTCTCGACAGCTACCAGAGCCAGGGGCCGGACGGTTTCGTTCTCGATGCGCCGCACACCCACGCCGGCGCACCCGCCTACGCCGGCGGGTTTCGCATGACGCGCGTGATGGGCGGCGTATTCATCGACACCACCGGCGACATCGGCGATACCTACCTCGGCATCCGCCATACCTTCGGCAAGCAGATGTTGGGCTACTCGGCCGACAATCTGCTCGATGCCGAATTGATCATCCTGACCTGTTCGAACTGGTCCTACACCTGGCCGAACGGCTACCACTGGGTTACCGAAGCCCGCTACCGGGGTACCGAAGTCGTCGTCATCGCTCCCGACTTCAGCCCGACCGCGCCGGCCTGCGACATTCACGTACCGGTGGGAGTCGGTCTCGATGCGGCCTTCTGGCTCGGTGTCAGCCATGTCATCGTCGAAGAGAAGCTTTATCAGGCCGACTTCATGCGCGAGCAGACCGACCTGCCGGTACTGGTGCGGATGGACAGCGGCCGCTTCCTCACCGAAGCCGACATGGAAGGCGCCGACAAGCGCGCCAACCAGTTCTACCACCACGATACGGCGACCGGCGCACTGAAGAAAGCCTCGCGCGGCACACTCAAGCTCGATTGCGTGCCGGCCCTGGAAGGCACATTTACCGTCACCCTGCACGACGGCAAGCAGGTCACGGTACAACCGGTGTTCGAGCGGCTGAAGACCCATCTCAAGGACTACACCCCGGAGCAGGCGAGCAAGAAGAGCAATGTTCCGGTCTCCATCATCCGCGAACTGGCACGCAAGATCGCCAAACTGCGCACCTGTACCTACATGGGGTTTTCTTCGGCCAAGAACTACCACGGCGACCTGATGGAACGCAGCCTGCTGCTCACCATGGCGCTCACCGGCAACTGGGGCAAGCCGGGTACCGGGTTCTGCTTCTGGGCCTTCCCCGAGGACCACTTCATTTATCTGGCGCTGTCGGACAAGACCGTGGCTGAAGGCGGTCTCGTCGACATGGCCAAAGCCAGTCAGGCCTTTGCCGCCAAGGTAAGAGAAGACGATCCGGATGCGACCGACGAAGTCTGCAACATTCTCGAAGAGTCGGCCATTTCGGAAGAAATCGGCATCGTTCCGCCGGCCTTCTGGCTCTACAACCACTGCGGGTACGACAAGCTCTACAACAACCTGTCGTGGTCGGACGGAGATTTCAAAGGAACCTTCGGCGATCGTCTCAAGGAAGCCGTCGACAAGGGCTGGTGGAACAAGAGCCACATGCGCCCCGCGCCCGGCAAGAAGCCGCAGGTGCTGATGCTGCTGTCGAACAATCCGTTGCGGCGCAAGCGCAGCGGCGCCAAGCTTTATCCCGAGGTGCTGTTTCCCAAGCTGGAAATGATCTTCGCCCTGGAAGTGCGAATGTCCTCCTCGGCCATGTTCGCCGACATCGTCCTGCCCTGCTCCTGGTACTACGAGAAGCACGACATGACCATGGCCATGGTCGGCAATCCCTTCTACACCTACATCGACCGCGCCGTGGAGCCTCCCGGCGAGTGCAAGGAAGAGTGGGCGGCGATCGCCATGATCCTGAAGAAGGTCAGCGAACGCGCCAAGAAGCGGGGCATGACTACATTTGTCGATCCCGCCGGCCGCACGCAACGCTACGAGGATCTCTACGACCGCTACACCATGCGCGGCCAGTTGCTCACCAACGAGGATTGCCTGAAGGAAATGGCCAAGGTCAACGAGGCGACCGGCGTCTTCCCCAAGGGCTACACCTACGAGCAGTTCAAGAAGGAAGGCCAGGTCAAGATCCATGGCCTCGGCGCCGGAATCTCGGCCTATGCAGCGGGCAATGAATTCAGTCCGAAAAAACCCTTCTTCCCGCTGCGCTGGCATGTGGACGACAAGAAAGTTTTCCCCACTCAGACGCGGCGGGCGCAGTTCTATTTTGACCATGAGTGGTACATGGAGGCCGGCGAAGCCCTGCCGGTATTCAAGACACCGCCCAATATCGGCGGCACGCATCCCTTCGCCATCACCGGTGGCCATCCACGGGTCAGCATCCATTCGGCTCACCTCGCCAATGCCCACCTCTCGCGGCTGCATCGCGGCCAGCCGGTCGTGCATATAAATGACGTTGTCGCGACCCAGTACGGTCTCAACGACGGCGACATGGCCGTCCTCTACAACGACTTCGCCGAATGCGAAATCATGGTGCGTACCGCGCCCAACGTGCAGCCGTCGGAACTCATTGTCTATTTCTGGGAGGCTTATCAGTACAAAGGCTGGAAGCCCTACGATATCTTCCTCATCGGCCTGCCCAAAGCATTGCTGCTGGCCCGGGGCTACGAGCAGTTCTGCTTTTTCTACAACAACGGCAGCCCGCCGCCAGCCACTGACCGCGGCGTTCGCGTCAGCATACGCAAGGCTTGAGCCGATCGGATAAGGAGAATTTCATGACCTACAAAGCAGACGGAACGAAGAGCGAGTTGCGGCAATCGAAGCGCCAGCTGGCGACGGTGATCGACCTGAACAAATGCGTGGGCTGCCAGACGTGCACGGTGGCGTGCAAGAACCT
>Ga0172380_10007313_pt1 | contig 12438 bp, 16 predicted proteins | sample Leawe162metaG_FD_119747 | JGI IMG/M metagenome (GOLD analysis project Ga0172380, IMG submission 119747) | Leachate microbial communities from a municipal landfill in Southern Ontario, Canada - Leachate well 162 metaG | ecosystem: Engineered > Solid waste > Landfill > Unclassified | place...
ACTTGCTCTAGGAAACAGGTGGGGGCAATTATCACTGATAGAACGAATAGTAATATTCTGGATATCGGTTATAATGGTAACTATGCTGGTGGGCCAAACACTTGCGATATTGATGGTGCTGGGATATGCGGTTGTGTCCATGCTGAAATTAATGCGTTAGTGAAGAATAGTTCTGAACCAAGGGGAGCAATTTATGTAACAGATTCCCCCTGCATGAACTGTACTAAAGCTATAATTAATTCTGGGATTGAAAAGGTTTACTATAGGAATGATTATAGGATAGCTGATGGATTAAATCTTCTTAAAAAGGTCCTTAAAGTTGAAAAGATAAAATGAGGGGAGAAGAACGAATAAAAGAAGAACTATTCGAAAAGTTCAAGAAAGACCTTGGAAAAAGTTTTCGAGAAGAAAAGAAAACACTTGAACAGGTATTATTTGAACTTCAACTTGCTGATTGCTCAGAAGGAGAAGCTGACTTGATCCTCCGGAGTGGGGGATACATCCAGGGATTATCTCCGGATAAAGTAAAATCTATTTTATTAGCATTCAAAAATCATGAGAATATTTAGAGATTGTCAAGAAGCAGCATCTGAACTTAAAAGAGAAGTTTCTGAGATGGGGACAGAAGTTCATCTTCAGACCATGCAAGATAAGGATATTGAGGGAAATCCAGATTACTTCACGAAAGAACTACTTGGGTATTCTTATATGATAGTTGACCCAAGAGATAAAGATGAAATGCTTAATGCATTCGACAAACTAGAAGGAAAGACTTGGGCAGAGAAAGAGTTTGCAGAAAGGATTTCACAGAAGAATCTCAATCCTGGAGAAGCATGGAAAGAACGTCAGGATGTTTGGGAAGAATTTATGCACGATGGTAAGTTTTCTTATACCTATTCTGAAAGAATCGGGGATCAAGTTCAAAAGGTAATAGATGAATTAAAGAAGCATCCATCTTCCCGTCAAGGAATAATATCGGTATGGGATAGGCAAATTGATATTGATAGACTGGGGAAAGAAAGGGTTCCTTGTAGTATGTTCTATCAGGTTATAAATCGAGGTGGGAAACTACATATGATTTATACTACCAGAAGCAACGATGTGTATGAACACTGGCCATATGATGTCTGGCTAGCTATTAAACTACAGGAATATATTTCAGAAAAAACAAATATTAAGCCTGGGAGATTTTATCAATTTATCACATCATTTCACACCTATGCCTACAAACAAAAAGGTACTTTCTAACGGAAAGATAAAAATCAATGCCAAAAAACCAACAGATTACCATTGCACCTGTAGTTATTGCAGGAACTACTATAGGGGAGAACTCTTACCGAACACTCCAGACGGAGGGAAATATCTATCTGGTCGAACACGGGAGGGTTATAGTCAATATGAGAAGTCAGTTAAGCACCTATGCCCAGGGCACTGGTCTGGTTACTCGTTCACAGTCGATAATTATACCGATAAGGGAGATCTGGTACTAGATCCATTTGCTGGAAGTGGAACTGCATTAGTAGAAGCACTTAAACTAGGAAGAAAAGTAAAAGGAATTGAACTGGAATTCTTTCCAATCTTGAAAGAAAATGTAAAGTTATACCCAAAGAAAGATTGGGAAATATTTAAAGGAGATAGTAGAAAACTAATAAAGAATATCCAAGATGGTTCTATTGACCTTATCGTTACCGGGCCGCCTTATAACGATGGAAGTGATCCCCCGGAAAGGAAAGACTTGGCCGGTAAGGACTCGACCTTTGGTTACAATAACAATGATTCGTTTGGGTTGCTAAAAAAAGACTATAATTCTGAATTCGAAAGTATTTTTAGGGAATTCTATAAAAAATTAAAAGTAGGAGGGAAGTTTGTTACAATAATAAAAGATCCAACGAGGAATAAAACTCCTTATCTTTTGCACCACGAATTGGGTATGCTAGCAGAAAAGGCAGGATTTAAACCAGTGGATGTTTATATTCATCGACACTGGCCTCCTACTTTATTTATGAACACCTATCCAAAAAGATTCCCGGATGTTAAAATTCCTCTATATCAAACAATTCTAACTATGGAAAAATGACCGATGAAGAATACAGAAAAGAAATTAAATCATTTCTATCTACCCAGCGTAAATTCATTAACGGTTGGAATATTACGAGAAGCAGCTCTTTTGGTTCCAGAGGATCCTCGGTATTCATTTACAAGGATAACACTGGAAAAAGAAAGCTGCGTAATATTGATATATCCAGGTTATACCCCGGGGGATATTACTTTTACGTGGAAAACACAGAAAAGGCAAAAAAGTTTCTGCAAGGGAAGGGTCATATTCACCAGGTTGGCAAAAGATTCATCCGAGTATACATTCAACAAACTGGGTTTAATAGAGGCAGATCTACCGACTATGTCCAATCTCTCATGGAGTTTAGAAGAAATGAAATTGAAACTTTCGAGGCAGATCTTGGACCATTCAAACGATTAGCATTGGATTTTGATCTCCAGATAGAAGATTGGAATAATCTAGGAGTACTTTATTTCGATATTGAAACGGATGATACCAAAGAAGGAATTGCTATCGGGAGAGATAGAATCTTATCTTTTGCTGGAGTAGATCGGGATGGAAAGACTTATTTTCTTTCAAATAAGAACGAAAAAACTCTTCTTTTAGAAATTGATAAATTAATTAGGCAGTTTGATATGCTGGTTGGATGGAATAGTTCGAATTTTGATATTCCATACTTATTACAGAGATATCGGGATCACAAAATAGATACCAATTATCTTTGGAATATTTTACAGCAGGATATGCTGGATAGAGTTCAATATTTTTACTCAAAAGATCCAAAAGCAAGACAGGCTATAACATCTTATTCTCTTGACTTTTGTTCTAATTATTTTCTAGGAGAAGGAAAAGTAAAGCACAAAGAAAAGATCATTGAAATGTATAACAATGATTTTGAAAAGTTTAAAGAGTATAACATTCAGGATGCTATGCTTCTTAAAAAACTAGAAGATAAACTGGGAACTATTGAACTAACTCATAGGATGTGCCAACTTTGTCAGGTATTCCCAAAGGGATGGTCAATGATTAAAGCCTTGGATAATTATATTTTATCCGAGGGGAATAAAAAAGGTGTTCACTTCGAAACAAATTACTCTCAGTTGCTACAGGAAGATGATGGTAAGCCAACTACATATTTAGGGGGGTATGTATTTGATCCAGTTCCCGGTTACTACGAGAATGTATATGTTTTTGATTTTAAATCTCTATATCCAAACATAATCCGATCTTTTAATATCTCTCCGGACTCTGTTACTACGAATGAAAATTCAATAATTACTCCAAGAGTAACTACTGATAAAGCAACTGTCCATGGAGGGATGAGATACCAGAAAAAACCAATAGGGATTATTGCTTCTAGGATAGGTCAGCTCCTTGATGAAAGAGAAGAGATTAAATTAAAGATGAAGGAAGTAGATCCGGATTCTGAAGAATACAGGATCTTAAATGTTAATCAACTAGTTGTAAAAGAGCTGGCCAATAGTATCTATGGCGTATTGGGTAATAAGTGGTACAGAGGATTTAATATTGAAATGGCTGAGTCGATAACAGCAACCGGGCAATACTTCATTAAATATATCGATCAAACCTTTAGTAGAAATGGAAGAAAGGTTATATATGGAGATACTGATTCCGTATTTATGACTTTACGCCCGGAAGATAATCCAGACAAAATACTGGATCAGATAAATAAAGCTTTAAAATATCATTTGGAAAAAGAATATAAGGTTCAGAACTGTACTATTCTTCTACAGATGGATAAACACTTCGACAAGTTCTTCATTGAAGCAAAGAAGAAATATGTCGGTTTGGATAAAGATAAAGAAAAATATGTTGGGATGGAATGTGTCAAAAGAGATACGGTTACATTAGTAGCAGATTGGCAGAAGGAATTATTTAAATTACTATTTAATAGTCCAACTGAAAAAGATTTGCATAGCTTTGTTCAGGAAAAGAAACTTACGGTTTTGGAAGAAGATGTTCCTTCGGAATCTTTGGTAATAAGAAAAAAAATCGGAAAGAGATTAAAAGATTATAAAGGAACAGGTACTAAAAAATACACACCTCCTATTCATATAAGAATAGCAAAACAATTAGAAAAAAATAACAATGGGGAAGATAACAAAACAGCCCTTTACCATAAAGGTTCTATTATTGAATATTATATTACCAAAACGAGTAATGGATCGGGAGGAGCAGAAGGAGTACACGTCTCGGAGTATGAGGGAATATGGGATAGGACATATTACTGGAACCAAATCATATTTCCTCCTCTCGAAAGGGTATTATCCCACGTTTATTCGTCAAGTGATTTCGTCCAATACTACATCAAACCCGAAAAAAAGAAGAGGATAAAAAGTACTAAGAAGTAGATGTTCCAAATGTTTACAAAACTAACTAATTATGGTATACTGTTATATGTAGGATCGAGAAACAGCTGAATCAAGGGCAGAGGAGGCTAGGCTTATATTGACGGTGACACTAGAAGTTGGCTCAGGCGAACTTCCAAGACGAATATAAGTCCTTTCCTACAGTTAAAATTATTAACTGAGTAGCAAAACAATGGAAGTAAACATTTCAGAACTCAAAGAGACCGTCGGGAAGATTTTAAGAAGTGAGTATCATATTCCTTTAATGATCTGGGGACCTCCTGGAGTAGGAAAGTCTCAAGCAGTCAAACAAGTAGCAGAAGAAAACGGTTATACTTTTATCGATATTAGACTCTCATTGTTAAATCCAGTAGACCTCCGAGGTTTGCCCATGCTGGATAAAGCAGCTTCAACTGCTAAATGGTTGCCACCGGACTTTCTTCCTAAAAAAGGAGCAAAACCTACGGTTATCTTCTTTGATGAAATTAATTTAGCTCCTGCATCAGTAATGAATGCAGCTTATCAGATCATTCTTGATAGAAGGATCGGGGAATATGAATTACCAGATAATGTAAAACTAATTGCTGCTGGTAATAGAGCAGAAGATAAGGCAAATGTAACTAAGTTTCCTGCTCCTCTAGCAAATAGATTTAGTCACGTAACAGTTCATTTGGACTTTGATATTTGGAAGAAATGGGCTATTAAGAATGGAATAGATGAACAGATCCTTTCATTCCTATCTAAGTTCCCTCAGCATCTTTCTCAAACCCCAAAATCACAGGAAATGGCTTTCCCTACTCCTAGATCATGGGAAGTAGCATCAAAGTTACATACTCTCGGTGAAAGAATAGATTCATCTGTTGGACCAGGAGTAGCTTCTGAGTTCTATGCATTCCTAAGTGTATATTCAAAACTTCCGGATATTAATGCTATTCTGAAAGGGAATAAGGAGAGAGTACCTGACAGCAAGGAATTAGATGTCCTATATGCTCTAACTACAGCAATAGTAGTCAGATCAAAACCTGAACACATAGAAAACGTCTTCAACTATATTAAGGAACTTCCTAAGGAATTTGAAGCTCTAACTGTTCTAGGAATGGCAGAAAATCCTAAAATGGAACTAGAGATTGTTAAATCTAAAACCTGGGCAGACTGGATCAAGAGAAATAAAGAATTCCTTGAACAGGGAACCAATGATTACTAAAAGTCGACGTACGTCAACTAATTAACTTAACGCCATGCCAAAAATAGTATCAATCAGTATTGCTCTCGTTGTTGGGGTATTCATTCTAACAATTATTACCCCATTTGGAATTATATCTCCAGGGGAAAGAGGGGTAGTTATCAATTTGGGAAATGTAACAGGAGATTTGAAGGATGATGGACCTTATTTCAGAATTCCAATCTATCAAAGAATTCAAAAAATGAGTGTTCAGATCCAAAAGGTAGAAACAGAAGCAACAGCAGCATCAAAGGATCTTCAAACTGTTAATGCAACGGTAGCATTAAACTTTAGTTTGGAAGAAGCAGCATTATCCTCTTTATATGAGAAGGTTGGGGATGAAAAGACTATCAGTCTTAAGCTTCTTAACCCTTCATTACAAGACGGAATCAAAGCAGTAACAGCTAGATTTACAGCAGAAGAACTGATTAGCCGAAGACCGGAAGTTAGTAGTCAGATGAGGGATTTTCTTCGAGATAGATTATCTCCATATGGAATCACAGTTGGAGAAATCAACATTGTTAATTTCCAATTCTCTCCTTCATTTGACCAAGCAATCGAGGCTAAGGTAACCGCTGAACAAGAAGCATTAGCATCCAAGAATAAACTGGAACAAACAAAGTACGAAGCACAACAGCAAATTGAATCAGCAAAGGGTAAAGCTGAAGCACTCCGTATCGAAGGAGATGCATTACGTTCGAATCAGCAACTACTAGAATTACGTGCCATTGAAAAATGGAATGGAGATGTCCCAACCTATTGGGGAGGAACTGCACTACCATTTATCAATGTTCAATAACTAAACTATGATATCGAGTGGTGGAGGATTATTTGGTAATTCATTTGATCCATACGACAAATCCCTAAGTGACCGGGATCGAGAAATCTCGGAGGATTATCAAAGGAACAAGATGTCGGAAAAGGAATATGTCGATTTGTATCGGAAAGGAGAATATTCCTATTATCAAAACTCCACCATTCGATGTGTAGTTTGTAAAAATCAAACTCTAATCCGAAACTGTTCGCTACTAGGTAAGAAATTAGTTTGTGAAAAATGTTATACGGATATTATTGCTGAAGCATTGACCATCGTTGAAGGTAAAATAGCAATGACTGTTTTAAAAAAATAATGGATATTTCTACTGCAAAATTCAGATTGACTAAAATTAGTCCATTCTTTGGAACTCTAATTTTAAATCTCCCTGTTATAGAAACAGATGACCCTTCTTTTCCTACACTGGGGGTAGATGGAGAATCCCTGTTAGTGAATATTAATTTCTGGAACAACTATAATAGTTCCCCTAAAAAACAACTTGGGCTAATTACTCACGAGGTTGGTCATTTGTTTCTTGGGCATATCTGGAGAAGAAAAGGAAGAAATGGTCTAGCAACTTCTCCAAGTGGAGGTGTAGTTTCAATTTGGAATATAGCGGGGGACTATGTTATCAATGGGATGATTGACCAGATAAAGGGAATTGAAATTCCCCCTAATGGGTTGATTAATCACAAGTATGATGGATGGACCACTGAAGAAGTATATGATGATCTCATGAAGAACATGCCAAAAGCTAAAGAGGGGATGTCTTCTGTTCCACAAGGGGTGGCTGATCAAGAAGGGACTTGTGACAAATCCAAGTGGAATAAAAATGCTGGAAAAAACCCCAGAGAGAAGAGAGAGAAGGAAGCCAAATGGAAGGATCTTGGTAAACAGGCAATGGAAAAAGCCAAACAGAAGGGAGATGTTCCTGCTGGGTTAGAAAGATTATTCAAAGAATTAGAACCGAAAGAAGATTGGAGAAGACTTCTTGAAGAATATGCTCAACCTTTTTCCCAAGATTATTCATTTAGCCCAGCTGATAGAAGATTCCTAGATTCTGATTTTCTTTTGCCTGACATAAAAGATGGTAAAGAAATTGATTGGATAGCTATCGCTGTAGATACTTCGGGGTCAATTGGAGAAAAAGAACTGAATTCTTTCTTATCAGAAGTTAAAGGGATAATGGAAGCATTCGATAAGATAAGAGTAAAAGTAACTTTCTGTGATGCTTCAGCTACTCCTTTTGTTGAACTTGATGAGTGGGATTCTTCTGCATTAAAGGTTGAAGGAGGAGGAGGTACAAGTTTTATCCCGGTATTTAATTTAATTAAAAAAGAAGAAACAGAGCCAAAGGCTTTGATCTACTTTACTGATCTATATGGGGAATTTCCTAATAATCAGCCAGGATACGATACCCTATGGGTCGATTCAGATTCTTCAAGTGATAAGGTCGCTCCTTTTGGAAAAACCGTCCAGTACAGAATCTGAAAAAACAGTTCGAATTATTAAAGTAGAACAGATCCATCTTCAACCACAACATCTTACAACTAACATCGTACCAATTATGCCAAGAAAAAATTATCAAGAAATATCATCGTCTCTCCCAGGATGTTATTCCTGTGGAAAATCAGAAAGTGGAGAAGTTCTATACAAAGTACAGGACGGAGAAGGAACTAAGTTCCCTAATTTCTTGACAGCAATATTATGTTACGATTGCTCTCTTGAATTCTGCAAAAAAGCAGATGGGTCTTATGATTCAAAAGTTTTTGAAGATTTTATGATCAGAGAGCTATCAAAAATCGGAAATAAAATTGAAAAAAGAGTAGCAATGAATAAATTAAAAATGTAAAAGTATGTCTGTTTCTGATCTGAGGTATAATCTTCCACCCCGGGATTCGATTCCAGCTACTGGAAAAATTAGCTATGGGTGGAGTCTACTATCTAAGTTTTTTCCTGAAGGACCTCCAAGTGAGCATACCCCATTTTGGGAGAAGAAAAGGGGACTATCTAAAGAAGAGGAGGAAGCTACCATCTATGCATTGATTAGAGATAGCAAGGATTTATATGATAGATACGATAAACTGGTGTCATATTCGACAAAACTAGAAGAAACTCTGGAATTACTATTAGATTGGTTTAGTAAGAATGAATATAAATTAGAAAATATTATTGACAAGTTTGACGCCGCAGACAATCTAAAAACATGATTAAAAGGAGATCTGCCGTTGTTAAAGGAAAGATATTCGAAGACTTTGTTGCTGGATTAATAAAGAGTAAAGGGATTGATCCAAATGCAGTTAGACAAATCGGGTCAGGTAGTGGTCTAGCAAAGGGGGACATACGAAGTACTGTAAATTGGAACATTGAATGCAAGAACACGAAGGTGTTTAATTGGAAGAAAGCATCCGAACAAACAAAGAAAGATGCTTTTGGTTATAAAAAAGAATGTGTTATTTGGCATCCAAATGGGGTACCAATGGACCAGTCAATTGTAATAATGAATGTGCATGATTTTATGGACTTACTCCTTAAAGAAAAATTAGCTGCAGGATCCGATACTATATTAGAACAACGAGAAATCAAATACCATTTGGACCAAGTAGTCAATCATTTGAAGAAAGTTATTAAAGATCTATGATAGTATTCCCCGAAAAGCCAGAAATAAAGAACACTGGACCACGGTATTCTTTATTATCCATAGCTAGGATAGATCGGATAGATCCAGATCCCGGGATGTCAGGGGAAAGAACTCGGCTAATTAGTCGATATTTAATCGGAAATACCGTTATCCGAATTATTGAAGTTAGAGAAATTAGAAATTCTTCTCCTTCTTTGCATCCTCGGGGATACTATGTCCTAAAAAATAACAAATACGATACTAGTACTAATTATTTAAATTCTCATCATGGACATATATATAGATTTAATTTACCGGCGAGATTAGATACTATGGAGGAAGTGCATGGTGCCCTAAGAAGAGATTTTAGCAAAATCTTAAACATAAAAATTCATAATCCAAGACTATGTCATCTCTCACCCGAGAAAAAATACAAGTACTAGTTGCAACATTGAAAGAAATCTTATCCATCCCTGATTGGAAGATTAAGATTGAATATGAAAAATTCCCGAAAAAAGATCCAATTACCCACGAAGGATATTTTGCTACAATGGATACTAGATTTAGGTACAAAGACGCAGTTATAACCATCTATCCCGACTTCTTTACTGAAAATCCGAACGAACAAAAGAGAATTATAATCCATGAAATGTGCCACATTATAACAGAGCATCAGAGATTGACGGGTAAATTGAATGAGGAGTCGAATGAAAGAGAAACATCAGAAATTGAGGATATTATAGTCAAGCTTCTTGGTAATGAAAACAGGGGATATTCTTCTAAAATAGGAAGAGTAATATGACAAGATTGGATCGAGTTAAAATGATTGGGGAAATGTGGATGGAATTTTTATATGAAGAGAGAAGTGGTTCTTCTCCCTCTGCTATCCATATGCTTACATCTTACCTAGAAAAGATGTATATGGAAGAGTATGGTGGATTAAAATCTACAGATAGAAAGAAAGCAGAAGTCCATTTATTCATCCAACGGGATAGAGCTAGTGCTAAGATAGCAATGAAATTGTTGAAAAAAATGAACAGGATAGAAGGATTCAAATATCTGGTAGATAGATGGTCAAGCTGGAAGATCAAATATAGAAAACATCCTGATGATGGATGGGGTGAGCATAATGTTGTCAAGGTATTATCTGATTTAATCGAAGAAGAATATAAACATCTAAACCCACTTGAGAAAATGGCAGCAAGAAAATATATCGAAGCAAAGGGCGGGATGATTAATCTCCTGAGTTAATGGTATAATGATAATGAGGCTAGGAGAATGGCGGATTGGGAAACTAATAGGCCTTTACGTTCTCATCTCTGTGGACAGGGGCACATCTAATCGATTATCATATTCCTTTACCACCTCCTGGCTTCACCAAAGACTACTCTTATTGAGTAGTTTTTAGTTACGAAAAGGAGCTGAGTATTTCATCAGCTCCCTAGATACTGGATCACCTCCTTCCATATAGTAGATGTATCCGGTCCCTCCGAACTTCATTTTCGAACGGACGGATGACTTTTCCAACTACGATGGAATGCCTCCCACATTTCTCGCAGGTGGCAACTGTCTTGATTCCAACCATTGACCCACCGCAATGCCAACAGGTGTTATTCAAGATGTACACGGTTGATCCTTGCCCAACAGAACATACATAGAGTTGCCCCTATCGAACCGCAACTCCTTCCACAAATAGTGCACATGCTCCCTCCTTCTGATCTATACCTAGCGCATCAGACAAGTTGAATGGGTCTAATCACCAACTCCCCGAAGGAAGTTCGTCTGCCTCCTTACGAAAGCCAGTACCCTTCAACCACGATTATGTTAGCCCTTGGCCGTAGCCACACAATCGCTGTCTGATGCACGATTCCGAGCATGCATCCTCATCGGATGCGCTAGGAATACATCAGTAACTATTATATTGTAAAGAATGCTGTAATGCTACGCAGGGGTTACTATAAACGTCCCGGATATAATCCAACCCCCATCTGATCTGTGTCTCAGGGTTCCACCTCCAATCGGAACCATTAGCAGCCATCTTTTTCCCAGGATAAGCTTGGGCGATACCATAGGCAGACAATTCGATTGGTAAGCCTCTTTCTTTGTGTTCTTTGTTCTGTATAAGATGATCCCACCCAGATTCTCTAATCCCCCAGAGTTTATCAAGACAATCCCAATTTTCTCCTTCAAAACCATATGTAGACGCGATGCTTTTGCCAAGAATGATGTTATCCTTAACATAAGACTTATCGCTCTGTAGAGCATCGATTTTACGTGAATTATATAAGGTTGCATCTATTGAGGGGGGTATAGGACCAGCATACTTATATAATTCAGTAATTTCGTAATGTTTTTCGATATCTGACTCAGCTTCTTGTGGAATCAATGCCAGAACACCGATTGTTATAGCTAATACTATTAGAAGTACTAGCGAGAGTTTACTCAGAGTCTTTCTTTTTCTTAACTCCCAAGAGGTTTACGTCTCCTTGTCTGTAACGCCCATACCACGTAAGGATAATACCAGCTGTTGTAGCTAGGGCAGAAATGGCTTCCACCACTGTCGATACTTCCTCATCAGAAGCGGTGATACCGAAATACCTTAGGATATAACCTATCAGTACTCCGATTACACCTGCGAATGTTAAAGAATACTTATTCATTATACTATACTTTATTAAATATTAATCATGCGGATCTAAATGAACTTCTGCCCCTTCAGGTAATGCCCATTCTTCGGGGGAAGCTTTAGGTAGATCTTCGACCTTTTCAAATGACCAGAATCCATCTTCTTTTCCTAATAGGAGAGTTCTGTAGTTTGAAATATGATGTCTTTTACCATTTGAACTAATAGCATAGATTTCTCCTTCTTTCTCTAACGATACTACTAATTTAGAAAACTTCATAGATATGTTATCTTTTAATGTGACTAGTATTTTTAATGCAGCAGGGATTGGGTATCCAGGAGCTAAACTTTTAGAATAGTATGGACGATAATGATCGAAGATATCTAATCTTTTATCTTCACGGATATCATGCAAAGTAACAGCATGATTTGTTCCGGTCTTTCCACAATAATCAACAAAGTTATCCCATGGTGAACAAGTTGCTAGTGCTACTTGTAATGGAGCTTGTTTTAAGTGATATTCTAAGGTTCCAATACTTTGGGGATTTATTGATGTAGAAACCCACTCATATTGAACATTGAAATAGTTTAAGAAGGTAGAAGCTTTTTCCTGAACTTCTTTTGGAGGTTTTTTATAGAAAATATCCCATGGTTCATTAATGAATGGCCAATCCTCTTCTGGCACTGCTCCGAAGGTTCGTACTGTTTGTGCTACTTTGTTTAGGTAATTTCCA
>Ga0172380_10007314_pt1 | contig 12437 bp, 12 predicted proteins | sample Leawe162metaG_FD_119747 | JGI IMG/M metagenome (GOLD analysis project Ga0172380, IMG submission 119747) | Leachate microbial communities from a municipal landfill in Southern Ontario, Canada - Leachate well 162 metaG | ecosystem: Engineered > Solid waste > Landfill > Unclassified | place...
AAGACCCCGCCCAAGATCTCCGTGAAGATCTGGCGCCCCATCATCGACAAGCTGGACGCCAAGCTCGATGCCGCGTGCCTGCGGCGCGACGCCTACCTGGCCAAGCTGCTGGCCGGCGAGTTGGACAAGCTGGACGCCGAGGTCAGCCTGGCGAATTCGCCCGCGGCCCACGGCTTCACATTCGAGCGGCTGGATGCGCTCGATCGCAAGCTGGTGAGTATCGCGATGGCGCCCAAGCTCGCCGAGCAGCTGCACGCCATCTGCACGCGCAAGCGCATCGTGCGCGACGCCTTCTTCAATCGCCTGTTCCTGCTGCTGGCCGCCGGGCCCAAGACGATCGACAAGCTGTTTTTCCCCGACGATGCGAAGTGGCGCACGGCCGTGTGGAGCGAGTTCAAGCACGACGGGCCGTTCTTCGAGAACGGCTTCTATCCGCTGGAAGCGCCGGTGGACCCGTTCTGGGCGATCCGCGCTGGGCTGGAGCTGTTCAACGAGGGCGCCGGCGCCGAGGACTGCGAGGTCCCGGGCACGGGCGCGCACATCAAGGTGCTGCGCGGACTCGATGGCGAGCCGGAGCCGCTGCCGGCCCTGCACACCGTCTTCTTTGAGCAGAAAGTCGGCGAGGACGCCGACCTGCTGGGTCTGAACTGCTTCATGCCGGACTGGCGCATCCCCGGGCACGAGGCCGAGCGGCGCCGCACCAAGGCCCTGGACGAATTGCTGGAGTCGCTGTGATGAACACCCAGCACGCCGAGATCCGGGCCCAGCAGCGCGGCATCCCACCGCTGGTGGACGAACTGCTGGACCGCTACGGCCACGAGCAGCACGATGGCCACGGCGCTGTGATCCTCTTCCTGGACAAGCAATCCATCCGCGCGATGGAGCGCGACCTGGGCCGGCGCCCCGTCGCGCGCCTTGCCGAGTGGCTCGACGCGTACAAGGTACGCGCTGCCAATGGCCAGACCATCACCATCGGCCACCGCACGCGCCGCATCTGGAGGACGTGACCATGCAAATCGCTGCCCACACCCCTTCGCCCCAGGCCTTCCCGCTGCAGGAGCTCGAGCAGATCGAGCGCGCGATCGCAGCCGCGCAGGACTGCGTGGCCACGCTGCAGCTGCGCCGCGAGCTGCTCACCGGCGAATTGGATCGAATCACCCGCCCGGCGCCGCCAGCGCCGAAGATTATCGGCCCGGGCTTCGGCTACCGCGGCGAGATGGTGCGCGCGTGGAGTTCGATCGACATCCACGCGGGGCTGCTGCGGCGCCTGTGGACGGACTTCCCCGAGCGGCGCGAGGCGATGGCACGCGCCATGGGCGCGCGCGGCTACTCGCGCGCTTACGTTGCGCGCACCCCAGCGGAGTTGTTTCCCGGCAAGCCCGCGGCATGGGCGGCGAAGTTCAGCCGGACGCTGGTCGACGGCTGGGTGATCGACACCAACCTGAACCGGCCGCGCATCGCCACGCTGACGCGGGTGGCGGTGGCCGCCGCAGGCCTCGCGTGGGGCGTGGACGCGCAAGTCTTCTGGCGAGCCACCCGGGCCTGATGGCGCGAACCCACCGCCTGGTCGCGCCAATGCAGTTGCACGCCAGGCCGGCTCAATCCTCCTGGCACCAGAGGACGGCACCACCACGCACGATGAAGTGGCTCCTGCAGCCGGCCTTGCGCCGCACCGATGGCCACAGGCTCGGCGCTTGCATGGTGCCGCGGAAGTGCCAGCACGGGCGCGCCGGCGGCGACATCGGCAATTGGATCATCGCCCCGCAGCCGCACGGGCAACGCATCACGGCAAGCCAGTGATTTCCAGAGCCGTCGGCGATCAGGTGCAGCACGCCCGCTGCGGGCTGATCGGGCACGTCAGCATCGCTGCGGGCCACGTACCGGGCGCAATGGTCGCCCGATCCGCTGGATGTGGGCGCAGGCCGCACCTGCGGCGATTCGCCGGCGAACAGGCCCGCCAGCCACCAGAAGAAGCGCTTCAGCATGACGGTTTCCCCAGCCGCATCATCCCCAGAAGCGGGTCCTGATCGCCACGCCCCAACAGCTTCGCCATCTCGGCGCAAGGCGCACCCTCCACCTCGTCCACGCTGGCGTCCGGGTCCGTCAGGCAGATTCGGCGAACCGCGTATGCGGCGTTCGGCTTTAACCGGAAGCCGTGCAAGCGTGCGAGAAACTCGTTCACGGCCGCGGCCGCCGCCGCCATGTTGATCGAGATCACGGCAGGACGATCGACCCGGACACCCTTGACGTAGCCTTCCCTCTTCAAGCGCTCGTACTCCTGCGGGCTGTCTCGCCGGATGAATGCAGCTTCCAGATCCGGCTGGTCGTACACCCGTCGGCTCTTGAGACTCGATCCTCCGGGCAGCACCGTGTGAATCGCCAGCCAGATGCTGTCGATGCCGCCCCTGCCGTCGGCGTCCAGGCGCACCCCAAGGTCGATGTAGGGGATCAGGTAGGCGGTGGCCAGCTTGTTCAGCACGTGGCGGCCGTCCACTGAGTCCATGCAGCCGAACACCAGGTCGCACGTCGACAGATCGTGAAGAGCATTCAGGTCCAGCAGGTCGCAGGCGTGCACACGCACGCGCGTGCCCAGGCCCATGGCTTCGATTGCGCGGGCCTGGACCAGCGTCTTGTTCGCCTCGACTTGCGCATCGAACTTCGTGCTGTTCAGGATCCGGTTGAGGTTCTTCCACTCGGTGCGGTCCCCGTCGACCAGCACGATTTCGCCAACGCCATTGCGCGCGATTTGCTCGGCCACCGGGCTGCCGGTGCCCGAACAGCCAACGATGCCGATTTTGAGTTTGCGCAGTTGCGCATAGGTTGCGTCGCCGAAAGCCTGCGCGATGCGCAGGCCATGCTCCGGGACCGAAGCGGAATCTTCACCAGCGAACCAGTATCGGAAGTCGTCACCAGCCACACGGATGGCCTGCAGCGCGTCGCCGATCGCCCCGTCCCAGATGGAGCGCCCGACCATCTGTCCGTCGGGAAGCATGATGGCGCTGGCCATCGGGCCGGTGCCATCACCCAGCCAGCCAGCCACACACGGAAACAATGCGGCATCGGCCTCGTCGTCTGTGGACGAGAACCAGGGGTGACCCGTTGGATGGCTATGGATCTTGACCAGGGCGAGCCCGTGGTCCAGCGCCCGGGCGAGTACCGCATCGAGGGCCTCGCCGCGCCACGTCACGCGGTACGGCGTGCGCACGGGGCACAGGTCATAGGGCACGGGCACGATCGCACGCACCAGAAGGAGCTCCACGTCCTCGCGCCGGGCCCGCCCGCACAGAGCGAACGCGACGGCCTCGCAGCCGTCGCCCGGAAAGAGATGCTGTTGCAGGGCCCGGTGGTGCGCTGCCGTGAGCGCCAAGCGGGTCGGACGCGCGGGCGCCATTACTTGCGCAACTCCGCAGCCAGCCAGTCCTCCACCAGCGCCATGTGCGTGCTCAGGTCGTCGGTGCCCGGGCGCCAGGCGCTGGCGGGCGTGCGGTGGCGCGACCATTGCTGCCAGTCGCGGCCGTCGAAGCGGATCGCCGACAGGTTGTTGATGGTGCGGCCGTTGCTACGCGCCAGCGCGGGCGCGAAGTAGGCCATGTCCAACTGCGTGTCGGGATAGCCGCCGTTGAAGCGCGTGTGGACGTCCGCCACCGCGACGTTGTAGCCACCGGGGAGCGGCCAGCCGTAGATGATCACGGCCTGAACCCCCCCGTCGGCCACCGCTTCCCAGCGCAGCCCGAGGCCGTCGAGGAACGCTTGATCGCCGGGCAGCAGCGCGAACTGGCGCCGGGACTGCGGCCCCTCGCCCTCGGTCACCTCGTTGGGAATGGTCATGAAGCGCTCCACACCCGGCTCCAGGAAGCTCACCGACTCGTCCGCGCCCACGGGCTTGACCGCCCCCTTGATGCGCTGGCGGAGGATGAACTTCTCGGGCGTCTTGCCGACCAGAGCGAGGATCTCGCGTCCGGTCATGTGATCGATTTCGACAACCTTGGTCTCCTTGTCGATGCGGATGCGGTACTTCTTGCCTGGCGGCACCGGCTTGCCGGCGGCGGCGTACTCCTCCAGGTCGATGATGTCGTTGCCTTTGTCGCTGCCCATGTTGGCCTCCATTTCGGTGCTGCGGGCGGTTGCATGGTTGCCATCGGCGCCGGCGGAATCCGGCTTGACGGCGGGCTTGTCGTTACGGTCTACTGTCATTTGCAAGTTCCTTTCTTTTGCACCACCGGCATGAAGACTCGGGGTGCATGGTGGGTAGGACTCTTGAACTGGCCGCTTTGGACGGGGTGAAAAAAAGTTTTTCCCGGCGTCCAAATTCGGGGGCCGAGGAGTCCTACTGGCGGAGGTCACCCTGATGGATTCGTCCGAAACTAACGATGACCGGCTCAGTCCGGAGGAGGTGGACGCGCAATTGCGCGCATTCACCGCTGTGGACTGGGCGAAAGCCCGGTCGCTCGCCAGGATGGCGGCCGCAGGCCTGGTCGGCTGGTCGGGCGACGACCTGCTGGTGGAAGCACTGACGCGGCTGCAGGAAGGCCGGCGCGTGTGGCGCCGCGAGGTTCATGCCCTGGTCACGCTGAAGACCATCATGCGCAGCATCGCCGATGGTGAGTTCAAGAAGCAGAAAAACGGGCCCATCGACGTGCATGCGGTCGTCGACGGCGATCAGCAGCACGAACATGAAGTCGAGACCGCACCGGTGGCTGTCGCCGTCGCTGAAGGCACCCCGGAGCAGGCGGCGGACAGTCGCAGCCAGCTGGAGTTCGTCGAGAAGCTGGTCGAGGACGACGAGGAATGCGGGCTGCTGGTTCAGTTGTGGGCGGACGGCGGCCGGGGCACGGAGGCCGCAGCGGAGTTGGGGTGGGATGCCAAGAAGTACGACGCGGTGCGCCAACGCCTGCTGCGGCGGATCGAACCCCTGCAAAATTTGAGGAAGCAATCATGAACACGCCAGCACCGAAGCCCGACGCTTTCGACAAGCTGCTGGACACGTATGTCGAAGAGCTGAAGGAAATGTCGGAGGCGCAGGCGCTGGACGGCGCCGATCCCGCCACCATGGAGAAGCAAGGCGCGGCCTTGTTGCAGCAATCGCGGGAGGCCGCAGGCCGGCGCCGACTTGCGGCTGCTCGCGCGAAACTCGCTCGCGAAAACGCGGCTCCCGACATCGTGGGCGCTGAGCCGGCCGTGTCCGCGCAAGAGGCGCGCAGCTATCTCGCCAGAGCCTCCAATGACCATCGCTACACCATGGCAGCCCGTGAACTCAAGGACATGTCCGACGAGGAGGCGCTGCGGCTTTACGCGCAGATGAAAGAGCTCGAGCGCGAGCAGCTACCTCCGGACGAGGACGCATGACCCCCGGCGAACGGGCCGAGGCGCTGGTGGCGCAATTCGGCATACGCGATACGCAGGATCTCGATATCGAGGCGATCGCATGCGACCGCGGCGTCTCAGTCGAGAAACACAACCTCACCGGCTGCGAGGCCACACTCGTGGGCGTGGGCAACCGCGCGATCGTCACCATCAAACCCTCGCCGGTTCTGGGGCGCGAGCGGTTTTCCTTGGCGCACGAGCTGGGGCACTGGTCAATGCATCGAGGACAATCGTTTCGCTGCCGCGTGGACGAACCCGACGAGAACCTGGTGGCAAACCGCGACTTGGAAAAACAGGCTGACCAGTTCGCGTCGCATTTGCTCATGCCAGGGCCCATCTTCAACCCTGCAGTGAAGGCGCTGGGAACACCGAGCTTCAAAGAAGTGGAGACCCTTGCTCGCACGTTCCAGACCAGCATGGTCGCGACCAGCCTGCGATTGGCGGCGATCGACACGTTGCCGGTGATCGTGGCCTGTTTCTCGAAGAATGGGCGGCATTGGAGCATTCCTGCGCCGCATGTGCCCAAGCGCTGGTTCGTGGTGGACTCGTTGAGCGACGACAGCTTCGCCCACGACCTTCTCGTCAAAGGAAGCCTGACCGCAGCACTTCGCAAGCAGTCAGGCGAAGTCTGGTTCCAGAACGACGACGCGGAGAGCTACGAATTGCATGAACACTCGATGCCCTACCGAAATGGGCAAGTGCTGGTGCTCCTTTACTTGAGCAGCAAGATGCTCGAGGCACGGTTCGACCCCAACATCGGCCGGCGATTCAACTCGCAGGGCTCATACGTGGCCGGGCGGCCGCCGAGCAAGCGTTGGTAGAGTAAGGTGAACGGCGCCAGCGACGTGCGGAGCGTGTTGTTTCACCTCATGGTCACGCCGCGGTTTCCATCATGGCGTCGCCGCGTGCCTACCTCGCAGAGGTCAGGGATGGGCTGCTTCAATCTGCGCGCACCACGCCTTGAATTCCTTGCGAGCCTTGTCGGGTCGCGCGATCTGAACCAAGAATTTCAACTCGACTCCAGCTTCGATCGAATCGACTCCTTCTCGGAGCAGGCGCGAGCGCAATTGAGCCGGCATCAGCTGATCGGCCTGCAGATCCGCAAAGCCGACCTTCTTCAGTGTGGATCTGAAGATCTTGTGGCGTAGCCTGCGGCTTGCGGAAACTCTGCGCACCCCAACCAGGGCCTCCACGCGGCGCCTGTCGTGTGCGACATCAGCAATGGAGCGGATTTCCGGCGATTGCACCAGCCGAGCGAGCTCGCGGCGTCGCTCGACGCTGCCGTGCCGCATGTTCGCCAGTTCGTGGCCCTCGCGGGTTAGCTTGATGACGAACCACCGCTCGTTGTCGTGCGGGTACTCGCCGTCCGGAATTTCTCGGAGGATTTCGACTGACCACGCGATGCCGGCTCGATCGAGTTCGCGTAGCCGCTGGTATTTGTCTTCGTGGCCCGCCGCGGTCAAGCGGATGTGCTCGGAGATCCGCCGCGGCACGTCGTTGCTTCGACCGACGTAAAAGTACCGCTTGTCCCCGGACGGGTCCGGGAAATACAGCGCATAGACGTTTCGTGCCATTGCTATTTCCTCTACTCAAAGCCGGGACCGTCAGACTTGCCTCGGCAGACGCTTCGTCGAGCGCGGCAATGGCTTTGGGTCGGCCAGCGACTCCCACGCTTCGAGGTACTTCGGCCCTTTTGCACGCATGGTGCTAAAGGGAATCGTACGGCGATTGCCCTTCGGATTGGTGTAGAAGAACTTGGGCACGTCTCGCGCAGGAAGCAGGAACACAGTTGGCACCACAGATGGATCTCGGATCTTGTTGTTGAACGACACCAGCGCAATGAAATGATTTGGCCGATTCTCGCTCTCGAAGTTGTCGAGAGGCCAATTGGTGCGGCTGGCCATTCCCTTGACGTCGATTGACAAAGTCCGAGTTTCGGTTTCGACGACGATGTCGATCGCCTTGCGGTTTCCGAGGGTGAGGGAGGCATGGTAGCCGAGGCGGTGTAGGACAGACAGGACATGAAACTCGGCCGCCAAGCTGGTGTTGTAGCCGTCCTGCTTCACGTTTTTCACCATGTCAATGGACCCACTTTCAAATGAGCGTCACGGCAGATCATGCCTCGACGCGGGGCCGCGTGCTTCGCAGCCAGTTCTGCATCGAGCTCAGGTCATCAAGATCTACCGCGTCTCCGACCGACCCGTCCTCATTGACCCAGCGCACAACGTCCTGGTCCTTGGTGAGGAACAGGACTTGGCCGTAGAACCGGGGCACGTGCCTCGCCTTGCGAGCTGCATCCTTCGTGTCGTGCTTGGTTTCGATCAACCGCAGCAATGGCTCGTCGCCCGGGAAGTGATCCAGGCAAACGACGAAATCGGGATAAAAATAGTTCTGATGCTCGCCGCGCATCACCGCCACGGAGAACGGCTTTCGGTCGGGATTGCGATGCCACCAGTGAACAAACTCGGCATTGTCCAGCGCCACCGCAAAGTCACGCTCGCCCTTACCCAGGGAGCTGGATCGGTCAAATTCAGCCAACCGCACCATGCTGCCGTCCACCAACTCCACGTCTCGCAACGCGAGAAGGTCGCGAGCGTCAATCGTGAGCACGTCGGGGACCCGGTCTAGGTCGGCGGTGCTTGGCGGCATGACGCCGTAGATGTTTTTCGTGGAACGACGCAACTGGATTGCCTTAGCGAACAGCATGCAGTCCGGAAGCGGTGTCGCGTCGACCAGCCTGGCTTGGCTGGAGATTTCGGCATGCAATATTTCCGAAAGCTGCGCGCCCGACCTGTAGATGACCCAATGCGCCGCATCACGGGCCTTGCGTTCCAGCTCAACGGCTGGAGGGCGCTCGTCGCGGTCCAGGTGGACGAACTCCCCGTCGACGGTCGGTCGCAGCCGTTTGGCCAGCACGTCGACGATGACTGCGCTGTCGCTGTCCTCCACCTGCGGCAGGCCTGCCAAGATGCCGCGAGCGAGCTTGGCGAGGCGATCACGTCCGATCACCACGGCCACGTCTTCCTCCGTGCGGGTGAGCGTGGTCAGCTCGGTGTGCACTTCCTTTTCGGTGACGCGACCCAATGCAACCTGGATCGCCATCTTCGACAGGGCTGCAGTGATCTCCAGGCGGGCGGCAGCATTCCGGCTCGCCGACTCCATGTCCTGCATGAGCGGGCGCTCCTCGCGCTTCATCGCGGATGGAAGCTGCACCAGATCCCTGCGCAGATCGAATGTGGCGACCCCGAGTTCGTCGAGAGCATTGATCACCTCGGAACGGCTCGGCTTCGTCTTTTTGCGCTTTGCCTTTGTGGTGGCCAGCTCCTGCCGACCCTCGGCTTCGTCCAACGGGGTTCCGTCATCAAACAGGTCGGGCTCGGTGGAGTTGCCGGCGGCTGCAGCCATGGCGTCCAGCGCATCCTTCGCAGCGCTGTCGACACCTATCGGAATAGGTGCGGTTGGTGGCGATCCAAGCTGCGACGAAGCCGGCGCCGCCGTCACGCCCGGTGCGGGGCTGGGCACGTCCTCTTCGGGTCCTTCGAAGAAAAGCGGTGGCTCGCTGGTGGGGCGATTCGTATACAGGACGGCGCCCGACACCATGCGCTTGGCGACCAATCGTTCGACCTGACCATCCAGGCTGCTCTTGAGGTTTTGGGTTGCGGCGACTGCCTGCTCGAAGCCCTGCTGAGCCTCTGCATTCGCCAGATAGACATAGGCCGTGTCCAGATCGACAGGCACTTTGGTTTTCGGCGGAAAGCGAAGTCGCACGCTGCGATGAACGCGCATGACACGGCCGATAAATTGCATCGCAAAGTCCGGGTCATTCACCGGCTTCGTGGATGCCAGCACGAACGCCCGCGGCGCATCGAATCCGGTGCCGGCGGACTGCTTGAAGATCAGGACTTCCTTGGACGAATCGTTGGCGATGCTCGCCATCATCACGGGATCCGGCTCATCGCTCGAGTGCTCGCCGATGGCTCCCGGCTCAACGCCGCATACCCGAACCAGGCACTCGCGCGCTTCCTTTATCGAGTCGGCTCCGTTGGCCACCTGCACTAGCAGCAGCGGTGTGACGTCCATACCCTGCGCCATCAGAAGCTTCTTCAGCCGCAGGTTCCTTTTCCATGCCTGTCGCAGCACCGTCTGCTGCAAGTCCGCTATGCCGGCTGTGCTCTGACGAAGGTCATAGACCACAGCATCGATGTAGCGTTTGTTCAGCCGAGCGTGCACGACCTCATCGCGTGCGACCTGGAACGCTTCGTTGCCTTCGTAGCCCGCCTTGGCCATGAACTCGGCCAAACGGTCATCCTTCGGGGTAGCCGATGCCATCAGCAGGCAGTCGGGCCGAAGCCAGCGCGCAAACTCGCCGAACTCTGTTTGGGCGGCGAGCGCGATGTGCGCCTCATCGACCACCAGTCCGATGCGCAAGCCTCGCGCGCGCGCCAGGTCACGCAGGTCGGACAAGCTGCGTTGCACGTCGTCGGTGCCATCGGTGTAATCCTGCGATCTCGAACGCTGCTTTGACACGGCGGCGGCCGTCGAGATGAGCACTTGGCCCGATCGGGGATCGGCACTCTTGCCTTCCGAGAGACGAAAGGGCTTGAGTGCGGGTGCATTGGCGGCGATTGCGTCCTCGGTCTGTTGTACGAGGTTTACAAAAGGCACGAACCAGAACCAAAGGGTTTCCCTCTTCAGGCTGACCTTCTGCAGGACTCGGCTGATGATGAGGGTCTTTCCCGCGCCGGTGGGCGCGCGCAGCAGGCATGGCGGCGCGACCTCTCGCAACAGTGCTTTGGAGATCGACTCGATTAGTCGGCGCTGGAACGGCTCGGGTTCAACCGCTGCGCTCTGGGCAGCGATGATGACGGGGCCGGGCGGCTGGCCACTCACGATTCGGTTCCCATCGCTTGGCCCATGGCCAGCGCTTCACGCACGGAATAGCTGTTGCCCACCTTGCCGCTCTTGTCCATGAGTTCGGCTACGGTCTTGGGGCGGTCGCTATACACAGCCAGGCGAGGATGCGGGACACGCTTCAAAGCCTCGATGGCAGCCTCGTCCACCTTTGGCAAGTACACAATCGCAGTTCCGTCAGCGGTCAGCGCGATCAGCTTGGCTGGCCCTGGTGGCTCCGGGATGCAACTCGTTGTGTGGCGCAGCGCCAGCAAGCTGGTCGCGTGAGCTGGCGTGGCGTCCAGCAGCAGATCCGCCGGCGCGATCCGATCCATCTCGACGTAAGCGAAATCGCCGCCCAGCGGCGAGCCGGGTTCGCCCTCGATCTCGTCCTCGTCCGCGGCCGCGACCGGCTTGTAGCCGTTGATCGCGGCCTTGATCCGCACAGCGCAAATGTCTCGGCATACGTTTCGATCCGGGTGCTCGGACGTCGCTTCAGAGCTGCTGACCAGAACGAACCGGCGCTGGCCCCCGTCTTCGGCGTTGAGTCGGAGCACCGCATGCCCCGTGGTGCCAGAGCCGGCGAAGAAGTCCAGAACCAGCGCGTTCCTGTTGCTCACCAGCCTGAGGATCCGCTCGATCAGCTCGACGGGCTTGGGCGTGTCGAACACATCCCCCTTGCCGAAGATGTCGCGCAGCATGGCCTTGGCTTGCCGCATGGTCGGAACGTCGGACCAGATGGTGGGATACGGGCGTGAGGGCGACGCCGGCGCCCATTCGCGCGTGTACGGCTCCCACACCGTCTTGCCAAGCTTCTCCCGCTGCTTCCAGATCAACGTTCCCGCTTCGATGTGCTTGGCCACGCCCTTTCTCCCCGCTGCCCAACGCGCTTCCTCGCCTGTGTCGTGGATAGGGTACACGTCGACGCCGTCCGGACCAGGGATCTCGAAGAACATCGTTTCGCGCTTGCCGCGCATGCTGTCCTTACCGTTTTTCTTCAGAAGGCGATCGCGATATCGACGGCCGTCTTCGCCAACTCTGTTGTAGTCCTTCACGATATCCGGTGCGGGCATTTGCTGGAAAACGCATTGCGCCTTGTCCAGTGCGTAGCAAAGGATGTACTCATGATCGACAGTGAAAGCTGGCTTGTTATCGTGCGGGCTGTCCGACTTGCGCCAGATGAAGGTGCCCATGCGATTGTTGGCACCGAAGACTTCGTCCATCAGCAACGCCAGGCGGGCCGCTTCTTCGTCATCAATCGACACGAAGATCGAACCCGTGGGTGATAGCAGATCGCGCGCCAACATGAGGCGCTGGTACATGTACTCCAGCCACATGGAGTGCCGGTATCGGTCCGTCTCGCGTACGAAGGAGTCGTTGTAGACCCAGTCCTTCTTACCCTTGTTGTAGGGTGGGTCGATATAGATCACATCGACGCGACTGGCGTGGGTTGAGCGCAGCAGGCGCAGCGCATCGAAGTTGTCGCCTTCGATGATCAAGTTCCTGTAGGGAGCCGTGGCCACCGGCGGGACGCAGCTCGTGTAGTTCACGCGAGGCAGAACGATGTCGCTGTTGAGCGCACGGTCACGCTCGATGGCGCTGCTCTCCCAGTTCAGCCCGAGCTTGCGCGTTGACAGATGCTCGATAAGCAGCCGCCTAAGCTCCTGTTCATTGAGGCTTGCCAGTTGCGCCTCGATTCCGCGTACTGCCTTGTTCACGTTTCGTATCCTCGGGTGAATGGTTTCATTCCGACCTCGCTTATTGTCACTATGCCAGAGAGAAATCTCATGCCTTGGGTTTGCGTCAAAGCTTAAGGCTTGGCCACAACAGCTAGTTCGGCCAGGGTGTTTTTCACCTTCGCCTTTTGATCATCGAACACCTCGGCAACTTCGGCAAAGGTGGACCATCTCGCCAAAGCGCTTTCGACCTTTTCTACCACTGGACTGAACTCGGCGAGCAAGTCGTACCGTTCGGCGACAGTTCGCAGGTCAGCCTTGGTGATCGCATCGAATTTGCCGTTCACCGACATCAGGTGCTTGGAGACCCACTTGCTCGCAGGATCGTAGGCATGCGTGACGTCATAGGCGGGCGAAAGCTCCCAGCCGGAACCGCCTTCGCGCCACAGGAATGAGAAGTTTTTCGGATGATCGTCATTGTTCGCGCCCAGCACGTTGAAGACCATT
>Ga0172380_10007315_pt1 | contig 12437 bp, 6 predicted proteins | sample Leawe162metaG_FD_119747 | JGI IMG/M metagenome (GOLD analysis project Ga0172380, IMG submission 119747) | Leachate microbial communities from a municipal landfill in Southern Ontario, Canada - Leachate well 162 metaG | ecosystem: Engineered > Solid waste > Landfill > Unclassified | place...
CCGTGTCAACCACGACCTTCAAATTAAATTTATCGGGAACCGAATTACTGCAGACATATTCATCAATAACCTTTTTTTCTGTAATCTTTCCTTCTTTTTCCGCTTTGATGAAATTATTATTCAAAGCCATCTCTTTTATTTCCTGAATCCCGCTGGTTTCACTCAAAGTGATTGCCTGCTCCCTGACCATTTTAAAACCGTTGTATTGTTTTGGATTATGGCTGGCGGTAATATTGATTCCTCCGTCATACCCATACTCAGCCACGGCAAAATACGTGGTTGGAGTGGCCGACAATCCGACATTAATAACATCGGCCCCCTGTCCAATTATTCCCCTTTTCAATTCCTCAAACAATGAATCTGATGATTTTCTGTTGTCTCTCCCAACGACTATCTGGGGATTATCCTTACCGCTAATTTTTTTGATAAACAAAGCGAAAGCGGCTCCTATCTTATACGCAGCTTCTTCGTTTAATTCTTCGGGATAAACTCCCCTGATGTCGTATGCTTTGAATATTTTTGGATTCATATTGTTAACAACCAACTTCTGAAATGTTTTTAATTCCACTATTTACATTGATGTGGAATTAATAACAGCCAATCTCTGTAATAATCGAATATTTATATTGGGAGCTCTGAGGATGACAAGCGTAATTCATAAAAGCCCATTCGCTATTATAACTTATATTAGACCAACTATGGCTACCGGTACGGTAACAATTATCTATTAGGCCACAACCATAAACAATAATTCCGCCCGAACCAATAGCACAAGAATAGCAATCACCACCGGGACAGGCAAATCCTCCTCCAGAAGTAGTCGTTGTGTACCCAGCAAAAGACCACCCTCCGGGACAACTCGAAAGAGGTAGCCTACAGCAAGAAACTCCTCCACAATCAGTCATTGTCCCTCCCAAAGCAGAACAACTCTGCTTTTGATAGGCAGTACAGGTACCACTGGAACTTCCGCTGTTTACCCCTGTACAAGACCAGGTCCAAGAGCCAGAAGTAGAAGCTGTTCCAGGAGAACAAAGATTAGAGGTGGGAGGAGAAGGCAGATATGCTCCATTGGATGATCCGCAAACTCCATCAATCTTCTTATTGGCCGTACATGTCCCACTAGTCGCTCCGCTGTTTACCCCTGTACAAGACCAGGTCCAAGGACCAGTTCCAGCAACAGGAGTCGCTGTTCCAGCGGTACAGCTTCCACTTGATGGCGTAGTGTAATAGGTTAATCCAGTCGTGCAGACACCGTCAACCTTCTTGTTGGCGGTACAGGTCGGAGTTATTCCGCTATATACACCGGCACAGGTCCAGTTCCAGGGGCCGGAACCGGAATAGGCAGAAGTGGCACCGATGGAACAGGGAGCGGCGATTGAAGAAGTATCGTAGTAGTTGCCGTTGTTGGAAGTACCGCAGACGCCGTCAATTGATTTGTTAGCAACACAGGTCGGAGTTGTTCCGCCGTATACTCCGGCACAAGTCCAGTTCCAAGGACCTTCTCCGGAAACGGAAGAAGCTGTTCCGGTTGAACAGAAGTTATTTGTGGGAATGGTATAGGTATTGGCGGTTCCCGAACCGCAGACACCGTCTAAAGCACGGTAGGCGGTGCAAGTGACGGAATCTCCGAGATATGTTCCGGGACAAGTCCAGGAAACGGAAGAGCCGGGAGTCGAAGGATAGGCAGGAGTGGTTGAGGGAATAGTTGAAGCACAATAGGTGGTATCAGTAGTCCAATCGGTTTGGGAAGAAGGATAGCCGGAAGATGAATTATTAGCTCTGGAACCGCAAACCCCGGCCAGAGGAGCAGACTGGCTCATTTCATCGCCGTTGCAGGAATACTGATATGTTTCCCCGGTCGAGAGAACGGCGGAAATGGTGCAGTCGGTTCCGGTGTCCGATTGGTATCTGTATGAGGAACCGGAATTGGGATCGGTGGGAAGAGTTCCCAATTGACCCTCTAAAGCCTGATTGATTTCAGTTGGACAATCAACATTGATGGAACAGCCGGAACTGATCGGCATACTGATGCTTTCCGACTGATAGCCGACGGCGGCCGAAGCCAAAAGAGCGATGTCCGATTTCCTCTTGGCGTCCTTGCCTGAATTGACGGCATTGTTCGTCTGGACGAAGACAAAGCCGGCTAAGATTCCGACAATGGAGAGAACTACTAAAAGTTCGATTAGGGTGAAGGCTTTTTTAAACATGTTTTTTTGTATATTATATACTTGAATTATAAATAAAATAAAAAGTGCTGTCAATTAAATCCGTCTGAAACATGGCTTGACCAAAACCCCTAAAATTGGTATATTGTTAATACCTTAAATTGCCTTCGCTAAGTAAGATAAGGATTATAAATAAGTAAAAACAAATGTTATTCTACGAAATAAATTTGCTGATTTCGCCCAATTTTACCGAGGCCGAAATCTCTTCTTTCATTGAAAAGATGAAAGGAGAACTGCAAAAGCACGGAAAAATAGAAGGAAATGCGGTTCCCGAGAGAAAGAAGCTCGCCTACCCCGTTTCAAACCAGATTGAAGCTTGGTTCTACTTCTTCAATCTAAAACCAGAAGTCGGAGACAAAAAAGAACTACTTGATTCTGTTGAAAAAACATTCAAGGAAAACAAAGACATTCTTCGCTCCTTGATTATCAAAAAAGACACCAAGAAAACCGAGGCTCCCATCAAGCCGATGAGAACCAGACCGGTTAAGGTTGAAGAAATCAAAGAAGAACCGGCTATCGAAGAAAAACCCAAGAAGCCGAAAGTCCAATTGGAAGAAATCGGAGAAAAATTGGATGAAATGCTGGAAGGAAAATAAACACTTAATCGCTAATAATAAAAAATAATTAGCAAAAACATGAATTTAAACAAAGTGTTTCTAATCGGAAGAGTGGCAACGGATATTGAAATGAAAACCACTCCTTCCGGGCAAAGCGTCTGCACTTTCTCTTTAGCCACCAACAGAACCTGGAAAGGCAAAGACGGACAGAAGCAGGAAGAATCTCAATTCCACCGCATCGTCTTGTGGCAAAAACTGGCTGAAATCGCTTCACAGTTTTTAACCAAAGGCTCTTTGGTCATGATTGAGGGAAGAATCCAAAACAGAAGCTGGGACGACAAAAACGGTGTTAAAAGATACACCACTGAAATCATCGGAGAATCCATGCAAATGGGACCGAGAGCACAAGGAGTATCGAGTGAATCAAAAGGATTCCCCGCCCCCAAGAAACAAACTGTCGATGAGGACATTCCGATTATTGAAGACGGAGACGAAATCGACGTCAAAGATATTCCTTTTTAATATTTAATTAATTAAAGTATGTACTGTTATTTCTGCAAAAAAAATGTCCAGGAAATCAATTTCCGCGACACGGAAGTACTTTCAAGGTATATTTCCAAGTCGGGGAAGATAAAACCCAAGACAAAAACCGGCGCTTGCGCCAAACACCAAAGAGAATTGACTACCGCGGTCAAGAGAGCGAGAATAATGGCCTTAATGCCATTCGTAGCGAGATAAAAAAGCAACCCCTTTCGGGGTTGTTTTGTTTTATTTAGCTTCTTCTATTTTCATTATCTCCTCCTTCATCTCTTTGACTATCTTTGGATTTTCTTTCAAAAACTCTTTGGCTTTTTCCACTCCCGCTCCCAACTTCACATCTCCGTACTGCATATGTGCTCCCGATTTCTTGATTATTCCTTCTTTAACGGCCATATTGATGACTTCGGCAACTCTGGAAATACCTTCATTGTAATAAATATCGAATTCGGCTGTTTTGAAAGGAGCCGCCACTTTATTCTTAACCACCTTGGCTTTGATTCTGTTTCCGACTATCGCCTCTCCGGCTTTAATCTGGGCGATTCTTCTTAATTCGATTCGGACAGAACTGTAGAACTTTAGGGCCAGACCGCCGGGAGTTGTTTCCGGATTGCCGAACATGATTCCAATTTTCATTCTGGTCTGGTTCAAAAAAATAATAATAGTTTTGGTTTTGGAAACAATTCCCGAAAGTTTTCTTAAAGCCTGAGACATTAATCTCGCCTGAAGACCTATCTGCATCTCGCCCATTTCTCCGGCTACTTCCGCCTTGGGAACCAAAGCGGCCACCGAGTCAACAACAATAATATCAACTTCACCCGACCTGACCAAACTTTCGACTATCTGTAATCCTTGCTCAGCCGAATCGGGCTGGGAAATCAACAATTCGTCGGTATTGACTCCAATTCTTTTGGCATAGTCGGGGTCTAGAGCATGCTCGGCATCGATAAAGGCGGTAACACCTCCCATTTTCTGAGCCTCCGCCAAAATAGTCAAAGCCAAGGTTGTTTTACCCGTGCTTTCCCCTCCGTATATCTCGATAATCCTTCCTCTCGGAATTCCCATCACTCCCAAAGCCAAATCAAGCGAAAAAGATCCGGTCGGAACAACATCGACATTCACTTTCGGGGCGTCTTTCAATTTCATTATCGCTCCCTCTCCGAACTTCTCCTTAATTTCGGAAATTGCTTCGGCCAAGTTTATCTTTTCTTTTTCTTCTATTTTTTTTCTTGCCATATTTTTTCTTTATTATACCAAAAAAAGAAACAGGAATCAAAGTTCCTGTTCTCCATTATTGGAATCTTGAGGAGATTCTTCGCTCATATATACATCTCTGGGCTTGGCTCCGTCTTGCGGACCGACCACTCCCCTTTCTTCAAGAATGTCCATCAAGCGGGCCGCTCGGGCATAACCGACACCCAGCCTTCTTTGTAATAATGAGGTCGATGCTTTTTTTGATTGGATAACCGTTCTCTTGGCTTCTTCATACATCGGATCTTCCTTGGAGAAAAAAGTATCCATCTGAGCTTCGGGAGTTTCCATTGATTTGGTCAATTCACCGACCAAAGAATTTTCTTCTTTTTCCGGTTCCGTTTCAATGAATGACGGCTCTTCTTCGGTCTTTTCTTTAACCTCGACATTGGAATCGGTAATCCAGGTAACCACCTTTTTGATTTCCGTTTCTGAAATGTACGGACTCTGGACTCTCCTCGGCTTAGAAACCTCTTTACTCATTAAAAGCATGTCTCCTCTTCCTAGTAATTTTTCAGCCCCGGAAGAATCAAGAATGGTTCTTGAGTCGATTAACGAGCCGACTTTCAAAGCGATTCTTGAGGTGATGTTGGCTTTAATCAAACCGGTGATGACTTCAACCGACGGTCTCTGTGTCGCCAGAATCAAATGAATTCCGGTGGCACGAGACATCTGGGCCAAGCGGACGACATATGATTCGATTTCTTTTCCTCGAACGCTCATCAAATCAGCTAACTCATCGATAATCAAAACAATGTATGGAAGCTTCTGCTCTCCTTTCTTTTCCTGCTTCTCGTTATACGAACCGATATCTCTGCTGTGACCAGCGGCCAAAACAGTGAATCTTCTTTCCATTTCTCCAACCAGCCATTTCAAGGCAACCAAGGTTTGGTTGGCGTCATAAATGACGGGACATAACAAATGTTCAAGGTTGGCATAGACCGGGAATTCCACTCTCTTCGGGTCAACCAAAACCAATTTCATTTCTTCGGGACTGTTCCTGTATAATAAGCTCAAAATGATGGAATTCAAGCAAATGGTCTTTCCACTACCGGTTGTTCCACCAACCAATAAATGGGGCATTTCAGCCAGGTCGGCAAACGAAGGCATGCCCTTTACATCCTTTCCCAAAGCCATTAAAAGGGGCGCTGGAGAGGTTTTAAACTCTTCGGTGTCCATAATCTCACGCAAGCCCACAACGGCCCTTTTCTTGTTTCCTATCTCAATTCCGACCAAAGACCTTCCCGGAATGGGGGCTTCGATACGGATGGTCGGGCTGGCCAAAGCCAGGGCCAAATCATTCTGCAAGGTGGTAATTTTGGAAAGCTTGATTCCCTCGGCCGGTTTTAAGGTGTATTGGGTCACGGTCGGTCCGATATTGATTTCCGACATCTCTACCGGAATGCCGAAAGTCTGAAGGGTTCTTTTGATAACGGAAGAATTGTAGGTAATGTCCCCTCCTTCGGGCGCGCCTCCTTTTTTAGAAAGCAAATCAAGCGGAGGATATTTGTATTCCTTGTTTTCCTGTTTCTTCTGCTCAAAAGTTTTCAAATTCTTGTCTTCTTTCTTTTCTTCAATCTTCGGCTCTTCTTTCTTGGGAATTATTTTCTCCAAATTCAAAAGAGGAGATTTTTTCTTTTCTTCCTTGACCTCAACTTTCACTTCTTCTTCCTCTTCTTCGTATTCTTCAATCGCACGCCTAAACGGCTGGATGATAATCCACAAAGAAACGGCCAAAACTATTCCGAACAAAGCAAAGGAAACGATGTAGTCGAAACCGTGCAATAAAGGCCAGGCAAGGGCATATCCCAGCCATCCCCCGTTGCCGGTATTGGTCCAAACGAATTCAGAAACCAGTTCGGGAACATTTCTCAATTCAAGTAAAGCAAAAATCCCGCTCAAACTTAAAACCAGAAGAACGGTTGAAATAATCAGGGAATTTTTGTGCTCCTTGAAAGATTCGTCATCTTTCAAAAGAACGATAGCGTAAATCAAGAAAATAACGGGAACGATATAAATGACGTTTCCGATCAAAGCATCGAAAATGTTTTTCAAAGAATTGCCGATAGCTCCGGCTTTTCCCGAAAAAGAGAACAAGAACACGACGGTAAGAAGGAATGATAACGAGCACAACAAATACCTTTTGGTTCTTTCCGGCAGAGAGAAACTAAATCCGCCCTCTCTTTCTTTTCTTTCAGCTTTCTTTTTGGTATTTTCAATTTTCTTTGCGCTCTTTCCCTTCTTTTTTTTCATGGTATCTTAAAAGATTATTTTTTATCTCCTTTATTATACCCCAAACCGGTACCAATTGGAACAAGCTTACCGATAATGACATTCTCTTTCAATCCTCGGAGTTTGTCTTCTTCTCCTCGGAGCGATGCTTCAATCAATACTCTCGATGTTTCCTGGAAGGAAGCGGCTGACAAGAAACTGTCGGTATTCAAGGCAACCTTGGAAATTCCGAGCAATAGGTCGTCGGCTTTAATCGGTTCTTTGCCTTCCAATTCTTCATTTTCTTCAAGCATGCGAGCTTTGGAAATAATCTCGTCGGCTGAGAACCTGCTACTTCCGGCATCCTTTATCTTCACCCTCGAGAACATCTGCCTGACAATCAATTCAACGTGCTTGTCGTTAATCGATACACCTTGAGAGACATACACTCTTTGAATTTCTTTGATGATGTAGTCCTGAACAGCCTTGGCTCCCAAAAGCTTGAATATTTTTTTCATATCAAGCGAACCGGCGCAGATAGCTTCTCCCCTCTTGACCATTTGTCCTTCTTTAACCAATAACTCTACATTGGGAGAAACTCTGTATTCGTTAACATCGTCTTCCTTTTTCTTTCCATCTTTGATGGTCATCACCCTGATCAATCCTTTCTTCTCGTCGACTTCAATCACTTCTCCGTCTTTGGTTACCATCTCGGCCTCACCTTTCGGAGGTCTTCTTTCAAAAATTTCTTCAACTCTGGGAAGACCACGGGTAATATCAGCCTCGCCGGCCACACCTCCGGTATGGAAGGTTCTCATAGTTAATTGAGTTCCCGGTTCACCGATGGCTTGAGCGGCGATAACTCCGACCGCCTCGCCCATCTTAATCATTCCCTTCCAACCCAAGTCGAGACCGTAGCATTTCTGACAGATTCCCCTCATACATTTGCATGACAAAGGAGACCTGACCTTCAAGCTTTCAACACTCTTTAATTCTTTGATTTTCTGAGCGGTCTTCAAATCAATCGGCTGGCCTGACTTCAAAATGACTTCACCGTTTTCATCGGTAACCTTCTCCATGGAAATTCTACTGAAAATCTTGTAGACAAAGTCCTGATTTATGTCTTCGGCGTCTTTTTTATAAACAACCAATCCCTCTTTGTCTCCGCAATCTTCCTCATTGATGATGACATCGTGAGCGACATCAACCAATCTTCTGGTTAGGTATCCTGAAGTCGAAGTTCTAAGAGCGGTGTCGGCAGTACCTTTTCTGGCACCGTGGGTAGACATGAAATATTCCAAGACATCAAAGCCTTCCTTGAAAGAGTTCTTGATGGCCAATTCCATAATTTCTCCGGATGGGTTGGCAACCAAACCTTTCATACCGGCCATCTGTACCGGCTGAGACCAGGAACCTCTCGAACCCGAGTCAACGATTGAGAAAACCGGACTGGCTGAAGAAATAGCCTTGGGAACCAATTTTTCGATTTCGGTTTTGACCTTCTTCCAGACTTCGATAACCTGACTGGTTTTTTCATCTCTGGAAAGCAAACCCTTTTCGTAGTACTTTTCTATTTCCTTGATTTTCTTTTCTGCTTCGGCAATCAAGGCGGGCTTCTCTGTCGGAACCTTCAAATCATCCATACCCCAGGTGATTCCCGAGCGAGTGGCATACTTGAATCCCAACAATTTAATATTATCCAATGTTTCAACCGCATTGTTGCCGTAGATATCGATAACCTTGTTAATCATTTTCTTCAAAGTCTTTGAATCCATCATGTCATTCTGGTATTCGAAATTCTCAGGCAAAACATCGTTAAAAATAATCCTGCCGACGCTGGTTTCGACAAATTCATCGTTTTCCATTCTGACTTTGATTTGAGCTTTCAAATTAAGCTTCTTTGAGTTATAGGCAATCAAAGCATCTTCTTTTGAGCTGAAATACTTGTTCTCCCCTTCCAAGCCGGGAATAATCTTGGTTAAATAATAACAACCCAAAACGATATCCTTGGTCGGGACCATAATCGGGTCTCCGGTTGAAGGCTTCAATAAGTTAACCGAAGACATCATTCTTTCCCTTGCTTCCTGTTGAGCTTCTTCGGATAAAGGAACGTGGATGGCCATCTGGTCTCCGTCAAAGTCGGCATTGAAAGCGGTACAAACCAAAGGATGCAATCTGATTGCTTCTCCTTCAATTAATATCGGATGGAAAGCCTGAACACCCAATCTGTGCAAGGTCGGGGCTCTGTTCAATAATACCAACTTGTCTTTAACCACTTCTTCCAAAGCAGCCCAGATTTCATCGGTTTCTTCTTCGATTAATCTCGAAGCGCCTCTGACGTTAAAGGCCATTTCCTTTTCCAATAATTTCTTAATGACAAAAGGTTTGAATAATTCCAAAGCCATCTTCTTCGGCACACCGCACTCATTCAACTTCAAGTTCGGTCCGACGACGATAACGCTTCGGCCTGAATAATCAACTCTTTTTCCAAGCAAGTTCTGCCTGAATCTTCCCTGCTTTCCCTGCAACATATCAGCCAGACTCTTTAATAGCCTTCTGCCTCCGGTTGAAGCCTGAGTGGTTGTACTCTTTCTCATCTTGTTATCAATCAAAGCATCGACTGCTTCCTGCAACATTCTTTTTTCGTTCCTGACGATAACATCGGGAGCATTAATCTCCAATAAATATTTCAAACGATTGTTTCTATTGATGACTCTTCTATAGAGGTCGTTCAAATCAGAAGAAGCATATCTTCCTCCATCCAATTGTACCATCGGACGCAAATCGGGTGGCAAAACCGGAAGAACTTCGGTAAACATCCACTCCGGCCTGACTCCGGCATGCTTCATGTCTCTGAATAGCTTCAGCCTTCTTAAAACAATTTTCTTTTCTTCGGTTGATTTCTTTTCTTCCATCTGCTTCTTGATTTTTTCAATCTCCTTGTCCAAATCAACCTTGATGAATAAGTCTTTCAAAGTTTCCGCTCCTGTTCCGGCTTCAAATATTTCACCGTATTTCAAAGATAATCGGTGGTAATCCAATTCATTAAAAATCTCCAAGGGCTTAATTGAAGCAACTTCCTGCTTGGCCTTGTCTTTGGCTTTCTTTAAATCATCCAAAGCGCTGGCCTGCATTTTTTCGGTTTCTTTATTGCCCTTGATTTCCTTTCCTTTGGTCTTGAATTCCTCTTCTATTTCTTCCAAAACCTTGGCTTTCAAATTTTCATCAACTTTGGTAATGATGTATGAAACAAAGTAAACCACCTCTTCCATCTTGTGAAGGGGCAAACCCAAAACCATTCCCAATCTTGAGGGAATTCCTTTCAAAAACCAGATGTGGGAAACGGGAGTGGCCAATTTGATGTGGCCCATTCTTTCTCTTCGAACCGATGACTTGGTAACTTCAACCCCGCAGCGGTCGCAGACGATTCCCTTGTATCTGATTCTCTTGTATTTTCCACAGTAACATTCGTAGTCCTTGGTCGGTCCGAATATCTTCTCGCAGAACAAACCGTCTTTTTCCGGTCTCTGCGTTCTGTAGTTGATGGTTTCCGGCTTGGTCACTTCCCCATTAGACCAGTTAAGTATCTCTTGAGGAGAAGCCAATTTGATTTTGATAGATTCTAAATTGGAGACAAACATATTTTTGTATATTTAATTAGTCTTCTTCCTCAGTCTTTCCCTTGATAATCATGTTCAAGGAAAGGGCCTTCAACTCTGCTAATAAAAGATTAAACGACGCCGGAATGTTCGGACTCTTAATCTTTTCTCCTTTCAAAATCGATTCATAGGTAGCGGCACGGCCGGCAACATCATCGGACTTGATGGTCAGCATTTCCTGCAAAGTGTAGGCTGCTCCGTATCCTTCCAATGCCCAGACTTCCATCTCACCGAACCTCTGTCCTCCGAATTGGGCTTTTCCTCCCAAAGGCTGCTGGGTAATTAAAGAGTATGGTCCGATTGAACGCATGTGAATTTTGTCTTCAACCATGTGCGCCAATTTAATCATATAGATGTATCCGACGGTAATCTTCTCGGGGAAGAATTCTCCTGTTTCCGGGTCAACCAATTTCAACTTTCCGTCTTCGGGATAGCCCGCTGCTTTCAATTCTTCTTTAATGTCTTTTTCGGTAGCTCCGGCCAATGAAGGAGTCTCGGCCAAGTATTCCAATTTATTAACGGCCAAGCCCAAATGGGTTTCCAAAATCTGTCCCAGGTTCATTCTCGAAGCGACTGACAACGGGTTCAAAATAATATCAACGGTGGTTCCGTCTTCCAAGAACGGCATTTCTTCAGCCGGTAAAATCTTGGCGATAATACCTTTGTTTCCATGTCTTCCGGCCAGCTTGTCACCGACCTGAATCTTTCTCACCTCGGAAATCCTGACTCTGATTCTCTTGATAACGCCCGGTTCCAAAACAACGCCGTCGCTTCTGTTAAATACTTTGACATCGGTCACTCTTCCTCTCTTGCCGTGTTCCAATCTTAAAGAAGTATCTTTGACCTCCTTGGCTTTTTCTCCAAAGATGGCTCTTAACAATCTTTCCTCGGCTGACAAATCGGCTTCACCTTTAGGTGAAATCTTTCCGACCAAAATATCATTCGGTCCGACTTCGGCTCCGATTCTGACAACTCCGTCTTCATCCAAATCTTTCAATTTGTCTTCTCCGACATTGGGAATATCCGAAGTGGTCAATTCCGGTCCAAGCTTGGTTTCTCGAACATCGCAGAAAAAATCTTCAATGTGAACGGAAGTGAAAACATCTTCTTTAACCAATCGGTCTGATAAGACGATGGCGTCTTCAAAGGTATTTCCTCTCCAAGAGATAAAGGCGACTAAAAGATTTCTCCCCAAAGCCAATCTTTCTTTGTTAATCGAACCTCCTTCAATTAAAGTATCTCCCTTTTTAACAATGTCTCCCTTGTTCACCACAGGCCTCTGGTGGAAACATGAATACTGGTTGGTTCGGTCAAAAATCCTGACCGGATATGAAATGGTTTTTCCCGAAGTTGTTCCCTTGACTTCCACAATCTTGGCATCAACCTTAACAACCTTTCCCGCTTCTTCGCTGGTAATCAATTGTCCCGAGTCTCTGGCAGCCATGGCTTCCAAGCCCGTACCGACTAACGGCGCTTCCGGATTGACCAAAGGAACGGCTTGTCTCTGCATGTTTGAACCCATCTGGGCTCTGTTAGCATCATCGTTCTGCAAGAAAGGAATCAAACCGGTGGCAACGGAAATAAACTGCTGGGGAGAAACATCAACGTAGTCAATCTTTTCTCTCTCAATTTCTCCCGGTTCTCCCTTAATTCTGGCTTCGACTCTTTCATTTAAAATATTTCCTTTGTCGTCCAAAACAATGGAAGCCGGAGCGATATTGTATCTCTCTTCTTCGTTGGCATCCATATAATAGGCATCATTCCCCACTTTTCCGTTAACAACTTTAAAATAAGGAGTGTCGATAAAACCGTAGGGGTTCAATCGGGCGTATAATGATAAATGAGTAACCAAGCCCACATTCGGACCTTCAGGGGTCTGAATCGGACAAATTCTTCCATAGTGAGAAGGCTGCACGTCTCTCACATCAAATCCCGCTCTTTCTCTGGTTAAACCTCCGGGGCCGGTGGCGGTCAATCTTCTCTTGTGCTCCAATTCC
>Ga0172380_10007316_pt1 | contig 12436 bp, 20 predicted proteins | sample Leawe162metaG_FD_119747 | JGI IMG/M metagenome (GOLD analysis project Ga0172380, IMG submission 119747) | Leachate microbial communities from a municipal landfill in Southern Ontario, Canada - Leachate well 162 metaG | ecosystem: Engineered > Solid waste > Landfill > Unclassified | place...
AACTGAAAATTTGATGGACGGGAACTTCTTCTTCAGAACTGCCCTGACAGCCTTTGCCGCATCCGCATGGCGAGAAGCAGCCGTCATTGATTTTGCAATACGAGCCACTCTTTCCTCAATGTCTTCAGGTGTCTCTGAGTTATCCATATCATCGTTTGCTTCTTGAATGCCTTCAAGAAAAAGTTCATCCTCATCGCCAGTCAAATAGTTCAACACGGCATGAAGTTCTCCAACATGAACACGCTCCTCATCAGCAATACTGTGAAGAACGGTCTGAACCTTTGAGTCATCTGTTGACTCAGCAATTGTCTCATAGAGGCTTGTAGCCTCTTCCTCTGCAGCCAACGCCTGACGAATGGCACGAATAACAGCACCATGCGACATACGTGTTGGAAGAACAGCTTTTGGGTCAACAAATTGAGCCATGACAAACTCTCCTTTATTTCTTCTTATTCGCAGCCCAAGCTGCCTCAAAACCGCCAGCACCAAAATGCTTGTCGAAAGCTTTTTTGAAAATCAACTTCATGGAAATCTTTCTCGATGCAATGTTGTTAAAACGAACACTTATCGAAGGATAAGTCTTTCCAAGATATTTCTTTGAAATCTCTTCTCCGATGTTGTAATCCAAAGACCCAAGAAAAATTGCCCTTGGATCTTGATTCTTGCCTCGCTTCAAATAATCAACAATATACTCGACATAATCTGCCTCGAAATCTCTCCTCAACAAATCAACCGCTTTGACAATATCATGAATCTGTTCAGGATTGCGAGTATCCACAGACAAATACTGTTCACTCAACGCAGCAAACTGCTTGAACGCAGAATCACCAGCGATCAACTCCTTAGATATTCTCATCAACTCATCGGCAACACGCTTCATCATAATCTCCTTTACCAATCCTGTTCTGGAGCAACAGGAGGCATCATCGTAGGAGGCATAGTATGACCCATATGACCCGACTTCATACGTTGTCCTGGAAGACGATGTTGCATCCGTCGCATCTTGAAAACTTCCTTGCGACTATCCTCAATAAACGAAGCAGCCGACTCATTCGTATTCGGGTCAACACCTTGAAACTGAACCTGCAACATCAGTCCAGCCGTCCAATATCTCGCCAAACGTGTCAAAGCTCCAGGAAAAATGGACTTCGTTGTTCCATCTGGTTGATATTGGTTAATTTGAACAAGAGGAACCCAATACATATCCTCAAGCATACCGTCGATTTCTCTATCGACCATTTCTTGGAATCGATTCACGGTCTGCTGATTGATAGAAGCAATCTTACCCTCGCCGATGTTCAAAACACGACATAGGTCACGGATGTCGCTCCATGATCCTGAATAATATGGTTTTCCGGTAACAACTGAGATGTCAGGCACTGTTATCTCCTAGAGACAAACGCCCACTTCGGTGTAATCTTGGTATATTCTGGGAGACGCTTTCCATAACCAGCCTCAATCACATCAACAGCCCTAGACTCCATTTCATTCCAGTTAACGCCAAGCTTTTCCATCTCGGCAACAACCTTCTTGGCATCAAATGAATCCATCTTGATTGTACGGATTCGCTTTTCACTTGTGGTCATCTCAGCAGCAATGGCATCGTTCTTTGCGGCAGCGTCTTCAATAACCTTCTTCTGCTGTTCCTGAAGCGAAGCAATCTTGCCAACAAGATCAATCATCTCAGCGGTGTTGTCATTTGACGCTGAGACAAGACTATTGGAAATACGAATCAATTCTTTTGCAATGGCTTTCTTGTTCATCACAATCTCCTATTCAACGAAGTCTTGATTCAATGTGGTTTCGTGTATCTTCATCAAGGTCTTCCCATTTAATTTGTTTCCCGAGATGTTTACCCTCTTTCCCACTGGTAAACTGGGAAACACCACGCCCGCCCTCACTCAACGCCAACATTGGAACTTGTCCACTACTTACAGAATCTTTCCAATCATCTCCATCAATAACGACAGAATACCTGTCGATGGAGTCTCCGCCATTATCGTAAACACGAACCGATGTATCGTTGTCAATTTTGTGCGTGTTTTTCTTCATAGTAGACGGATTCGGCGCAGTCTGCTTTGGAGCTGTTTCTTTCGGCGCAGTCTGCTTCGGCCCGTTCTTTTTCAACGTCAACCTCGTGCCTGGCTTGACATTGTGATTCTTCTTGTAATCATCAAGCTCCTTCTTGGTATCGAACTCCATACCAACAAGAAGACTTGCAATATAAACCAGTTCCTTTGCAACCGTTCGATGACTCATGACTTTCCTCCCTTGAGAATACCTTCCATCAACTTCTTCGCTTTCGAAAGTTGAGCAATGTCAGATTTCTTCCATTCATCACGAGGATTGGCGATGTAACCCTTGACCTTACTAAGAGCCTTCTCCATAACATCACGGTCTACCTCATGGCCGCCACCAGAACTCGATGAAACCTGATAGATAGGGTCACTACCCGAGTCGTGCCACTGACCAAGAAGCTCAGCCAAATCCTTATGCGTTTTCACCTTTTTCGGGGCAGTTTCTTCTTTCTGTTCTTCTTTTTTCTGTCCACCAATATGTTCTTCAAGAAGCTTTTTTGCCTTAGAGAGTTTATCCAACTCATCCTTTGGCCATTCTGGTGCCGGGTTTTTCAGATAACCATCAATCACACCAACAGCCTCTTTCATGCGCTCACGCCCAAGAGCAAAGCCACTCTTTGAGTAATTCGAAACATCGGAAATCGAATCAAATCCTCCACTGGTCCACTTCCTCAGAAGCTTGCCAAGCTCTTCATGCGGAACAACCTTTCCATCATCCTTCTTTTCTGGAGAACTCTTCTCACCATCTTTCTTTTTGACCGTATGGTTGCTCTTTTCTGCTCCAGGATGGTCTTTAAGATATTTCTTCAGTGCAGCATCAGAGTCAAACTCCATGCCCAACAAATCTTTAGCACAAAGAAGCAATTCAGAAGCAATAGCTTTCTTATTCATCTCAAACTCTCCTCGATCCACGTCTAGAACCTTTAACACCAAGAACCCCATCCAAACCAATTCGAGAAACTTCTGAATCTGGTAAGGCTGCCTGAATTCGACGTGAAAGATTTGAAATATCGTTCTCCGTCTTTCCAGAAGCAATCACAACAACATCATATCCAGAACCACCAGCAACACGAGACTGGGCATGTTCTCCATCCATTACCATCGCCTTGGAGTCTTTGAATGCCAAGCGAACTTCACGACGAACGGACTCCATAACAAAAGCGGAGCCAATCAGTCGACGAATTTCTTTGAGTTCTGCTCCAAGGTCTATCTTCACGTTTATTCCTCATCGTCATTGACAGCAGCAAGCACTTTACCAAAATCTGACACAGGCATATCTTGAATACGTTTCTTTGCACGATTGAACTCTTCAGGAGAATCGTAATTTCCAGGCTTCATGTTTTTCAAAAAAGCAGCTTTCAATTGTGCCTCATTACGAACAAACCATTTACCCTTATCCTTCTCTGGAACACGCTGCCCAAGAGTTTTCTTGAAACCAGCCAACTCGCCAAGCTCATCAGAATCAGGCTCAATATCATGCGCATTCAGAATATTTTGAACCTTCTTCAGAGTGTTTGAACGAACCTTAGTTTTTGTTCGATTCTCTTCTATACCATCATTATTCTCAACAGGTTTCAATTTAGGCTCTGGAGCTTTCTCGGCAGGCTTATTTGTTGAAGTTCCCTTACCATCGACAACCGAATGATCTTCTCGTTTTGCTCCAGGATGCTTCTTGAGATATGCCTCAAGAGCTTCTTTCGATGGAAATTCTATACCGACAAGCATCTTAGCACAACGAAGCAATTCGGATGCAATAGATTTCTTATTCACGACTTTTCTCCATGAAAAAAAACAACCCTATACAAAAAGGCTGCCAATAAACAAATTATATCCAACTGTTTCTGCGCCAACCACGAGTCTTCCCATAAGAATGAGTTCCTCCACGACCAACACCACGAACGGCATTGTAGTAAACTTGAGTCGGACCAGAAAGGAGGTTTCCAATCTTGAATTTCTCATTGTCTATCGTCTTGTACGCCCGATCTTCAGCATTACTCTTGATTGTCTCAAGTTGACTAATAATATCGCCACCACCTTCTTCGAGCTGGTTTCCACTGATGGCGAAAATCAATCTTCCACGCCACATCGTATAGTCGGTAATCAACCGCTCCATACAAAGAGCAACAACCAAATCAGCAACAACACCATCCCACCAAGGAGGCATTGTTGTAATCTTGTAATCGGTTGCGGAACCAACAGCTCCCGTGTTAACGATATTGACAACCGTATCAAGATAACCCTTCAAGACAACAGCAGGAAAATAATCGAAACAATATGTGCAGCGGAAGTTATCTCCTGGATTGATTGCTCCAGCTTGAAACATTCCAGATAGATAATCAATATAAGCTGGTGTGACAACCTCACTTCCATTTCTGGCAAAAATAAACGAGAATGTAGAATTCCAATTTCCATACGTCTGACGCCAAGACACCCCATCAGGCTGAGGGGTGCTTGGTTCGTCATAGACTCGAACTTCTCGGAACGCCAACATCCTTGGAGTCAATAGGTTATCTATAATTGCGTCATAATGTTCTTCGCCTATTGCTTCTGTATTAATCGTCGTCCCTGGAAAAACAGGCATTGGATTCTCCCCCAACTCAAGTAAAGCACATACTCTTCAAATTTCTCCACTGCTCTACAAAAGCACGGGCCTTTACCGTACCTGTGTTACTGTAATATTGCGTCTTCAATTGTCGCAAAGCATTTGACGGAACCTTGAAAACGAACATCACTTTTTCTCTACCTTCTCCCGCAGATACTTTCTCTGTATTAACCATTGGAATATCAAGCGTCCCAAGATAGGCAGCAAAGTTAATATCGCTAGTGCGATAGATTGTTACTTCGTCGTCTTTTATCTCTTCCATTGAAATCACCCTTACTCTATCGTTGATCCACTAACTTCGGGGGAGTATGGGATTTCCGCATCCGACGACCTGCCGCTTCATTCTTGGCAGTTCCTTCTTCCTTCCGCTTCATCGTCTGGCTCGGCCATCCATTTCCCTTCAGGATAAACCCAACACTCCCGTAATAGCGGGGGGCTTCCCCCCCGCAATTACAGGAAACTTTTTTTGGAGCCTTACCAAGAGGGAAGTTGACCTCAACGATTTCACCACACTTCTCACACTGAAAATCGTAAAGAGCCATCATTCCTCTCCCTTCACCTGCAAAGCCTTCCTCGGACGACCAGGACCACGCTTCACAGGAGCAACTACCGCTTCTGTTTTGACAAATGTTGGCATCTTGGCAACCTCGATGTCCTTCGGCAAACCTTCCGTATCTGCCACGGGCTCCGTAACAATAGTCTTCGGAATAGTAATCTTCGCAACCTTCGGAACACGGACTCCACCCTCGTTCAAACTCGGGCCAGACACCTCTCCGAGCGAATCATCACGAACAACAGGAAGCTTTGAAGCCTCCGACTGCAACCGTGCAATACGATCTCCAGCAGTCTCATCACCACGAATTACCTCAAGAGAATTGCTCTTCTTATTCTCATGAGGCTTGGTCTTTGTGTGACTGATATCAATCTCTGCATGTTCGTCCTGATCCGACTTGATAACAGGCAAAGGCTTCTTGCTTGCATCGTTATCATCAACAGGGGCTTTATCTTTCGCCAAAGCCGATGGAACATTCTTTGCCGTCACCAAAGCCTTTTCCGAAAATGGAACAACCCAAGGCTGCCCAGTTTTCTCGGTAAGCTTGTGAAGAGCAATCAGGTCACGGTCACTGTCATAACGACGACCTTCGATGATAATTGCCCCCTCGTTGACAAGATGCTCAATAACAGTTCCCGGACGGAACGAGTCCCGTACAAACCCAAGGTGCGCCGTCCGACCCAAAACCCACTTCACATTGGTGCTTGGCTTCACTTTTGCCATGATACCACTCCTCTTCTCTTTATATTTTCAACCGCACCACACGGTTGAATTCATACTTCTCAGATGAGATTACCCATCTCACCATAACGACGATTGCCAGTACCTGCGAACAACGCTTCGATAATTGGAGCTTCGACTGTCGAAATCGGCGTGCGCTTCAGGTCACGGACAGTGTGCTGCAGAAGCTTTACGAGAACATGAACAGGCTCATTCATACTATCACCAGGCTTCCATACTTTCCCCTGTGTGCCGTCATGCAGGAACTTCCATGCAATCCACGGACGGGTTCCAGTATTTGTTGCCATATCCCAGAAGAACTTGACAAAACGACGAACAACAATCTCTTCACGAGCCGTAACAACAACATCACCATCCACAATAGATGGGTCAGAAAGGTCTTCAACCGTTGCGATTGTCGTTTTACCCGTCACACCATCGAAAGTCGCATCGCTTGCAACCGTATACGTCCCATCGTTTTCTGTCGAACCAGAAACAACAAACGTATCCCCATCATGGAACTCAAGGATATGGTTCCCTTCGACCGAGAAAGCTTTTGCCGCAGCAGCCACAACTCCATATTTGTACTGCGTCTTCGTCTGGTCTGGCTGATTGATACGCATGGTACGGGCAATCACCCAACCCCAACGAGAATACTGCCACCAACTCACATTTGCATTTGCCATTTCACACCTCCACTCTTTCCAAGGTGGCCAACCCTATTGTTGGCTTTACCGTTACAACAGCAGAACAATTTCTCACACAGAACCAAAATTGCCCTACTGCCCTATACAAGTTATAAAATTATTTTCGAGACACTAAGATAGAAGAAATGTTCGGAAGCTTTTCGTCCCATCGCCTACGAATGATGTCCTCAACATTCCCGCTGTCGATGTAACGACAACCATGATCTGAAAACCACTTTTGTATACCCGCCAAATTCAAACACCACAAATGCTCATTTGGCTTAAAGTGCCTCCAACCAACAAGTTCTGACGAATCAGCAACCTTTGGTGTTTCTGGAAAAGAAATAAATGCGTGATTCCACTTAAGCTTAAAAAGGTCTTCGATGTCATCAAAATGTTCAAGAACATCTGAAAGAACGACCAAATCCCATTCAGTTGTGTCCAATTTCTTTTTTGTAATACTCTCTCCGCTCAAATCAAATCCGACACATGATCCGAAAACACTTTCCCCAACCTGAACAAACGTTCCATTGCCAGAACCAATATCCACAACCTTCATCTTCTTCAAAACAGGATACGGGAAATGTGCAGCAATCCATCCTACTCTCAAATAAGACATGTCCGTGTTTGTTGACTGCGACTGTTTGTACTCAACACTGTATTCAAACGGCTCATTATCAAGTTGACGCCAAAATCCGTACTTATCTTCACGGACAAACTGCGCATTTTTCTTATCCACTATAACGCTCCCGCCAAAAAAGTTATTCCGGAACTTCTACACCTGCCTCAGAGGCATAACGACGATAAACTTCCTTCAGACACCGAACGCTCTCTTCGGCGATAAAAACAGCGTTCGGATAATTGGCATAGTTCCTCTTCATCGGGTCAATCAACTCATTCACATATCCATCCTGCAGCCAATGTCCATGCATCATGTAAACACGTTCACCCATATACGATATGAAATGCTCCCCGTGCATGTCAACCGAACGCCGCACATATGTCTCTGGCTTCAACATGGTGTGATGGATGTTTGTCCACTGATAGGAATTCAAAAGAACAACATTATCATCCATATATCCCCGCAAAAGAGTGATGAGATTGAATGTTTCCAAATCGTTTCCTGTCTTGGAATTCCAAATCTCTTCCAACAAGCTCTTGTGAATCTGTGGATTGATAAACGTCGGAACAGTAGAAAAACCCGTATGAATGACATTGATATTGTCAGGAACTTCAAGGAAATGCTGACGAAAGTGTTTTGACTCATAACGAAGCATTGTGTTATCGGAGCAAACAAGAATCGCCCCACTCTCAACCATCATGAAAAATGGATCAATACGACTTACCATCATCATATCTGCATCGACAATACATATAGCGTTATACCCCTGTTCACCAAGCTCCGCAGCTACTTTGAAACGGTGAGTCCTGATTTGCCTGAACTCCGTGTCACACTCTGGAGATTGCACAATAGTGATGCCATCACCATACTGCTTGAATTCATCAAGCATCGTTCCGTCCGCAACCGTAATAAAAATCGGAATCTCTGGATGCCATTTTTTAAGGCTGTAAACAAGCACCTTTGCCTCTGGAACATATGCCTTCGTTACTGGAAAAACAAACGCCCACTTCCTGTCCATGACTTTCTCCTGTTTTATCATGCCAGACATTTTGAAATAATGTCCGAATCCAATCGTGTCCACCCATTTGCAGTTTGAGGAAGGCTGTTCGGATATGCGTTATACACGTCCATCACCCGATTTACCTTCATTGCCTCAGCAAGAGTCCACAAGAACGATGAATTACCGACAAACAACTTCGACCCACAAATAACCCTTGCAAACATCAAAAACAAATCTTCACGCTCACCATTGAGAGTATCAACATAACCTACCTTCATACCAGTCAGCTTTTCGAACTCATCATGTTCTTCTGGAAATCCAATAAAAGCACATTTACCAGCATATGGCTCCAAAGCCGACCAATCAAACGGCGCATCATGAAATCTTGTCGAACGACTGATAATTATATCTGCAAACTTAAGCGGCTCAACGGTTATCCAAGGTTGAGTCTTATCAATGGAAACTCCAAAACATCTCGCATGGGCATCCACAAGAGGAAGGTTTGGTTCAGCCCGAACGTTCAATCGAAAATCGTCCATATTGAAATCAACAGATTCCATATTCCATTCTTGGACATCTAAAACGTAAGGCTGTGTTGTCAGAAGCGTTCTGAATTGCGGAATGAGAGTCCCATACCAACTAAACTGTCGAAACTCTCTTCGACTTACACGCAATATACCTCCACCCAAAGCACGCATTGTCGGGAGGCTACAAATCAAGTCACCACATGCGCCACTATGACCGAACGTATTCACGAGCGAAGAGTCTCCGTCATAAGATTGCCCCAATACTGGTTGTCGAAATTCAAAGAATTATTATGATAGACAAGCGAAGGAACAGATGTCCACAATTTTGAATTTCTCTGCATCCACATGCCCTTCCACAAACCACTATCTCCCCAATCTCCAGTCATACCAAGAAAAAAGTTTCCCTGACGATTCAAAGCCTCCAACGTTGCGATATAGGTGAAACAGGCAGAATCACCCGTCCTCCAATGATGGTCAAACTCACGAATCAATTCGAGGTCATATCCAGGTCTGTCTTGACGTAACGCCTGAACTGTCAAATGATCTCCATAATGAGATGGTCCATCATAAAGACTGACGAAATCACCCTTGTGCTTCAACGCCATCTGAAAGGCTTTTGTCAGTGCCGTCTCGTGATACAGATAGTCGTCCTCGCAAAAGAAAATAACCGTGTCATCATCAGCATATTGCCGAACCTTTTCCATCGATGTCACAAAATGAGTGAAATGTTTTGGCTGCCACTTTGTCGTCTTTGTTCCATCTGGCATCGTCCGAACATTGCCCTCTTCAACAATTGTATGAACACGCTCGAAGCTGAAGTTGACGTCAGTAATTTCACGAACAATACCCTCTGCTGCAAGCCCGATAACTTCAGGTGTGTTGTCAGCAATGAGAACAAATTTTGACGGAACTCCAAGAGCCTCAATGAAACCCTGCAAACGCTTCTTGAAGCTCTTGAGAAAAAGCATCGGAAACGAATCAATTGTTTTCGAGCTGAACCTATACAAAAACAATGCATTAGCACTCATCGAGGTTAATCTCCTTGTTGTACCAAGACAATTCTGGAATGCCCTTCAGTAGATTCCATCGGGCACAGTTTGGACCAGGATTCCCACGAGCCCAACGTTTCGACCCTTCTCGGATATGATATCCAAGAACTTCCTCTCCGTTACCGAGTCTGAAGTAAGGAGTTCCATCCGTGGCATGTGAATACTGATTATCCAAACGCACCTGAACACATTCAGGATTCATTCCGATGGTATATGAGAAAGGACGACAGCAGTCATACTGCTGCGAACCATCAGGCGTTTCACCGTGCGCCCATGAACCAAAATACATCTCCTCATCCATCTTGGATAATTCTTTCGTCCAATATGGCGGACGTGCGAGCTTTGTGCGGAAAAGAAGCATACAAGGATGAAGAGCAGGAAGACTGTAATCCTCTATCCCAGAATCAGGAACGAAGCCAACCATATCAGCCTGTTTCCCATCCTTCTTCATATCAAGCATCTTATCCAACCAATGGTCACACATTGGCCCAGCATCAGCATCCATGAACATGCACCACTCTGTCGTCACCGCAGGATAAGCAAGGCGCAACCCGTGGGCATGTGCCCTACCATCTGCGCAAGGAGGCGGATAGGTCGACATCTTCGTATGCTTCCAGCAATGCATATCGAGACCAGCAATAAACTGGTCGACGTATTTTGATGAACTATCTCGCATCGGAAGGTTTTCGACAAAGATGTGACGAATCTTTGCATCATTCTTGAAGTGATTGAAGCCCTCAAGAAGAACATCCAACCAAGGCATACTGTCCTGATAAACAACAATCACGGTTACATCTGGATCGGGAAACGCTCCCATTTTTCTTCTCCCTTTCAAGCGATATCTTTTGGCCAAGCGATAAGCAAATCCTTCGGACGAATCGTGCAGTCCTCATACGTCAACCGATATTCTGGGTTGACCTGAAGAAGTGCATCGAGAATATCTTTTTCAGGCGGGAACATAAATTCTCCCTTCTGAGCGCAAGTGATATCGTCCACCATAATAACGTGGTCTTTCCGTCCACTGTCACGAATGGCGTTAATCTCTTCCACGAGCGGACACCACTTCTCACCAATAGCCGAAACATCATCATAATGGTGAGCGTCCAGATAAAACATAATCCTGTCATCGCCTGCCATCTTGATAAGCTCTGGCATCATAGCCAACGAGTCGCCCTTAACAAGAATGAGCTGACCACTCGCAATCTTGTCCTTGAACCTGTCCGTACAAACACCAAACGCCCAATCGCCAAGCTCGATACTGATGACACGCTTAAAACCGACATCAAAGGCAAACTGGATGCCATCACCTTTGTATGATCCTGTCTCAAGAAAAACTCCGCATGTTCCAGCACCTTTTTTCATCGCCTCGTAATTCAATCCCATGATTTCCCTTTCAATCCAAAACGTCAGGAGGCCAAGCCACCAACAAATCCTTCGAGCGAATACAATCTTCATAGGTCAACCGATACTCTGGATTGATCTCCATAATGGCATCAATAATGTCCTTCTCAGGCGGGAATTCAAACTCTCCACGCTGCGCACAAGAAATGTCATCCACCATAATAATGTGATCTTTCCGTCCACTATCACGAATAGCATGAATCTCTTCAACAAGCGGACACCACTTTACACCGCAACCAGACTCTTCGATATAATGGTGAGCGTCCAAGTAGAAAGTGATTCGTTCTCCATTTGCCATCTTGATAAGCTCTGGCATCATAACAAGCGAGTCACCGTGTACAATTGATACACGTCCCGATTTGATGTGTCCCTCGAATCTATTTAGACATTCTTTGTAAAATTCTTCAGCCAACTCAATACTAATGACTTTCGGAAATCCAACATTTAAACCGCCGCTTATCCCACAACCCTTGTATGAACCAGTCTCCAAAAAGACAGTTGTATATTTCACACTCTTCACCAACGCCTCCGCATTCAAACCCATCAGAACCTCCTACGCTTCCTTGAGACAACCATCAATCCTCTTTCCAACCCACGCAGCACATGGAACCGCCCAACTATTCCCAAGGGCTTTATATCTCGGACCATCTGAACAACTGTCTGCAGTCTTACCATTATAGGGTACTTTGGTGTAATTATCTGGAAACCCTTGAAGACGCTCACATTCAACTGGTGTCAACCTCCGAATATATGTTTCTTTGGCTATATAGTTTTGCTGCTTCATTCCGCCTTCGGCAGATATACACCCAGCAATATCGCCATCTCCGCCAACAAACCTAACCTCATCTCGTGAGTTTTGGACAAAACAAACTCCACTTGGTCTGCTTGGACGATTTTCACCTTCTGCCCTCAGTGTCCCAGAAACAGTGTCCTCCACCCAATAGCCCTTTCCTGACTCACGAATAAAAGCAACACCGTGAACACAAGCCGATGTTATTGTTTGTGATGATGCAATGCAGCACCGGCAGATTTTCAGAGATGTCAATCTGGTTCTGTGGGACAGCGATGGCCTGAAAGGGAATTATCATGTGTTTCCCCGGGGAAAATTGCGTGAACCGGTGGAAGAAATCAGACGCGCCAGTGCCATTCTTCTGACGCGTGCCGATGAAGATGTGATGCTGGACACGAAGATAAAAGA
>Ga0172380_10007317_pt1 | contig 12436 bp, 8 predicted proteins | sample Leawe162metaG_FD_119747 | JGI IMG/M metagenome (GOLD analysis project Ga0172380, IMG submission 119747) | Leachate microbial communities from a municipal landfill in Southern Ontario, Canada - Leachate well 162 metaG | ecosystem: Engineered > Solid waste > Landfill > Unclassified | place...
ACATCATCCCAATGACTCGACGCGATTTCGGGAGGCTTTGCATTTTCACTACGCAAAAAGCGCTTCGTGAAAACGCCCAGCCCTATCGCTTCTGGGGACTACTCGACTTCCTGTCTCGCAGCGGCGGATGAATAGGATAACCACAGATAACTCGTAGCTGTTCAGATCCTTGCCTGAAGCGTAGGGCGTGCTGCGCGCGCCTTCTCCTGCGCGTGGAGAGCGTGCCGGTCCGTTGATGGCGCGCGCAGCACGCAAGCAAGCAAGGTGCTGAATAGTTACCCGTTGCCGAACTTGTTTCATGCTTATTCCATAAGGTTATGGGCGATGGTTTATTTTGCTTAACTTATTCCCATGCCCATATCGCTGCAGACAATCCAGTCCGGGTTTGCGCCAAGCGGTCTGCATCCGGTTTGTCATTTCACGCGTATAGACTGGTAACGAGACCAATATGAACGGAAAGGCCGGCGGCGGAAGAGACTCTATAATGAACCCATTAGTTATCGGAACCGGCGCTGCCGAGCGGACGGAGGGGGCGTGTTGTTTCGATGTCCCTGATGATGGAGAGGAGGCGTTTGGCGCTGGACAGGATGAGCAGCGGCGGCTGCAGGAGTTGATTGCCGGCATCGTAGAGCGCGACCAAACGGCGTTCTCGGCGCTTTATAATAGCCTGCTGGAGAGGGTTTACGGTCTTGCGCTGAGGATAACGCGTTGCGTCCAGGTGGCGGAAGAAGTGACTGAAGATACGTTCTGGCAGGTCTGGCGACAGGCGCCGCGTTTCGACCCGGTGCGCGGCAACGCGGCGGCCTGGGTCCTGACGATAGCTCGCAGCCGCGCCCTGGATGCATTGCGCCGGATTGATGCGGTGGCATGCGAGCCGCTGGCGTCAATGATGGATGTTGCATCCTGCGATAATCCCGACGATTTACTGGCGGCAGTCCAGCAAGGCAGCCGCGTTCACGGCGCATTGGCGCAGCTCGACCCGCTCCCGCGGCAGTTGCTGGCGCTGGCGTTTTTTCGCGGTTTCAGCCATGACGAAATCGCAGGCCATACCGGCCTGCCGCTGGGCACGGTGAAATCCCAAATCCGGCGGGCCTTGCTTGGCCTTAGACAAACACTGGCAGATGTTGCCGACTCCTCACTGTGAATGTATGAATAGCAGAACAGAATATCCAAACCAGTCCGGCGTATTCGAGCAGGCCGAATTAGACCGTTTGCTGACTGCGGCATTGGCGCCGATAGCCCCCGAGGCGAACCGCCATCAGGCTATCATGGCGCGCTTGCAGCAACGCACGGTACAGAGTATTGCCGAACATGCGGGGCTGTTAACGATCAGGTTGAAAGCCGGCGTATGGCATCAGGTCACGGACGGCATCCGGTTTAAAAGGCTGTGGAACGGGCCGGAGGGCAATTCGGTGCTGGTTGAGTTCAGCGCCGGTGCGTCGTTGCCCGTGCATCGCCATAACTGGCTGGAAGAAGGCATCGTGCTGCGCGGCGGCTTGCAAATGGGCGAACTGGAGCTGGATCGGTTTGATTACCATGTTTCTCCCGCCGGCAGCCGCCACCAAAGCATTCAATCCCGGCAGGGCGCGCTGGCGTACCTGCGCGGCACGTCGTTGGGCCATTCGCCTTCCGTGTTGCGCGAACTGTTGGGCGGCTTATTGCCGTTCAGCGGCGGCAATGCGCAAACGGTTTTTTACGGTGACGGCGGCTGGCAACAATTGAGCTCCGGTGTGTTTAAAAAAGAGCTGTATTCAGGCGGCGGCATGGCTTCGTGCTTCTATCGCCTGGAGCCGGGGGCTACGGTGCCAGGCCATCAGCACCTTAAAAACGAGGAATGCATGATGCTCGCCGGAGAAGTCTTTTTAGGCGATATATTGCTCAGGGCAGGCGAATTTCAACTGGCGCCTGCCGGAAGCCAGCATGGGGAAGCCTACACCGATGTCGGGGCCTTGCTGTTTGTGCGTGGCGCAGTTTGTTAGGGTTTGAAGCCTGTCTCAATGTCATTGACACATGCGGCACAGCCGGCTAATAATCAGCCGTTATCTTTCCGTTATGACGGTGGATAACTGTTGTGCCAAACGCTTTTTCATATAGTCTGCAACAAAGGAGTTCAACCATGAAAACACGAATATCCCGGTTCTGCTTATGTTTATCGCTGTTCGCGCTGCTGGCAGCGCCCCCCGTCGAAGCGCGTAATCCCAATCGCTCCTCCTGGGCGGCCAATCTTTCCCAGGCGGCTGAGCCTGATGGCTTGACCCGGGACGACCGCTATCTTTACAGTCTTGTCACGGACGGCCAAACGGTTCATTCGTTGTGGCGGGCCAACGGCGGTGCGAGTGAATCCTATCGGCCCAATGTTGTTTATCGCCGTTCACAAAATGTCGGCAAGACCTGGAGCGCCTCCAAGGTTGTTTACGCCGCCGCCGACCAGAACGAAATCGGTTCTACAGAGGGCACCAGTCCTGTCCTGTGCGCCGTTAACGGGCAGGTTCATATTGTGGTAACGCGTCAAGTTCCCGGATGGCACTATGAAGTGCTCTACATCCATTCAGGGGACGGTGGCGCCTCGTTCGATAAGCCTCGCATCGTATTTACCGGGAACGATTACTGGGTCGTCCGCGACGCACGTATCGCCTGCGAGGGGAATGCCGTCACCGTGGCGCTAGAACATTATCATACCCAGCCTGACAGCCATCAGATTATGGTCTTGAACTCTGGAAATGCCGGAACGGCGTTCACGTCAAAGCAGGCGGTCTGGGATCCGGCCCATACCGGCAAATTGTATGATCTTAGACGGAACGGAAAAAATCTGTACTTGCTGTACGGTTACAACAGATACCTTGGTGTGGCGATCTCGAACAATCTGGGAGAAGCGTTCACTACACATTGGCTGACCACCCCCGCTGCCGATGGAAATTACTGGGGTTACGCCAGCCAGGACGTTGATTATTACCAACCCCATCTGGCTACGAGTGGAGCGTCTGTGTATGCCTTATGGGCGCAGAACGACATTTACGGGGAGGGGGGAGGATATGAGGACCCCAATGGCCGGGCCATCTACGTCACCCGGTCGCGTGATTACGGCAAAACTTTCGATACCCCGATAAAGGTTTCTAAGGGCGTGGATGGGGCGCAAATAGCCCAAGGCTTGGAAACCATAGCGGCCAAGGGGAGCTATGTCTATGTCCTGTTCCCGACTAGGGATGGACGGGTCATGCTGGCGCGCTCGACATCGTCCGGCGGGTCTTTTCTGCCGCCGCGGGACATATCCCTAGGGACCGGCGGTTGGTGGTCCCGGCTTGTCATCGATCCCGTCGATACGAGCGGTGCGAAGGTACATGCTTTAACCGGCATCAACTATTCGGTTTCCAGCGACGGCGGCAAGACCTTTACCACGCCGGTACACGCCTTTCCGTATAATTTTACCTGGGAGCGGCCACAGTTGGCGCTAGGTCCGAAACAGGCGGCGATCATCGCCGGGACCGGATATTTTTACGATTGGGAGCTTTGCGGCGGCCTATGCGACAGCGATATTTTCGCCCGCGTGCTGACGCCGTCCCCTGCAGCCAGCGGCACAGGGAAAGGGTTGGGCATCACAACCACCCTTGCTGCCTTTGAGAGCCGCCTGGACAATATGCAGGTTGCAAGCGGCCCTTGGCTTAATTTCAAAAAAGCGATGACCGCAGAGATTTGGGTCAGGCCGGCCCGTTTGGGCGTAACGACTGGATTTAGTGACATCAAGACCCCCTTCCTGTTTAAGGAATCGGTGTTATCGAATTCTCCAAAGGGTGATTTTTCTTATGCCATTGCCACAGTGGATGCTTTGGGCAAACGCCGCTTGGAAGCTGAAATTACCACTACGCAAGGCTACTTCCCTATTTTTGCCGATCCTGCGGAGTCGAGTGGTTTGTTGAATTACAACATCTGGGCGCACCTGGCGCTGACCTATGACGCTGGTGTCGCCAAAAATAACATTAAGCTCTATAGGAACGGACGATTAGTGGCGGTCGGGACGGCAAGCGGCAATATTGCCGCGGGAACCGGCAATCTCTTCGTGGGAAGATACGGCGATATGATCGTTGACGAAGTGCGCTTGTGGAATAAGGCGTTGACCCAGCAAGAAATTGCGGGCCATATGAATAAGCCGTTGACAGGAAAGGAACGAGGCCTCGCCGCCTATTATCCTTTCGAAAAGACGACCCGCGACCAAACGGGCCACGGCAACGACGGAATCCTGATGTATAAGGAGCAATTCCTGACAGGCCGGTAAGTGATCGGCGTATCGACATCGACATTTGTATACTGAATCATGTTGCTTGCGGTCGTTCGCAGGCAACATCCCCTCTCTTTTCCTTGGTGGTCATGGGCTTCAGCTCGTACAGCGCTTACTGTCGTGATTCAATGGATTACGACGGTAAATCGCCAATCCATGCCCAACAGGTCAACAATCGGGCAACAGGGTGGAAAAATTCTTGCCGGCCTGAATCCGATTCCCCGGTTTTCTCGTATAGATAAATGCAACTCCAGAACACCGGAGGGCAATGATGGTTTTACATTGTTTTCGCACCTATACTAAGAGACTAATCCCATGAAAATGATACATAAATTCCTGGCGGTATCACTTGCAGCCGCCATGCCTCAACTCAGCTTCGCAGCTAGCCACCGCGAGGCGCCGTTAATTGCACTGGACCCCGCCGCCGATATTACCGATGTTTACGCGTTTCGCAGTTGGGAAGACCCCAGCAAGCTGGTGTTCATCATGAATGTGATCCCCGGACAGGAACCCAGCGCGGCACCCAATTATTTTAATTTTGATGATGAGGTCGCTTATGACATTCATCTGGATACCAACAAGGATGGCAAGGCTGACGATATTATCTACCGCGTCAGGTTCAAAACCCAGATAAGGCCGCCGTTTACCGACCTGCCGCTGGCCTATGCGGGCGTCGATGGCGTGCCGGGATTGCCGCCGTCGATTCGCGACCTGAAAGGCCCCGATGATACCGGGCTGGGGATGCGCCAGACTTATACCGTGACTGAAATAAAAGGCGCGCAGCGCCGGCCGCTCAATACCGGGGCGCAGGTTGCCGTGCCGTCCAATGTCGGGCCGCGCACGATAGCCGATTATGAAGCGCTCAGCGACCAGGGTATTTACCCGCTCGCTAATGGCGGCCGGGTTTTTGCAGGCCAGCGCGACGAATCGTTTTATATCGATCTCGGTGCTACTTTCGATACGCTTAACTTCCGGGCACCGCCTATTTTGACGGCCGACCAGGATGCTAACGATAGCGTAAACCCCTTTGGCAACGACATGTTCTCGGGTTTTAATGTCAATACCATCGCCCTCGAAGTGCCGATCAGCGAAGTGACGCAAGACCCCGATGCCGTCATCGGCATGTATGCATCGACCAGCCGGCCCAAGGTAAAGGTCTTGCGTAAAGACAACCAAACCCATACGGCAGGCCAATTCGTACAGGTCTCGCGTATGGCTAATCCCTTGATTAATGAAGTGATTATCGGCACCGGCATGAAGGACCTCTGGAATGCCACCGAGCCGGAACATGAAGCGCAATTCCTGGATTTCTACCTGAATCCCAGATTGACCGGCCTTATTAACCTGGCCTTTGGTACAACGTTTGCCACGACGGGTCGCACCGACCTGGTTGCCGCTTTACTCAAATACCCCGGACAAGATGCTAGCAAATGTACTCGCACCAATTCCTGTTCTGAATTATTGCGGCTTAATGTCGGCGTGACGCCGACCGCTCCTGAAGCCCAAAAGCGGCTTACCGTACTGGCCGGTGACGGCGCCGGATTCCCCAATGGCCGACGCCCTAACGATGATGTGACCGATATAGCGTTGCGAGTCGCAGCCGGGGCATTGAACGGCCCGGTGCCGAATCTCGGTGACGGCGTTAATTTCAATATCGGTGCGGAAGGCGCCAACCTGACCGGCAACGGCATTTACAAAGTATTCCCGTTTTTGCCGAAGCCGCATGACGGTCGTAATCGCAGGCATATAGATTGCGGTGAGGCGGGAGCTAATCCTTGTAATTAAGTCTGGATGCATAGCGTCTGCCGTCATTCCGGTGGTCAACCGGAATGACGGATTGTTAAAATCAGGCGCTTTACACATCCAGGTAACGATGCTCTATTGATGTAGGGCGCGCCGCGCGCGCCTTCTTCGATGCTTATACAGAGTGCCAGCCCTTTGGCGCGCACAGCGCGCCCTACAGAAGGGAAGCGCAAAATAATAACGAAAGGACAAGCTTTTCTGGATAGTTATTAATGTTAATCCCCATCTTGTGTAACAGTGACTGCTTTTCTAATCGGTTCCTGAACAAAAGCCGCCTTTATTTTCTGATGGTTGCCGGGTTGTTGCTATTCGGCAATATCAGCCTAGCTGCGCCATACCTGCCTGCGTCTGCCGATGAAGTGCTGGAACGGCTGCCGGCGCTTGCAAACGGTTCGGATCAGCAGTTACGGCAGTTACAGCGCACATTAAACAGTGACCCGAAAAACCTGGACCTGGCAATACGCACCGCTAATCGCTTAATCGAAAAAGCGCGCGCTGATGCCGATCCGCGTTATTACGGTTATGCCGAGGCCGCCGTCAGTCATTGGTGGAGTCGGCCGCAACCGCCATCTGGCGTATTGATGCTGCGCGCCATGATACGCCAGCACCGGCATGACTTTGACGGCGCCCTGGCGGACCTGCGTGATGTGCTGGACGAAGAGCCGCGCAATGCCCAGGCCTGGTTGACGCAGGCGGTGATCTTGGGCGTTAAGGGGGATTACGAGCAGGCCTTGAATAGCTGCAGGATGCTCAAGCGGCTAAGCAGCCGTTTGGTTGCCGCTACTTGCTCCGCTAATGCCGCCAGTCTCAGCGGTAAGGCCAGGCAGGCTTACCAATATCTCAAGGATACCGAGGCGAATAGCGACGAAGTGCAGGCGCAGTTGTGGGCGCTTACGGTGTTGGCCGAGACGGCCGCCAGGCTAGGCGATAACAAGGCCGCAGAAACACACTATTTACAGGCGCTGGCGCTTCGGCAACGCGATGTGTACCTGCTCGGCGCTTATGCCGATTTTTTACTCGACCAAAACCGCCCGGCCGACGTGGTCTCGCTGCTAAAAGAGGACACCCGCGTCGACGGCTTATTATTGCGTCTGGCATTGGCCGAACAGCGCTTGGCTTCGGCGGCTTTGCCGCAGCACCTGGACGAACTTCAGGCGCGCATGGCGGCGTACCGTTTGCGCGGCGATAATATCCATCAGCGTGAGGAAGCGCGCATCAAGCTGCAGTTGCTTAAGCAGCCTGGAGACGCGCTACGCCTGGCCTTGCTTAACTGGAACGTGCAGCGCGAGCCCTGGGATGCGCGCCTAGTGCTGGAAGCGGCGCTGGCGGCCGGTGAGGCGGCGGCCGCGAAACCCGTATCGGACTGGCTGGCGTATACCCATATGGAAGATGTCGCGTTGCAGCGCTTGATTGAAAAACTGGAGCAACGCTGATGCGCTATGTATTGACCGGCTTGTTGATATGGCTGAGCGTAGCGCCGGCGTTAGCCCATAAACCCAGCGACAGCTATTTGTCTGTCGAGATACGGCAGCATGCTGTTGAGGGACAATGGGATATTGCCTTGCGTGACCTGGATTATGCGATCGGCCTTGATGACAATGCCGACGGACAAATTACTTGGGGCGAATTACAGCGCCGCCACGATGCCGTGGCGGCCTACAGTTTGGCGCACTTGACAATCAGCGCCGATGGCCTTCCCTGCCTTAACCGCGTTACCGGGCACCTGGTTGACAAGCACAGCGACGGCGCTTATGCAGTGCTGCGCTTTGCTGTTTTATGCGAGGCGATGCCGCGCGTGCTGACTATTCGTTACCGGCTGTTTTTCGATCTTGATCCTTCACACCGAGGCTTGCTGCGCCTGCAATATCAAGGGCATACGCAAACGGCGGTGTTTAGCCCCGAACAGCCGGAACGCCGTGTTGAACTGGCGACACCGTCATCATCATGGCGCGAGTTTACAGAATTCGTGAAAGAAGGCGTTTGGCATATCTGGATCGGTTACGACCATATTTTATTTTTAATCAGCCTGCTGTTACCGTCCGTCGTGTTGCGGGACGAGAGGCATTGGCAGCCCGTCATGCATTTTCGCCGCGCCTTTTTTGAGGTGTTGAAAATCGTCACGGCGTTTACCGTTGCGCATTCGATCACATTAAGCCTGGCCGTCCTGGGTATCGTCAACTTGCCGTCGCGCTGGGTTGAGTCGGCTATTGCCGCGTCGGTGTTGTTGGCCGCGCTTAATAATATTTACCCGCTGGTGTCGAAGCAGCTCTGGTTAGTCGCTTTCGGCTTTGGTTTAATACACGGCCTGGGCTTTGCCGGCGTGCTGAACGATTTAGGCTTGCCGGACGGTTCGCTGGCCGTCGCGCTGGTCGGCTTTAATTTCGGGGTTGAAGCAGGACAGTTTACGATCGTCAGCGTGTTTTTGCCGCTGGCGTTTTTATTGCGGGATTCCTGGTTTTACCGGAGACTGACATTGGGTTTCGGCTCCTTGGTGATCGCCGCGATAGCGTTGTTCTGGCTGCTGGACCGGAGCTTGGATATGGGCTGGGCGGCGTCGGTAAACGCCGTTTTTAATTAACGAATGTTGTCGATATTTATACTTTGAACGGTCAAGTTTCGGTTTTTTTTATGTACGCATCGCAACCATAAAAACCGCAAACATGCGCATGCGAAGTATGAACACCACTTTAAGGCTGGGGTTATGCAAAAAAAAATAGGGGGGAACTGTTGCGTCATAGGCGCCGGCATCGGCGTTTATCTGAGCCTGCATTGTGCGATGATTAATGCGCATCCGCAGTCGGAGGCAACGGAAAAAGGCGAGCCTGTTACGCTGGAGGCCGTTGAGATTGAGGGCCGTGCGACCGATCTTATCGGCATCGCGGCATCGGCTTCCCAAGGTATCGTCGGGCAACCCGAATTCAAATATCGCCCGCTGGCCCGCGTCGGCGAACTCGTCGAAGTCGTGCCGGGTGCATTGGCTACCCAGCATAGCGGCTCCGGCAACGCCAACCAGTATTTCCCGCGCGGCTTCAATCTCGATCACGGTACGGATTTTTCGGTTTCGGTGGACGGCATACCGATGAATATGGCTAGCCATGCGCATGGACAGGGTTACCTGGACCTGAGCAGCTTTATTCCCGAACTCGTCGATAAAGTGGAATACGGCAAAGGGCCGTATTATGCCGAAATAGGCGATTTTTCAGCGGCGGGTTATAGCAAAATGCACACGATGCACAAATTACCCGAAGGCTTACTGAAATTTACCGGCGGCGAATTCGGTTATTACCGTACTGTTTTAGCAAACTCGCATACGCTCGGCGATGGCGATTTACTGTACGGCACCGAGGTCAATTTTTACGACGGCGTCTGGCAGCAGCCCGAAGACCTCAATAAATATAACGGTATGTTGCGCTATACCATCGACAAGGATGACTGGGGCATGGCCGTCAACGGCAAGGCTTATCATTCGAACTGGACGGCGACCAACCAGGTTCCCGAGCGGGCCATAGTTGCCGGAGCCATCGGGCTTTACGGCAGCGGCGATACCAGCGATGGCGGCAACAGCAACCGTTACAGCCTGTCCGGTAATTTCTGGAACCGTAGCGATGCCTGGAAAAACGATGTCAATGTTTATGCGCTGTATTCGGACCTGGATCTGTATTCGAATTTTACCGGCTATATCGACCAACAAAACGGCGACCAGATCCAGCAGAGGGAACACCGTGTGCAGCTGGGCAGTAGTGCTGAACACACACGCTACGGACGGTGGTTCGGTTTTGACGTGGATAATAGCGTCGGCATACAGGTTCGCCATGACGACATTATGGGTTTGGGATTGAATCGTACGCAGGCGCGGCAATTGCTGGCTACCGTGCGCGAGGACGAAATCAACGAAACCAGCGTAGGCTTGTATATCAAAAACGAAACCCATTGGCTGGAAAAATTTCGCTCCATCGCGGGCTTGCGCAGCGATTTTTTCGATTTCAATGTCGATAGCCGGACTATCGCCGCAAACTCCGGTAATAAGGGCGCGGCCTTGTTGAGTCCGAAATTAAGCTTTATTGCCGGTCCTTGGCGGGACACCGATTTTTTCATCAATATGGGTTACGGCTATCATTCCAATGATGCGCGCGGTGCGACCATCAAGATTGATCCGGCGACCGGTGATGCCGCCAGCTCTGTGACGCCGCTGGTCTGGTCCCGCGGCGGCGAGACAGGCTTGCGCAGCCAGGCTGTCCGGGGCCTGAACACCACGCTGGCGTTTTGGTGGCTGGAAAGCAATTCGGAGCTGGTCTTCGTCGGCGACGGCGGCACGACAGAGCCTTCGGGTAAATCCGAGCGTTATGGCGTGGAATGGACGAATTATTACCAGCCCACTGATTGGCTGACGCTGGATGTCGATTTTGCGTTTACTGCGGCACATTTTGTCGGCGTGGCTGCGTCTGAAAATCATATTCCCAATTCGGTAGGCCGGGTCATCAGCGCCGGTGCAACGGTGGAGTTGCCGTCAGGCTTGTTCAGCAGCCTGAGGCTGCGCCATTTCGGCGATGTGCCGCTTAATGAGGCGGGCAGCGCTTGGGGCGGCGACACCAGTATCGTCAACCTGGGGCTGGGCTATCAACAGAAAGCCTATAAACTCGAAGTCGATATTTTCAATGTGCTGGGTTCTACCGCCAACGACATCAGCTATTTTTACGGTTACCGTTTAAACAACGAAGCGGCCGGGCCTAACGCTGACGGCAGTACAGACGGGATCATCAAACACCCGGTAGAGCCGCGAATGGTACGCGTAACGGCAGCGCTTAGGTTTTAGCGCCCGCATAAACATTAACTTTGGCGCCCAAATAAACCAGGACAAAACCTGGAAGGTTTGCCGTTTCAGAATGTCCCGGCTTAAAACAGGTAGCGCCAATTTGCCAAGCAGGTTGTTTTTACAAATAGGCCCAAAAAAAGCATAATCCAGATGCAAGGGTATGGTTTTAAGCGACAGGCAGGCTACGTCCATCGCCAACGTTATACCTGGCACGACCCCTTTAACGCCTAATGTAGAGACATGACGATGAAAAACTTAATGAAGCAGTTGGCCTTAATCTTGGTTTTGGCGGCAATGACGGTAACGGTGGCGCAGGCGGTTGCGCCTACTGGCAAGCTAGTGACCGCTACGATTGCGTTGCAAGGCGGTAGCGACTCGGCGGCTAAATGGTCAGCGCCGTTCACGTCGACCTATAAAGTACATGTATTGGTGCCTAAAACCGGAACGGTGACCAGCGCGTTGTACCGAGTGTATCCGAAAGGCAAAAAAGTTGGTAGCGTCGACTGTGTCAATACCGATGCAAAATATCCCTGCTATGAAGTGACGGTTGATCAAACCCAATATCAAACGATGTGGGTGCAACTGATGTTGAATGGCGATGCCGAAACGGAATGGGATTTTGTTAAAGGCAAAGGTTATGTCACGGCTGTCGCCGGTAACCTGAGCGCGACGGAAATGCTCAACCTGTCGGCAGTGGCGAGTTTTGAGGACACGGTCAGGGCGATTGGTAAAAATTATCAAGGCGGCATTGTTTTTTATCTCGACAGCACCGGTGAACACGGCTTGATTGCCGCGCCGGCTGACCAAAGCATCGGCATCCAATGGTATAACGGTATTGATATCACTACCGGCGCGACAGGCACCGCCATCGGTACCGGCCTTGCCAACACCGACAAGATTATTGAGGCGCAGGGTGCGGGGAGTTATGCGGCCAAACTGTGTGCTGAGCTGGTGATAGGCGCGTACAGTGATTGGTATTTGCCGTCAAAAGATGAATTAAATCTGATGTATCATAACATCGGACAGGGGGCCGCCGCGCCGTTAACCAATGTCGGTGGTTTTGCCGGTGCCTGGTACTGGAATTCGTCTGAGAGCGTCGCCAACGGCTACTCCGCGTGGACCCAGGACTTTGGTAGCGGTAACCGGAGCCACGGCGCTAAGTACTTCGCGAATGCAGTCCGTGCGGTGAGGGCTTTTTAACTAACCTGAGTTTGGGCTAGGTTGGGCACCTGCTGTTCGTGCCCAACGTGCGGTGTACATTGATGTTGGGCAACGGTAAAGCTGTTACCTACGCCACTAAGGCGTTACGTGCACAGACATAGTGCTGAAATGGGGTCCCTAACCTTATCTGTGGCGATGTCCTGTTACCTGGAATGGTGTCTTAAAAAGCCGGTATAGGTGCTAGTCGGGGTCGAGTTTTGAGCGCGGACTTTTTTACAGGATAAAATCATGATAAGGACAACTGGTATAGATAGTCTTCATGAGTTAAAATTACACAGTTTATTTGTGATAATTATTGCGTAAGAAATAACGTGTCTTGGCGTGTC
>Ga0172380_10007319_pt1 | contig 12433 bp, 7 predicted proteins | sample Leawe162metaG_FD_119747 | JGI IMG/M metagenome (GOLD analysis project Ga0172380, IMG submission 119747) | Leachate microbial communities from a municipal landfill in Southern Ontario, Canada - Leachate well 162 metaG | ecosystem: Engineered > Solid waste > Landfill > Unclassified | place...
AAGAATCCTGGCTGCCGTTTATAATCTGATCCAGTGAAGTTCCATACTGCTCCCAAAAAATAAGGATACTCTGGCCGTTAGACTTTAACGGACTAGCCAAATCATTTGGAAAAGAATCACCCCACCCCATAAATACTGCGTGAACATCTGCCTGCTTTCCTACCAATTGCTCAAAGCTGGTAAAAGATGATGCTGTGTTTCCGGTGTAAGCTCCCCACATTTTTGAGGAGCTGGAGCTTGGTAAAGTTGCCGTTGGTTGGGACTGAGTTGCTGTTGGAGAAGCCTGGACTACAGGTGTTGTGCTTGAATCTGATAATTGCTGATGCGTATATGTTCTTGGCTGGCTTGCGGTTCGTGTAGTTCTGCTGGCGCTCATTTGCTCGTCAATTTTAGCTCTTAGCGCATCCATATGGGACTGAATTTTTTGGCGCAAAGCTTGGGCAGTGCTTAAGCTGGTAGTGGCCGTTGCGGGCTGGGCACCAAAGAATATCATGGCCAACAAAACAGTTAATAATATTTTTTTTACAACTTTAGTCTTTCTAAAGTTATTCATTTGTAATTTATTGTGTAGGTAATTAATGGTATTTTTAGCTGTTTTTTCTGTAGGCGTAATAAAACCTGAAACTTAAAATTATACTCGCGAGGTATAATTGAAAATGCCAGATTTTTAATTTAATTGTAATACTATGTTCCTTATATAGAATAAGTGCTCTATGGTAAAGACTTTTATCCACAGCAAAAACCGACCTTATGGGTCGGTTTTGTAATTTTATTTTAATTTACAGAATGTCTATGGCCCCACTGCATCTCTAAATGCCTCAAGGGATTTACTGTCAGAATTCACAAGCCAATTTTTTTCTTTATTTTCATTAAACCAAAGCCAGCCTTTTATATCCGGATTGGATTTTATTCTCTGCAGAGTATCGCTTATCCAGGCAGCCTTGCCTGGCCCTTCTGCTGATGCCATAGAAAAAATATAGATTGGTTTCTTATATGATTTAAGGCGCAACAAAACTTTAGAAAAAATTTCGTTATAGGTTTGCCACGGATCTCCAAAATTAAACCCATCTGCCCCAACGTAATCAACATAGTCGTCGCCCGGATAATAGTACTGAATTTGATTGCCGGGGGTGTCTGGAGAGGATTCATTATTCACGACCCATGCCCATTTAATGTTTGGATCTGCGGGGAATAAATCGTGCATATGCTGAAAAGCTAAAACAATTTTTGCAGGGGTGTTATTGCCCACCGTACCAGACCATGGATTCCAATCTCCGTTCATTTCATGCAATGGAGCCAGGATAACCTTCCCGCCATAAGATCTGGCATCTCTGGCAAATTCCTTTATGTAAGAATCCTGGCTGCCGTTTATAATCTGATCCAGTGAAGTTCCATACTGCTCCCAAAAAATAACTAATGTTTGATTATTTTTTTTCAAAGGGACTGCTGTATTTAATGGAAAAACATCATGCCATCCTACAAAAACCGCCTGCATGTCCGGCCTCTGCCCCACCATATTCTCAAAATCTAAAAAAGAAGCCGCACTATCCCCGGAGTATGCCCCCCATAATGTCTCTCTGCCAACCTGGCTTGATGGAGTTGGTGGAGGAAAAAAATAATCTGGCGCAAGAATATATCTGCAAAACATAAATAACCCAGCCAGAACTAATATAATCAAAAACCCTAAAATAAATTTTTGCTCTTTTTTCATCTTTAGACTGCGGACTCCCATTTAAAATGTATAAAATTTTTCTTAAATTACGGTTAATGTATTATACACTATTATTTAATATTAGTTTAATGCCATAGGATAGATAATGTAACTAGAATTAAACAATAATAAAAAAGGCTTATTAAAAACTCGGGCATTACGTAAGTCCGAGTTTTTAATTTGAATAAGCTTCGTAGCCGGCAATCAGACCGTGGCCAGCCTTTCCTTGACCCTGCTGACAATTTCGTCTGAGCTTACTTCAGATTTTATAATATAATCTGCGGAAGCCTCCACCGCCTCGCTGATATGCTTTAGATCCCCCATATTAGTCAAAAATATAATCGGGGTTTTTTCACCCGATTCTCTAAGCTTCTTTGACATTGTTATGCCGTCCATCTTGGGCATCTCAACGTCCAAAAGTATCAAATCTGGCTTCTCTTTCTCCGCCACATCCAAGCCCTCTTCCCCGTCTCCGGCAGTAACCACCAAAAAACCCGCCTCCTCCAGCTTCTGGGAAATAATAAAAAGATAGCTTTTTGTGTCCTCTACAATAAGAATTTTTTGTTTTCTCGTCATTTTTTATTGCGCGTTTTGCGCACGTTAATTTTACTATTTTATCGGCAAAGTAAAATAAAAGGTTGCGCCCCTTCCTTCCACTGATTCAGCCCCGACTATCCCGCCATGAGACTCAACTATGCTTTTGGTTATGGCCAAACCCAAGCCAGTCCCTCCCTTTTTAGCAAAAACGGTCTTAACCTGCACAAATTTGTTGAAAAGCTTGCCTATCTCTGTTTCGGCTATTCCTGCCCCGCTGTTTGTTACTGCTATAAATAGAGAGTCTGGAACATCTTTTAACTCATTTTTTATAAACCATTCAACGCCCGATTCTTTTGCCTCCTTACTAACACTCTCCCCTTTCTTGTGCATCAAAGCCTGAATTTTTACAAAACCGTTTTCAAAGTTGAACTTCATCGCGTTGGAAATTAGGTTATTTAAAACCTCAGAAATCATGTGCGGGTCGAACATCACCTTAGCAGGCAAATCGTTCCCAGTCTGGCCAGATATAACCACTTTAGCATCTTTGGAGGCAATGTCAAAAAAAGAAATTCGACTGTTAATGATTTCCCCTATATCTGAAGGTAATTTTGTAAGCTCAAATTTTCCGGCCTCGATCTTCGCGATATCCAAAAGATTATTCACCAACTCAAGCATGTCCGAGGAACTGGCGTATATCATTTGAAGGCAATCCATCTGTTTTACTTTTTGCATCTTTGACACCCTCATCATCTCGATCATTTTTTTAATTGAATCCAGCGGAGACCTTAGCTCGTGCACTATCATTGACGTAAAATCTTCCTTAATTTTTTCAACCTCCTTTTCCTTGGTTATGTCCCAAAAAATAACTACGCACCCAAAAATATTCCAATCCTTTTTATCCTTTACCGGCGACACCGCAACCTTAAAAAAACGCTCTCCGAGTGAAATTTCATCTGACACAAAAATTTTTTCAAGGCGGACGCTTTCTTCAATCCTATCTTTTAAATCAATCTTGCCCTCAAGCGCTCCTGCAAAATCATCTATGGATGGCTCAGGGTTATTATCAATCCCTGCGGCTCTTTTTGCCGCCGGGTTTGCAACCAAAATTTTGTAATCTATGTCTGTCATAACCACGCCGTCTGTCATGCTGGCAACCATGGCGTTCATCCTGCTATTCTCAAATTCAACAACTTCTTGGAGTCGAGTAACCGCCTGCCCGGCCAACTGCGCTACTTTTTTTAATGCGGCTACATCCTTTTCCTTAAAAAAATTTCCCTTTGTGCTAGCAACAGCTAAAAGCCCCGCGGCATTTCCCGATATGACCAGGGGAATTTCAACAAACGACTTTACGGCGTCGCCGGAACCTTCTCTCAAAACAGCTCCTGACAACTGATCTTCGGTGTTTTTTTTATTGAGGCCGAATCCAGCAAGCGAAGACGTAGCATCAAGCATTTTTTCTTTGACTCTTTCCACAAAATCATAAGTGACAGAATCCTTAAGATATATCCTTAAAATATTTTTTTCTGGCAAGGGCAAAATGTAGGACAAACAGGTGTATTCTGTAATATCAGGTAAAAATTTTATTATAAGGTCAATTATATTTTGAGGCCCCAGAGAATAGCCTATCTTTTCGTTAAGCTCATTTAAAATCTCTATCTCAAACATTTTATATTTGGCATCGTCCTCGCGCCTAAGCAAGCTATCTTTATCTCTCCTATTTTTTAAAAAGACAAAAACCTCCGCAATGGATATTGCAAATAAAATCAAAACTGCAGTTATAATTAAGATTTCAGCTGCCATCGCGTTTTTTATTAGTCGCCCTTATTGGGCTTGCATTTGTGCAATTTGGGCCAAAAGCTGCTGTATTTGCTGTTGAATCAATAAAATCTGCTGGGTGGCCGATGAAGAGGCCTGCACCGCAGAACCTAGAACCTGGTCTAAAACGGACTTGGTTAATGGACCCACGTTTCCAGTTTGACTTATGTTGTTCAATTTTTGAAAAACCTGCACAGCTGCATGTGTTGCAGGCCCAAAATGCCCGTTGGGAGTGGCCGTCATCAAGCCTTTTTGGACTAAAAATTGCTGTAACTTTAAAACGTCGTCTCCATTGTCTCCATACCCCAGGTAGCGCGGAAGTTTATATACTGTTGGCTGGACCGGCGGAGCCACCGTGGCTGGATTTTCAGAAGAGGGATTGCTTTGATTTCCACTGCCTGTAACAGATACAAACAATATGGCGCACTGCCCTCCATTTTGGCAAATAGTTGCGTTAGCATTGCCCGAATTAAGAGCAGAAACAATCACCGCGCTTCCACTGATAACAACAGAGGCTGCATTTGAATTCGTGTTACTGGCCACATAATAATTCCCGCTACCTGTAATATAAACTGTGGATCCCTGCCCCACTGCTAAGGAAATATTATTTTGGCTGAATACCGGCTGATTGGCAGAGCTAGACCCGCCGACAGTAACATACAAAGGAATACACCCCCCTCCCCCAGAGGAACAGATATCAATTGTTTTAGAACCAGCCATTGCTCCGTAGACCGTAAGTATGTTGCCGTTTAATGTAGTTTGTACAATTTGGCTGTTTTCAGTTGTATTATAATATGGCGTATAACCTCCGGAAATAGTAACGCTCAAACTCTGCCCCACAGAAAGAGACATATTGCTTTGGCTTAAAGCCATTGATCCCCCCTGGCTGCTGTAGCCGACCGTTAAATTCAAATCTCCGCATCCCCCGGCCGAAGAGCAAACCGAAATCTTAGAAGAACCGACTGCGCGGCCCGTAATTGTTATAGTGCTATCGGTTAAATTTATTTGGGCAATGTTTGGATTTGTGTTTGAGGACACATAAAAGTAACTGTTAGACGGCCCATAAATGCTTACTAACAAACTGCTGTTTACGGCAACGTTCGGGCTAGGCTGGCTGAAGGTTAAGGCGGTCGCAGAACTTGCTTGAACTGCAGCCACATTTACAATGCCGCACGAGCTGGAATCTGTTGAACACACAATTATAGAAGAAGTTCCGCTATCGCTGTTTGCCGTCAGGGTCAAGGTTGAATTGTTTAAAGATGCCTGTATTACACTGGGATTTGAGTTGTTTGAGATAAAATAAATACCCGTACCCCCACTAACCGTGATTGGTATATTTTGCCCAGGCACTATAGAAACATCGTTTTGGCTGAAAGAAAGCTGCTGCGTACTGGAGCTCTGCACCATTACATAAATTCCAGCGCATTTTGAGGCACTTCCCAGCTGGCATATAGTAACAAGCGTAGAGCCAGAGCCTAAAGCATTGACTGTAATTTGGCTTCCATTCAAACTTACATTGGCGACGGGCGGATTTGAATTGTTGGACAAGTAAAGGGTTCCTGAGCTATTTGAAGCCGTTACCACAGATGACTGGCCCACCAGCAAGGCTAGGCTTGTTTTTGACAGTGCCAGGTTAGACGAAGCAGAGGAGGCTGTGTATGGCCACATTACGTGATTCGACTGAAATCCGCTAACTCCTCCGGTAGTCACATAAACCATTGAATTCTCCCCTACCCCATAAGACGACGTACCAATTGTTTTAGACAAATATCCGCTATTATTTGTATCTCCAATATATACTCCCGTAAGGCCTATTCCTGTTTTAGTATAGAAAAAAAACACGCTGGTATTCGCATCTCCGTTTACATTAAGAGAAACATCGTCTCCGGTCCCGGTGCTGGAGACAGACATAGATGGAGTTGCGGCGCAAGCCTGTGTCGCAACGAACATAGAAGCAGCCAACAAAAATAACAAAGCTCTAAAACTAAATATCTTTTTCATACGAAATATAAATTATGTAATAATTAATTTATTATACCAAATTTCACAAATCTCTCAAAGTAATTCCGCGCCCAACAAAAAAACTTGGATTTTCACCCGAGTTTTTTGTGGCTCAACGCTGTTGAGCCATATTTGTCGCACAATAAATTATCGCTTGGTTTCTTTGTGTAGTGTGTATGCCAAAACGCTAGGTAGATTTATATAAAAAAGAGCTCTGCGCTTTGTTGACCGAAGTCACGTCGCGCAGAGCATGAGCACTCATGATCTTGAAGACCGAATCAGCGAACTCCCAGCGTCGAGCCGAGGTATTCCAAACCCTTCGGCTTGATAACAACCTTCTTGGTGTCGCTGTTTTCGACGTGGCCGGCAACGACCGCGTCCTTCTCCACTTCCAAGACTTTCTCGACGTCCGCTTCCGGAACGTAGAGTACGAAACCGGCGCCCATGTTGAGATTGCCGTAGGCCTCCCCGTCGTCGACAGGTCCGTGTTCCTGCATGAAGTCGAAAATGGGAAGCTGTCTGGGCAACGCCTCAACCACGTATGCGAACATTTGTGTCGCTCGCATAAGCTTGCGCCAGCCGTGGCCTGTGACGTTCACGGTATAGTGAATGCGAACGCCATTGTTTAGGCAATCCTCAACAACCGACACGTAAATGCAAGTTGGGTCGAGCAAAGACTTTCCGTAGGTGCGGCCGTCAGAGAGCTTCGTCATGTAGCCTTCGGGCAACCTTGAAGCGATTTCGCGCGCCAGAGTCAAACCGTTAGCGTGAATGCCCGAGCTCGGAATGATGATAATCGCGTCACCGTGTTGGATGTTCTCGGCTTTGATGAGCCGTTCCTTCGGCTTCACGAGGCCAATCGCCGAACCCGAAAGAACGACTGCTTCCGGCACGACAACGCCTTTGAGAGTCGGCGTTTCTCCGCCACCCCATACGCATCGCGACAGGTTGCAAGCGTGCTTCCAGCCGTTGACGAGGTCCTGACATCTCACTTGATCGTCAAACCAACTGGAAACGCCAACTGCAAGATGCATTGCCACTGAAAGTGGCAACGCGCCAAGCGTAATCATGTCGTTGACGATCATGGCCACTGTGCACTGGGCGATGTGGTCGTAGTACGACTTACCCGTAAGCTTGTACATCGCATCAGCGACAAGGTTCTTGGTGCCGAGACCTTCTTCCACGTGCGCGAAGTAGCTTTTGGCCGCTTCGATGAGGTAAGCGCTTTCTCCCCGGCTTGCCTCAAATTCCTTGAACTCGCCACCGTTCAGCCTGGTAATGTTGCACGAGGTTTCACGGCCGGCCAATTGCGCCATTCGCTTAAACGGATCCATAGCGTCGTAATTGACGCCAACACCAGCGTACGTCATGCTTTCTTTCATCGTGATCTCCTTTTTAGATCAAACGAATTGGTAATCGCCTGGAATACGTAATGAACTTGGGTTATTGCCGTCCCAAGAAATCTCTCCGTTGACTACCAAATTGGTAATGCGCGGTTGCCACTGATGCTCTGCCTGATTCACTCGTGTGCCGATATCGTCGGCAGTATCTCCAGAAAAAATCTCAACAGGCATCCGGAAAAACACTGGCCCTCTGTCGTATTCGGATGTTACAAAGTGCATCGAAACCGCCGAGTGCGTGATGACGCCATCACGATAGGCCTTGAGTACTGCTTCGTGCACATGATGTCCATACATTCCTGGTCCGCCGAAATCCGGTAAGGGACCGGGATGTATGTTGAAAGTAATTCGTGGATCTAATCCAGAAACCAACTTGAGCCAGCCTGACAGTGCGATAAAGTCGAATGCAAGCCCTCGCACGATTTCCTCATACTTTTCTTTTACCCAAGGCTGGGGAAAATAAACAAAGGGAATTTGCAAATTTTCCGCGCGCGATCTGACTCCGCCGTTTTCGTAATTAGAAACCACTGCAATGATATCTGCATTAAGAATGCCTTCATGCGTGGCGACAACCAGTTTTTCGAAACCCGAACCGCCTCCGCTTGCAGAGCCGGAAGCAAAGACAATCAATCTTGGCTTACTCATTTGGACTCTCCCTTCTGGAGGTTTTTGTTTTCAAATAGGCCAGAACTGCTCTGACCATCTACTAACTAAATTACACTAAATTATAAAAAATGTAAACTATTTTTATGTAAAAAAAGAGCCCCGTCTATGCAAGCACGGGGCCATTAAACCTACTTCTTTTGCAAACACCACTCGCGGGCGTTTTGGAACAGTTTCAGCCAAGGCGAAACCTTGACGTCGACCCATTCCTGTGGCCAGTAGTGGCACTGCCAAGGAAGAAAGGCACGTTCGGGATGGGGCATCATTGCAAGATGCCGTCCGTCGGGTGAACACAGAGCCGCGATTCCCGATACAGACCCGTTTGGATTGAACGGATATTTTTCGGTCGGCTCATTTTCCGAATCCACATAGACTAACGGAGCAAGATTTTTGGCTCGCACCGCGTCCAGTATCTTCGGATCAGGAAACCTTACTTGTCCTTCGCCGTGAGCGATGTGAACACCAAGCGTTGACCCTTCCATGCCTGCCAGTAAAACTGACGGGCTTGACTGGATCTTCACTTGAACCCACTGCGACTCAAAGCGTTCGGAACGATTGCGAATGAACCGTGGCTGGATTGTTTCCTCCAATCCTTTCCACGGCACCCACCCGAGGAGAGCAAAGAGTTGACACCCGTTGCAGACTCCCAAAGTGAATGTGTCTTCACGGTCGTAAAACCGATCAAACATTCCTCTGAGTTTGGAGTTGAACCTGATTGTTCCAGCCCATCCTTTGGCGCTGTCGAACACGTCCATAAAGGAAAATCCTCCGGGAGCAACGAGTCCCTGAAACTGATCCAAGGTGATGCGTCCCGTAAGAATATCCGACATGGTAATGTCGAACGGGTCCAAACCAGCTAAGTAAAACGCTGCCGCCATTTCCCGATCACCATTGGTTCCTTCCTCGCGCACGACCGCAACCTTCGGACGGAAATCTCCGTCTTTCACGACTGTCGCGCTGGGCGTAAAGCCGAGATGATACACCGGCTCATGCACAGTTTGATAAGTTGCGAACTCTTCATCAGCAACTCCATTTCCTGTCTGGAGTTTTTCCAACTGATGACTGGTGGCTTCCCACCATTGACGAAGTGTTGGAAGGTCAATATTAAAAACTTGAGAGTTCCGGCCACCATGAGTATAAGCAAACCGGAAAAGCTCTGGTGCTCCTTCTTTTTTCAGCACCCGGTCAATCAAATCCTCATCCTTCGGATAATATTCTATGACCAGGCCAAGTTCTTCGGAAAACCAAAAAGGCAAACCGAAAAGAACCGAGATATTCGCTCCGCAGTTCCCGCCAAGGCACATTTCAATCACTGTTGTCGCGAGTCCGCCGTCGCTTCTGTCATGGAGCGAAAGTATCACGCCACAATCTTGAAGGATTTGTATTGCTTTCCATGTTGCCTTGAGCAACTCAGGATCGCAATCCGGAGTTTCATCTCCAATCTGATTGAGAGCTTGGAGCAGAGCCGAACCGCCGAGGCGATTCTCCCTCAAACCAAGATCAATCAAACCGAGACAACTTTCTCCCGGAGCCTTGATGTCTGGCGTCAGCACTTTGGTAATGTCGGGCATCGAGGCATAGCCAAGAATGACCAGCTCTCCGGGTGCTTTTACCAGCTCTCCGTCAATCGTCGCTGCCATTGAGAGACTATCCTTTCCTCCGTCAGGAGCAATTCCCAACGAAATCATGGCATCTCTCATAGAAACAGCGGCGTCGTACATAAGAGCGCCTTCTCCGGGCATTTTTGCCGGCCACATCCAGTTAGCCCGGCAACGAACTTTGGACAGGTCGATCCCGCCAGCCGATACCAGATTGGTGAGCATTTCGCCCACCGCCATCCTGGCGCCGGCCTTCGGATCAATAAGCATTTTCAACGGCTGTTCGCCGATGGCTGACGCTTCTCCGGTAATACCGAAGTATCCGTCAGCTAAAACAGCAACGTTCGCAATTGGCACTTGGCTCGGGCCGCAACACGGCTGTTGCACAACTCGAGCGCCGACACTGCGATCAATCTTACGAACCAAGAATCCTTTGGAGCCCACCGACAGTTGCTGGAAGACAATCTCAATCGCCTTTTCAAGCGTAAGATCGCTCGGCAACTCCGGCGGGTTGAAACTCCTCTGGAGGTGATCTGACTTAAAGGTCTTTTGCGGAAGTTTTCCTAAAATGTCAGACAAGTTGAGATGAACGGGGGTCGTGCTATTTGCCGAGTCAATCACAGTGACGTGACCGTCACCGGTAATTTCTCCCAGCATTTCGCAATTCACCCGCTCCCTTACGCAGATATTCTGGAACAATTCCGCTTTGTCCGACCTGATTAACAGACCGTATCTCTCTTGGTATTCAGCGCTCCAAATGGAAAGCACAGACATCGTTTTGTCACCAAGGACAATCTTACGAATGTCCACCTTTCCACCAACGATTTCCATGAGTTCGGTAAGCACATTGCTCGGCCCACCCGCGCCTTGATCGTGCACACTCTCAATGGGATTTTCATCACCCATTTCAATGCATGCGCGAATGACGCGAACGGCCTTATTGCCCATTTCACCGTTGCCGCGCTGAACCGATTTGAAATCAAGCCCGGCATCGTTCTGACCTTGCACCATGCTTGAAGCAGCTCCGCCGCCTTCGCCGATAGCGTAAGCTGGCCCGCCAATGGCAACGATGAGCATTTCTTTTTCAGGAGTATGCTTTTTCGTTTGCTTGCCATCAATGTGACCGACGCCTCCGCTGTACAGCACTGGCTTGCGGAACTCTCGACGAGAACCGGAAACCTCCTGGCAGAAAGTTCTGGCAAAACCGCAGCCAAGCGGTTCGCCGTACTGATTCTCGTAATCGGAGATTCCGTTGCTTCCTTCAATAAGGATTCTTAGTGGTGTCGCGTGCTTATTGCTCACTTCACCGCCAATAACCTCGCCAGCAATCTTGTAACCCGGAATAAACAGGTTGCCTACGCAGTATCCTGCTATCCCGAATCCTGTCAGAGAACCTTGTCCGCCAGCGCAATTGTCGCGAATACGCCCGCCGGCCCCAGTCGCCGCTCCAGGATAAGGAGCGATGAGTGTGGGATGGTTGTGCGTTTCCGCCGTTGCTGTTGGATGCAGAATTCTCATCACGATCGTGAAAGGCGAAGGACTACCAGGCTTTTCTGGTAAAAAAACCGGAACGCTGAAACCATGGAGAGCGCCGACGTTGTCATTGAAAGCCAGAACGCTGACGTTCTGGCCGGAAATCGCGCGAAGCGGAGCTCGGATGATGTCGAGCAGGCACTCGGGCATTTCTACACCGTCGATCACTTGCCTTCCTTTGAAGTACCAGTGGCGCGAATGCTCGCTGTTAGCATTACCGATTTGGAACAATTCCACGTCAGTAGGATTTCTCCCATAACGTCGGAAAAGTTCCGTGTAATAACCGACGTCCCATTCGTCCATTCCCAGTCCGAGCCGTTTGTTGGCCTGGCGAATTGCTTCTTCGCCATGTTCGAGAACAGGAATAAGTTGCACTTCCGCCGGCTTCAAATCAAGATCAAAACTCGTAAGACCGCCGACTGGATAAATTGCCTGCGTCATCTTATCCATGTGTTCTGCGAAAATTCCTTCCCGCGTTTCGCCCTTAATGCTAAACAATTTCGACGGCTCGATTCGGATCACCTTGTCCAAACCCATCGCGTGACAAATTGCCACTGCATTGGTTGAAAATGGCGTTTCCACGTTGAGCCGCGGACCAATTTCCACAATAGAACCTTCGCTGTAGGACGGATATCCGTAAATCAGCATCGGTTCAAAGGTTTCGGCAATAACCCATCGGAGCATTTTAAGCTCCTCTGGGGTTATTTCCAAAACTGTTTCCACATAAAAGCAAACCTCGAAGAGACCGAAATTCCTGACGATTTTCGTAAGCATCGCAAACCTCTCTTTCTTAGATTGGTTATTAGTTGTTTGTTGGTTGTCAACGAACACGCAATAAATTACATTAACGAAAAAGTAAAAATTTGTCAAAACCAAAACTCGGGTTTTTAGCCCGAGTTTTATTATCGTCAATTACCTACTTACAAATTACTTTTTAGATTCTTTGTGGGGGGTATGTTTTCTGCAATCAGAACAAAACTTTTTGAGCTGAAGTTTCTTTTCCTCAGTAGTTACCGCCTTGCTTTTATTTGTAAAATAATTAGTGGTCTTACAAACCGTGCACTGCATTTTAGTTAAAGCTTTTTTTGTTGCCATAATTTATATATTTTAATTGAGCCGATGCGCAGATTTGCACTGCGGACCTCATTCTTACCAAGAATGTGCTCTACTGCCTG
>Ga0172380_10007321_pt1 | contig 12432 bp, 22 predicted proteins | sample Leawe162metaG_FD_119747 | JGI IMG/M metagenome (GOLD analysis project Ga0172380, IMG submission 119747) | Leachate microbial communities from a municipal landfill in Southern Ontario, Canada - Leachate well 162 metaG | ecosystem: Engineered > Solid waste > Landfill > Unclassified | place...
AAAGTTCCTTTGTGGCCGATGTCACCAGATAGGCGGAATGAGGAAAGTTCAAAAGATCCATGATAGGACTCCAAAATTTATATCTGGATTCATCGCCCAATAGTTCATCAATAAGTTGAAATAATAGGCTCTATGATCGGTTGTTTTTGTATGACAGCTATGGCAAAGTGGAATCAAGTTCCATTTCTGCCCACATCCTTGGCCTTTGTTATAATCTACATGATGAACGTCTAACTTCATCCCATTTTCGGGAGTGCCGCACAAGAAACACTTTCGGCCAAAAGAATTTCTAACTTCTTCTTTTATGCCATTATTGAACTTTTGACAATACGGTTCAAATGATTTACCGCCCTTCCATAGATGGCATTTTTCACCGCGCATCGCTTCTCGGATCTTTCGTTTGGATTCTTCTGAGTGGTGTTTAATACTCCAATACGGATGTCCATTCAACGTTTCCGAGATGCGTTTTTTTACATCATCCGGCATTTCCCAACCAACGCGAGCTTCGGAGATCTTTCTTTTTGTTTCGTCTGAGTGCTTGTATCCGTTTGCTTTTCTAGCAGATACCGCCTTTTGGATATGACTAGCCGACAACTTTTTAGTTCTGCGTATAGGAATATTATATTTACGCAACCACGCTAAAATAGTCGGTTTGCTGGTTTGGAGTTCTTGCGCTATTGCCCAAGCGGGCTTCATCTCGATGAGATACTTCTGTCTTAGCAAATCTTCGTCTTGATACAGTTTCAAATCCATCGCCTCCTATAGCGACTCCTAGATGTTGAAGCTGGCAGGACCGCTAGGAAACGATCTTTTCGGGGATCAGCCTATCCAGCAAATGATAATAGACTTAATGCTATTTATACATATCGCGTTTGTGCATATTGATTTATTGAATCAACGGGCACATTTCCATATAGCCACTTGATGCGATTATATCATACGCCTCTTTTGACTTTAAATTACCATATCGACTAGCAGATCCCGGAGAAAATTGCATGCTCAATTTTCCGAGACTGAAGCTTTGGACCCCCGCCGCTTGCAAAGACGATTCGGAGATAGGTGAGGTACTGGTAAACGATGAATAGAGGGCAAGAGCTTCTTCAACACAAGCAACCTTGATTACCTCATTTACCGCGCTCTCATAGTAGTACCCATAGGCATCAATACTTAGTGTGATTCCCCAAGGCGAATCCTGTTCTGGATTGAGAACGAACTTCCTCGGATGCTGTAAGACTTGGGAGCTTTCGACCTTATAGCCGATGAAGGGCAATTGATCTATGCTTCGCGTGGCCCGTTGCAAGTACCAAGTTTGCACCGCGGATTCTGCCGCAAGTAAAGCGATTGCAGCGGCCCGAAGATCACCGGTTAAGCGAGTCTCAAAATCCTCGATGGTCTCAATGTAGCTACTTGTAACGGCAGTTGTCATTTATTATCACCAATTATTATTAAGAGCGGCCTATTCCTTGCCGCCCTTCTTAACCTTCTTTTCAGCTTTCGGTTCATCAGGCGTTTTTGGGATGCCTCCCGCTTTCTTGGATTCTTCCAATTTCTTGGCTTCCTCGTCCGCCTTGGCCTTCTCTTCCGCTTTCCTCTTAGCCCTCTCGGCTATCCTCTCCTGATGCGTACTCTCCTCGATGGCTACCCCGCCATTGATCAGTTTCTTGGCGATCCATTCGGGCAGGTCTTGGACAGATTGGGCCGGGATGACGGTAGTCCAGATGGGGCAGGGGCGCAAAAAGAATAATTTGGTCATGCTCATATCCTCTTCATATGGATAGTCACAGAACCGCCTGCGAAGGTCGTCATAGTGCCATTGAAATCCAAACAGATCCTATTCCCATCTGCCAGATTTAGCGCGCCAGTGGTCGCATTCAACGTAGGTGTAGCAACGGTATTAATGGTCGAATTCAGCCACATCGTGGTATTGTGGAGATGAGCGCCAGCGTTGGCTGCCTGCGTGCCAGTGCATTTGTTTATGCTCAGGTTGCCGGTGTTGGGGTAGGCCGTATTCTGAGCCACCGAATGCGCCTCTTCGATCTTGGTAATCTGCCAAGCGTCATCGGCGATGAATGCCGTCTGATCAACTTCGGAAGCCCCTATCGGAATGGTGAGAACCATTTCTTGAGGAACTATGACGCTATTGACGGTCAGGCCATCGGCAGAACCCACGCTTAGCGTAGTATTTATGACACCCGCGTTTATGGTAGCAGTCTCATCGATTCTTGCGCCGCCGTCCACGGTCAGGTCATCTGTGATTATCGCATCATCTGAGGCCATCAGGTCCGCGCCCGCGACGGTTGCGTTAGATGTAACGCTGGCGGCAGTCACAGAAGAACCGAAGATCGCGGCTCCGCCATTGACCATGAATGTTTTGGTGCCAGTGACCTTTGTATTGCCATTCCACAAAGTGACGCCAGTTGGACCATAGAAATAGCCGGTCATATTACCAAAGTCCACAACTCCGCCGCCCGCTATCGAATACCAATCATAGCCAGCAGCGAGAGCAATATCCTCGGCAAATACCCCATTGCTGACGTTAGTACCTACTCCGAGAGTGCCGTCCAACGTGAGATCGCCCCGGATTCTGGCATCATTGGTTACATCGATTGCCGCAACCTTGATACCGGAAGGCGGGCCGAAGTTCTGGACTGCTCCGGCCATGCCTATCAAAAATAGGATCACAACAAAAAGAATAAATTTCTTCATGTTTCCTCCCTAAACGAGGTCGAAGCCATAGATCTGAGCATGATGCTCTTCGGCCACATATCCCAATCCAACCTGCGCGTAAAGTTGCCCAACCTCGGCAGCTCCAGTCTTCGCAAGCTGCTCATAGAACACGGCTCCCTTTCCAGGGACCGGCAGGAATACCGGGCTTATATCGGCCATGTCAACGATGAACATATAGCCGGTGCTCATCTGTGGCTCATACATCAGCTTGAGCGGTCCAAAGTCGGTATTGATGGTCTCGATCGCCTGCCCACCGACGGTGGTGCTTGGTGCGGTGAAGGGGGTATTGCCATAGAGCTGAGAAAGCTTCTGCTTGGCTCCCGCCGTGCAAAGTACCCACATGTCCTGCATGGGGGCCTTGGAAGTATCGGCCAGGGCGATCATGGCATCATCGATCATCTTGGTGGACAGTTCATCGGTTGTGTAGCCACTGTCCGCATTGATCTTGTTTGTGGTGATGGCCTCCTTGAGCCCCCTGGTCTGGATGGCGGCACCGTTAAACGTTCCCGCATAGGTTCCATTCAGGAAAGCCCAATCGATATCAAGTGCCATCTGCTCCATTGTGGCCCTGAGCTGGAAGGTGAGCGGGTCCACTGGCATCTGTTGAGCACCGGCCAAGGGCAGACCATCCAGATAGGATGTAGCAGACTGAGCCGCATAGCTCACATTGATACCATACTGGAATATCTGGCAGACGTTGTAGTCCTGGTCCCTATCATATGTCAGGGTGACCGGAGGCGCGGCTGCCGCGGCGGCCTCGGTGATGGACTTTTGTCCAGGAGCCTCAAGAGCATACTGGTTATTCAGGATGAATCTCCAATCCTTGGCCATCTTGGCGTTTGTGCCAAGCCCTCCGATCTTGTCCAGGAATGGGGTCTTTCCACGGCCTATGCGGAGCAGATCACCGGCGAGTCCGGCGGCCTGCTCGATGTTATTGGTATATAGGGTATTTGCGGATGTGTTCGAGATAGTCATAAGTTCACCTTTAGGCGATTACAAAACCGCCTGCCTTCATCTTGAGGGCCAAAATTTGATCCTGGATATGACCCCGTTCAATTGGAGTTAGCTTGGGATCGATGGCCTGTTGGGTGAGGGCGGCGATTTGTTCTTTCACATCAGGCGGCTTGGCGGCAGGCGGTGTTTGGGTGCCTGAGCCAAGGCCTCTGGATGGTTCTGCTTCCGGGAACATTTTTTTGAATCTGAGAATAGATGCCTCGATGTCGTCTTCTGATCCCGGCATCATGTCCAGAAGATCGTTAAGCGAGACATCTTTTGGAAGTGTCAATTTGGCAGCATCAAGGGCAGATCGCTTCTTATCCCTGAGAAGAGTCTTAGTTAATTCGGCCTGCTTTGCGTCTATCTGATCTTGCAATGCTTTCAGGTCCGCTTTCTTCTTCTCTTCTTCTGAAAGCTTATTCCTTTCAATCTCCTCTAGCTTGGCCGCCTTAGCCGCGAGGTCGTCTATCTTGCCATGTTTCTTCTCTAGAGCGGCCATTTTCTTGGCCCATTTCTCATTGAAGATGCGATCTACGTCCTCGTCGGTGTACTTCTTTTCTGGCGCTGTCGTCCCTGCCACCTGGGATTCCCCCGCGTTCTGAGCTGGGGCCTGCTCGGAGCTTGCGCTCGGATCTGGTGTATCGACCATAGAAAATCATCCAACGGTTTTGCGAAAGCCGCCAAACGGTATTGAAAACTATTATTGGAAAAATATAATTAGTTGGTCTGTATTCCTTTGCACAATTCAACCGTTCTGATCGATATGATACTATCGAATGGCGCGAAGAAAACGGTTTTGCCGTCTTTTTCAAGAACGACGTATGATTCCGTTAGTCCCGGATCGGCCCGTATGATCAACTTCTCCGCATCTACGTTTAGTACACGCGCGATATCATCTGCTAATCGAACTTCGTACATAATTAACACCTATAATTAGAAAAATATAATTAGCAAGGAACCTTAGGCTTCTTTTTCTTTCCCATCAAAAACCACCTCCCTGATTCCTCGTCGGATCTTCCATAATCGCCTTTGCTTGATCTTCTGGAATCTCCAATTGTCTAAGCAGCCATGCGCCCCCTATCTCGCCCTGGAATTGGGGCATTTGGCCGAGCGTGGCGATGCGTTGGGCCTCTTCCAGAGGGATGCGAGGGAGAGAATCTGAGAATTTGACTGTTATATCCTCTATCGGAGTACCTTGCAATAGCAATGCAAGACGAAGGGCCTTTTGTAACCTAGGACGAAGCGACATCTCAAGACGATTTGCTTTTGTTATCAGGGGCGTCATCATTAAACGGTATGCTACACCAGACGCAACCCCACCGTCTGCCTTCCCTGCCAAGCAGGACTCCGGGACTTCGGCGGCATTCCAGAAATCCGATTGAAGACGCTCAATTGAGGTTTCGGATGGAATCAAATTGCCATCCCAAACCAAATATTTTATGTCCGGCGCTTGCATGCCCGGATCATGTCTATACTGGAAGACTCGCCCCCCGCCCACAAAGGTTTGCTTTTGGGTGACCGGGTCCTTGGTAGTATAACCAATTGGCGCAATCAGGTTGGGGTCTTCATGCTTGGTGAGTACAGAATCAATGCCCGTATAGCGCCTCACAATGGCCCGCCAAAGGGACTTCAGATCTTCCCCATAAGACGACTCGCCATAAACATCGCACGAGGTACGCGGCCCTGGCACATGTATTACAAGGAAATCATCAACAGGATTCTCTTCAATGCCAGATGGATTGGCGGCAAGAGCTGGAATCTCATCTACAAATTGGCCCAAATCTTGGACCTGCTCGCCTATCTGGCATTTCCCAAGCAGGCTGCCTAGCTCATAGACCCGATGCTCTATAACATGCTTCTTTTGCTCATTGCGGCCATGAATTTCGACCTTGAGATAGTGCTTCTCTTCCTCGCCGATCTTCTTTTCAAATTTGCTTGCAATGACATAGTAGCGAACCTTGCGCAAGTTGCCAGGTTCTACAACCACATAAACATTGCTTGGATCGTTGCTTTGGATGACAGATTTGCCATCTGCGTCCCTGTAGATCTTGAAAAAGCCATCTCCCAGGGAGTCGAGATCATAGGCCACCTCGTAATCTGCTTGATAGAGATCAGTATATTCGATTAGGTCGGAGATGATTTTTGCATCTGCGTCTTTGGGCGCGGATTGGCCGATGAGAGGTTGCTTGCCAAGCAATGTATCTAAGGTTTTTTTGGTACTTAACTTGAAATAACCTAATATAATTTTAAATTCTGTTTTACTATCTTCGCGCATCAAGCGTTGATAGTCCTTCCAGATCTCCGAAAACTCATTCTCGCGAAGCTCGCGGTTCTCATGATATGCAGCAATGCGTTCAGCCTCACATTTTGGAGGAAATTCTTTGCCCTTCTCCAACCATGCAAGATCTGTGAGTACTTCTGTCATTGTGAGGCCAACTTAGCGTTATTTTCAATCGCCGTATGCATTCTCTCGCGACATGTCCGACAAATGAACATGCAGCCCTTGCCCTCTCTGGATTCCTTCAGGCCAAAGGCATCTTCCAGCTCTATATTGGTAATCCAGCAGCCGATGAATTGGCCGGGAGAGTCTTCCGTTCTGCCATGAGTGAGTTCGGTTGGCTGATTGCAGAATAGGCAGTGAGCGGTGTCTTCAGTCATCTAGTATCGCCTGTACCCGTCCAGCCACCAGGCCGCCAAAGCGACCGCGAGAACCATATCATCGTGATCTCGCTCTCTCCAAGCTTCAAAAGAATCATTGCCCGTCTTGGTATTGATTTTGACCTTGAAATTTAGCAATTCTTCGACCAAGAGTTGACCGTGTTGGAGCGACTTGGCGACCGCTATTTTCTTATCCTGATATAGAATTTGAAGGGTGCTTACTAGATCTTTTTTGGGAACGCCATAAAAGCCTTCTGAAGAACATGTAAGCGACTGCCCTCCGGTTATTGTGCAGGGCACCAGATGAAACGCGCCTTCGTTTCTGTCCTTTGCCCTTAGCATCTCGACAACGGGCCGACCGCACCCCGTGGCATCAACTACCATTTCGGGAGTCTCGATATTCGGGCCACGTAGTTGAGGACTTTCGGCTAACTTTGAAACGTAATCAACGATAGAAGCATAAGGAGTATTAAGTGGCACTCTTTCTAAGTAGTTCAATTCATAGCGAAAATCTTCTTTCGCTTGAACCTGCTTAATTATGGCGATTGCGGTATAATCTTGCGCCTGCCCTATGTCCAATCCGATCGCAAATCGTTTAATTTCATCTACCACGGTTTAGTCACTCCAAAATCGATCTGCTTAACGTCATCGGACATAGTTGCCATAACTTCGTCATAGTGGAAGACCTGATCTTCGGTTTCCACGAACTCACCGAAATACTCTTGCCTGTAAAGCCAATCTCCGAGAGCTTTGCGCTCTTCTGCTAAGAAATCCTTTGTAATTCTTGGACACTGATCAGCCGTGATTTTTATGCGTTCCCAGCTCGGCCCGCCGTTCTCCCATGCTTCGAAGAAATGGCCTCTCTTGCCGTGGGGAGTGGACATCAGGATAAGCCTGCCATGACTGATCGCAAGCATGGGACGAATAGCTGCATAGATCTCATCTTTGACCCTGGATGCTTCGTCCTCGATTACCAAGGCCGGGGCGGAAAAGCCTCTTATGGTGCCCTCTGTGCCGGGAAGAGCAACGACCCTAGATCCATTATCGAATACGCATGAGAGCTTATTGTCTTCGAAAAGCACGGGCCGGGGGCAAACATTTTCGACATGGCCCTGTAACTTCTTGAACAACTCAAGAGATTGTCTGAGGCTCGGAGAGACAACTAGGATGAGAGATTTTGGCTGATATAAAGCGGTATGCAACGCAAGAACGGATGTAGTTGTAGACTTCCCCGACTGCCGAGAGCAGTTCAAGAGAAGTTGGTTTGCGGTCGACGAAAGAACTTGCTTCTGCCAAGAATCTGGATGAAAATCTAGGAAATATTCAGCAAAATTAATCGGATCATTGACGGAATACCGAGCTTCCCGCATTTCAAGAAGCATCTTTAGCTCTTTCTTTTCCACGTTGGACAAGTTCAGTGATGCGGCCATCTATATCAGCGTCCGATAAATCCGCCATCGCTTGGGCCTTGCGATTCTCGGCATCTTCTCCTAGCAATTCCTGTTTGGTCTTGATGGCCCGACAGATCTCTCCGGCTACTCCATTGAGCATCGTGACTGCCGGAAGAGGTACCGAGAATTTATTTGTCAGTTCCTTAATCTGCTTTCGCAGGCCGGAATGAATGATATGGCCATCTTGAATGAGTTCATCGAGAATTTGGATGTCGGAGAGCCGGACGTTGGCCGCTTCATCTAGGTTTTGTTGACTTTGATGATATTGCTCTCTTGCTTCTGTTTGCACATTGTAATGATTATTAAAATGAGCACTTATAGCTCTATCGGATATGATAATGCCCATACTTTTAAGTTTTAACGAGATGGCCATAAAATCCATGCCATCCTTTGTGTGCCACGATTCAATTTCCGTGCGGCGCGGGGAATTGCATGTCTTGCATTTGGCTGAGTATCCGGCTGGCATAAATCAATATCACCGAAGGTTGTAGAAGGATAACGAAGGCAACGAAGGGGAAAATATCGCCCCCTCTCACAGGGCAATAGGTAAGGTATTCAAGCTTTCCAGATTAGGTAAGGTTCCGCCGTCGTAACTGTGATGCGAATCATCAATGGGTACACCCACTTCATCGCGATAATTAGAAGAGACGGCCCAGGGAACGTGTAAACCGGGCCGATCATGCTTGGATGATAGTTCCACGGCTATCACATGACAAGCAAAGCCGAGGAAAGGGAGGATAGGAACCTCGGCTCAATGGGGGAATTGATGATAATTGTAAGCGGCCCAAGCCACGGTTTATCGCTGCTTCTTTCACGTGGGTGTCAAGCATGAAGTTATCTCCAGCGAGACAGGCCGCTTGATAATCCGCATGGGCCGCGTATGCGGCTTAGCTTTCCGTTACATGCAGCCCATGTTTACGTTTTGCATTATCTGTCATTATGATCTAGCTAGAGTCCCGTTGTCCTACATCTCCAATGGCTCAGGCCGTCTCTTTGACTCTAGCCGCCTGATCTTTTATGCTATTCCGCCAGTCCGGTTCACTGGCTTTATTATTGCTTGTATTATCGATTTGCAACGGATAGATCTTCTCGGATGTGCAATTGATTGAAGCGTTTGAGTTCATCCCATTCCTCACTTCGCAGATAGGGAAAGTTTATGAAAATGGCCGAAACCGCAAAACGAGATAAATTCGATTTTGGCATTCTGCCTCGATACTGACATCATGCTAGGGGGTCGGAACTTCAGGTCCGCCTGTTTCTCCTATTGCCCGCCAGTGGCGGTGGGGCAATTGGCGAACCTTCTTGGGCGGATCAGCCGATTTTTGGCCGTTTCCTGAATAATTGACGACTTCCACTGGCCGCTCGGCATCGGCTCCATCATTGAAAGTGAGACCACAGACAGGACAAACCGCCCATCCATCGTTGTTCACCGTTATGCGTCTTCCGCAATGGAATCGCGACTTAAATCGCATACCAACCGGAATGCCACTTAGGAGCTTTACGCTTCCTAGCTTTTTATAATGCTCCAATGCGGTAAAATTTCCAAAGGGGCCACTATACACGGGTTCAATTTCGCTGTCCCATGCTTGACCAAGTTTTCCCACAGTCTCCCTCCGGGTAAAATTTTTTGGTTCGTGATATCTAGGATATAGATTGCATCATTCATATTTAAAGCTTTGCCAACCATCTCCTAGACCTCCCCTCCCTCTCCCCCCCATGAATCAACCCAAACTTCTGCAAGCTATGGCAGATTTGGCATACCGCCGCAGCGTCTAGGTTGTCTGACTTGAGATCTTTCTGCAAGATGCCCTTGGGCGAGTTGCGAATTGCCTGTAATACTTCTTCTTGCCTTTCGCTCATCGATGCCCCTTGAGAACATTCCCCGTCTTTTTATATATCTTTATATATGTTCCATGCCTTGTTTTCTCTCTTCCAACCACACCAAGAAAGCCAGTATAAACCATATTCCGCAAGCAGCCAGTCAGCTTGTGCCGATTGCAATCCAGACTAAGATCGCATTGTCTGAATGGGCCATCTGGTATGAATGGTTGAATATCATGCAAGAGAGCACGGGATTCTGCGGTTCGAAGTGGCATTAGCGAATTCCTCCAAATTCATAACCAAATGTTTCTTCCAGAAGTGGATAGGCCCTCATTTCCAATTGCCAGATCCACAATGCAGCGGATTGAATAGAGGCTTGGTCTTCGGGTCGCTCGTAGGTGGTACCTCGCCAGCTCATTTAGATTCCTCCGGCCAAAATTCCTTATATCTTTGCCAAGTGGTTTTCAACCCAAGTTCTTTGCAGTCCTCTGGCACCAGGCCCAAATCCAGGGCCAACATCTCTAATTGCACCATCGCATGGCCGATCTCAAGGCCAATATCGGCCATATAGAGATGAGCATCTTGGGGCGTTCTGTGCTTTCTAACCAGACGATAGCCCGCTTGGGCAATTTCTTTCTGCAAGATGAGAGTTCGCAGTTCGGGTGTCTGACCATCTTTTTCGATGGAATGGAGGAGGCGGCAGGTAGGCTCGATCATGCATCCTCCCACCTAATACTCACAATCTGCCCTATTCCCAAACAAACCGGAAAGCCGTGGGGCGCATATAAGCCATCTCTTGCCGCATTGTCCTCGTCCAGATCGTGAAAATCGGTGCAATTCAGGCTCAAAAATCCCAGATCGCAACTTTCCACATGGCCGGTATATTTGCTTTCCAGCATATAGACTGTGATGTGATCACCGATCATGGGAGTTTTGGCGGAGGCGGTTGCGATCAATAGTAACACGAATATTGCAAATAGTCTCATTTGAAATGGCCTCCTTTCTGAAATCTTTGCATCGCCTCAGCGCGTTGAGCGATTCGCTCTATCTTTTTCCTTTTGCGTTCGGCCTTCTCGATTTCATCATACGCATCGCGAAAAAGATACTCCACGAACATCATCCTTTCACCTTCATCTGATCTATTCGCTTTCTGATATCGCCAACCTTCATAGGATGCCCCATACGTTCCAGCTTTTGGCGAATGTCGATATCCATGTTTCCCGCTTGATGCATTTTCAGGATGGTTAAATCTGGTTCAGAGAGATTGCAGGGTCGTTGGGTCAAATCAGATAGGCACTCCACCAATGGTGACGCCTTAACCTCAGATTTGCCGCCTTTGGTAGTCACCTCTTCACCGGGGCAAGCAGGAATCCATATAAGCTCTTCCTTGACACTTTCCGCCTGAGGTGAGCAATTGCCTTCCAGCTCGGTCTTGGGGGCATCCTCGGGCATTTGGCGGCCCTTGACGAGCATTTTCTCACATGGCGAGATGAGTTCATCATAGACTCGCTTGTAGTCGGCATCGTGCTTTTCTTGCTGCTTCATCCTACCCATCCAGCCCGCGATCTGGTGACCATTCATGCTGGTATCATGTTCCTTGATCAGATGTTCCTGGATAGCTTTGGCGTTGAAGCCTGCCTTCAGGTAATCTCTGAATATGGCTTCAAGTTTTGCGGTCCTCTCTTTGGGTGGTGAGCGAGTTGGTAGAATGGCCGTAGGTTGCGTAGAATTGCCCAGATTCGACGATCTACCCTCGGAAGGTAATCTTGTCTCATCCTTCTGTGATAGGGGCGAATTTGGGCTTTTTATGAGATCCTCATGTTCCTTGATCCATTGCCCTCTCGGGGAGTCGTACAAATTGGCGCACTCCATGCAACAGAAATCTTTGTTGTTTCTCTTGTAGTGTGTTATGATGGCAATGTCTTTATTGCAATAGGAGCATTTGGCAGGTTTCTCTTGTGGTTGGCCAAAAAGCCCAAATTTGCCCTTTGGAGCTTGATCTGGCATGTTTGCATCCCATTCCATGAGATCTTTGATTTTGGGGGGCGTGGCGGGCTTCTCGGCTATGAGATCTTCGCGGCCTTCGTACCACTTCAGATAGGCTATGCACTCATCGCGTGAGCCTTCGATTTCACGAATCTTCATCGCTTGCCCCCATCAAATACAGCAACCCCGATGCCCATCAAAACAGATATCCATAACAGGCCGCAAGCTACTCCGAGCGCGGTATCATTCCCGTGAGATAGCAAATGCAAAGATTCGACATACATTCCGATTGCAACCGCTCCACCCAACATGATCACAGCAAGACCGAACATAATCATGCCAGATAGTGCTCCCACCAATACTTTTTCGATCATTGACATATTCTCCTGAGCAATCCCTCATCCAGCTTGCCGTCCTTGAATAGTTGCCCTGCCAGATACCAATCATCTTGATCAGGTGATTGCTTTCTCAGGATAGGAGCCTCAAGCGAGAATTGCTCCTCTGTTCTGAGTTCCGCAATAATCTTCGGTGAACTGAGATCGGCTACCATATGCGCCTTTCCTGCTCTCGCAAGCCATGCACGCAATTCGTGGCAGCGTGGGCAAGTGGAAGTTTGGTAAATCGTGATCAAGTCTTGCCCTCCAATTCGTCCAATTTCTCTTGTGTGACCTTGAGGGCCTTTTCCAATCGTGCTTTCTTCTTAAGAAATTCCTCTTTATCTCCAACAAAAAGGAATTCTCCAAAATCGATTTCATGCACTCGCCCGGAATATTCTGATGTGCTGCGCTTGAAT
>Ga0172380_10007322_pt1 | contig 12429 bp, 4 predicted proteins | sample Leawe162metaG_FD_119747 | JGI IMG/M metagenome (GOLD analysis project Ga0172380, IMG submission 119747) | Leachate microbial communities from a municipal landfill in Southern Ontario, Canada - Leachate well 162 metaG | ecosystem: Engineered > Solid waste > Landfill > Unclassified | place...
ACGACGGACGACAGACGACGGACGACAGACCGGCAAAGACGGGAAGCGAAGCAGAGAAGCAAACATCGAACATCCAACATCGAACATCCAACATCGAAGGCCTGAAATCGGATGCAGGACTGAACACCGAATGTCGGCAACCTGCCCGCAATGTTGCGCATAGCGTTGCAGGCGGGTCCGCAATCAGCAATTCAATTAACGCCAAAGATCGGAAATCCGCAATCAGCAATCCGCAATCCGCAATTCTTAGTGGCGGCCTGGTGTTGCTGACGCGCGCGGACCGCAAACTGCCTTTTGTCGATATCCAGGTGGCCTGCGGCGGAGGCCTGTTATTCGAAAATGAAAGCGACAACGGTATTTCAGCCCTGATGGCGGAATTGATGACGCGCGGCGCCAAACGGCGCTCGGCCCAGGAAATTGCCGGACTGGTGGAATCCCGCGGCGGAAGTTTTACGGCATTTGCGGGACAAAACAGTTTTGGCCTGAGAGCGCGCTGTTTGAAGGAAGACGCCGGAACTTTCATGGAACTGCTGGCGGATTGCCTGCTGAATCCCTCCTTTGCGCCGGATGAAATCGAAAAACAGAAAACGATCCAACTGGCCGCGATCGCGCGACAGCGCGAATCGCCCATGTTCCTGGCCCAGGAAGCCTTGCGCCAGGCCCTGTTCCCGGGGCATCCCTATCGCTTCAGTCCCGAGGGCACAAGCGCCTCGGTCCAGGCCTTGACCCGCCAGGCCTTGCGGAATTATCACGCCAAAACCGTGGTAAGCGGCAACGCCGTCCTGGCGATTTTCGGCGACATCGCCGCGGACGATGCCCGCGCGCTGGCCGAACGATTTTTAGGACGGTTTCCAACCGGAGCGCGCCCGGCGCTGGAACACAAAACAAGCCGGCCGATCCTGCCTCAGCAGGTGGCGCGCGCGGTCCCCAAAGAACAGACCATAATTTTGATCGGGTTTCCGGGAATCGATTTGAAGGATCCGCGCCGCGACGCGCTGGATATCCTGAAAGAAGCCATGAATGGACTTTCCTCCGATCTCATGACGCGCATTCGGGATGAGCAGGGCCTGGTGTATTACACCGGCGTCCTGCAAAGACCGGGCTTGGAGCCGGGATTCCTGGCGCTTTATGCGGGCACGCACACAGGCGCGGTGGAGCGCGTCCAGGGCCTGATGCAGGCGGAAATCCGGCGCGTGGCGACCGAGGGCCTGCGCGTCGAGGAGTTCGAGCGCGCCCGGGCGCAACTCATCGCCGCTCGCCAGCAAAGTCTGCAACTTAACGAGGAAATCGCCCTCGAATCCGCCCTCAACGAGTTATACGGCCTGGGTTATGGCTACGGTTTCGCGCTGGAACAGCGTCTGCGGGCCGTGACACCGGAAGACGTCCGGAAGGCGGCGGCGGAATTGCTTGTCACCAATAAATGTGTGACCGTGGTGGTAACGCCGCCTTCGAATGAAAAATGAAAAATGCAAAATGAAAAATGAACACAAAACCAAACTCTGAGGAACAACGCGCATGCATACAGGGCCGAAAGACTTGAAACAGAGAACGAAGTCTTTTGCGATACGAATTATTCGCATGTATTCAAGGCTTCCAAAAACAACTGTCGCTCAAGTGCTCGGGAAACAAGTGCTTCGCTCAGGAACTTCGGTGGGCGCCAATTATTGTGAAGCAAATCGGGCGCGTTCCAAGGCGGAGTTTATTTCGAAAATGGGGGATTGTCTCAAGGAACTGGACGAAACAATGTATTGGCTGGAATTGCTTGTTGAAGCCGATATCGTATCGCACGACAATATGGCAGCCTTGATGGATGAAACCCGCCAGATTACAGCCATATTCGTTTCAATTATCAACAGCGCCAAACAGAATCCGTAATTCATTCTGCATTTTTCATTTTTCATTCTGCATTTACAAACTGAGGAGATTCGACCATGCAACCACAGGAAAATGACGCCAACAAGATGCTCTTCATGCACCTGCTCTCGATGCTGGCAATGTCGGCGATCCAGCAGATGGGCAAGCTGGCGAGCCCGGCCGCCGGCAAGGCGGAAATCAACCTGGAGGCCGCCCAGGCCACGATCGACATGCTGGACATGCTGGAGGCCAAGACGCGCGGCAATTTGGACGCCGATGAGACCAGACTGCTCAAAGACACGTTGATGAGCCTGAAGATGAATTACGTGGAAACCAAGGAACAGAAGTCAGAGGTCAGAGATCAGAGGTCAGAGGTCGGAGATCAGAAAGCGGCCAGCGGAACAGAAACAGAGAAGCAAACGCCCAACGCCGAATCTAAAACCGGACAAGAGGCGAATGCGGGAAATGACAAGACGCCGAAATACCACAAGAAGTACGAATAAAACGTTCGTAGTTCCCTAAATTTCGCGGCAGACCTCTGACCGCTGATCTCTGATCTCTGTCTTCTGACCTCTGCCTTCAGTTCGCCACGGCGCTGACATCGGCCTCATTGCCGCCTTCCTCGACGAAGGTGGCTTTCATGGAACGGCCCGTCATGGTGGTCGCGCTGGTGAGCGTGCCTTGCAGGACGCCGACTATCGTCACATTGTATCCCTGCGAAACGCCCGTGGCGCTGAACTGGGCCACCACCGGACCGGATGTCGGCGGAACGACAGTGGGGTCGTTGACATCGATCGGTTTGCCGCCCGTAGTCCGCACGGTGCCCAGGGTGCCGTCATACGTGGCCCCATTGCTGTCCTTGATCTGAAGCTTATTTCCCGTTTGGTACACCACGAAGGAGTAAATGGCTTTCCCGTGGTTGCCTTGAATAGGATTTATGACGGCATACTGATAAGTGCCCATGATTTGGGTGCCGCCGGCCAACGGGGCTGGGAAGTTCAAGGCCCAGGCCCGGGTGCTGTAATTGAATGTGCCGGTTGTGCCGTCGGCCGGCGTGACCACCAACGCAACCGTATCGTCCGATGTTCCGGCCGTGTCCGTAATACGGTAGCCGCCCGCGGTGAAAATAGTCAGCGATCCGCGCACGGGCGTATAGGCGAGCTGTCCGGAGAAGGCCGTCTGCGAGCCATCCCCGGTGGCCAGCAACTCGTTCGAAACCGTATTGGTCGTATAGGTCGTGTTGTTCACGCCGAACTGGCGCACGAGCACATTGCCGTCCGCGGCCTTGTAGGAACCGCTGAAGTCCACCCAATTGCCGCTGTCATCCCACGAACTCACCCCGCTGCCGGCCGTCCATTCGCAGCCGGAGAGGAAGAGAATGCAGAATGCAAAATGCAGAATACAGAAACATTTTAGTATTAGTGACTTCATGCTTACATCGCCCTCATATTAAGAAATGCAGAATGCAGACCTGACCGCAACCCAGTGAATTTTTAACCACGAAACACACTAAATACACGAAAGTTCAGCAAACAAATATTACATGCTCTGTTTTTTTAGTAATGACAAACAGAATCCGATCCCCATCCATTTCGTGTGTTCCGTGTGTTTCGTGGTAAAAAACGATCTTCCGAGTAATTTATCGTCCCTTCAGAATCGGCAAGGCGCCCGGACCGCCAAAGCGGCCTTCGTAGTAGTCGCCGCTTATGCAATAGATATACCACATGCCGGTATTTTTATCGTAAATCGCCAAGTCCGTGCGGCCGTCGCCGTCATAATCGCCCGGCGCCGGCACGCACCCTTTCCAGCCGAAGGTTCCCTGCCAGAACTGACCGGCCAGGGCATACAGCATCCAACGCCCGGTTTTGCTCTCGAACAGGCAGATATCGGTGCGGCCATCGCCGTCATAGTCGCCCGGCACGGGCGTCCACGTCGGCCCGCCCAGCGTGCCGCCGAAAGTTGTCCACGTCTTGTAATACTTATGGTAACAGCCAATCATCCAATTGCCCGTGGCGGGCTCATACACCGCCACGTCGGCGGCGCCGTCGCCGTTGTAGTCGCCCGGAACCGGTATCATCCCGGGCGCGCCGAACGGGATGGAAGCAAGCGCGCCGCTTCCCATATAATAAATATACCAGTCGCCGCTATCGGTGTCGTACACGGCCACGTCCGTGCGGCCGTCGCCGTCATAATCGCCCGGCACAGGCGTCATGGAAGCGTCGCCAAACACCCCGGACCCGAACGAAGCGCTCAGCGTAAAGTAAATGTTCCAGAGCCCCTTGTCGTAGAACGAGAAATCGGTGCGGCCGTCGCCGTCAAAATCGCCCACCATCGGCTGGGCGCCCTTGAATCCAAACGGTATGTTCCAGGACTGCCCGGACATGGTGGCCAAACTCAAAACCCCGGACTTGGAATCGTAGACCGCGACATCACTGCGGCCGTCGCCGGCAGGGTCGTCATAATCGCCCGGACTGGGCCGGGCGCTGAAGCAAAGCGGACTGTAGGGCGGATAGTCGTTCGGATTCAGCGGATCGGTATGGTAGCGGAACAGTTCGGCGCCGTCGGAGTAGTTGTCGCCATCCGTGTCCCACACGCTGGGATTGAGCTTCGCGCCGACTTGCTTCGCGCTCCGGGTGAACCCGAATGCATTGCCGTTATAGCTCGTCTCAAGCCCATCGGCCAGGCCATCGCCATCCGAATCCCAACTGGCCGGATTCTGGTTAACGCCGTCCTTGATATACTCATCCAGGTTGGACTCGCCATCGCCGTCATAATCCATATCGCCGGTCTGGTCCAGGTTGCCGAAGTAGGCCATTTCCCAGGCATCCGGCAATTTATCGTTATCGGTGTCATGATCCCGCATCACGATCTTGGCGCCGGTGAAGAAAAATGCATCCACCAGCCCCATCTGCCGGGGAAGATAGACACTGCCGTAAGGATTTTTGACAAAGCCGACCGACTCCCAATAATTATAAACATTATCGCGGGAATTAGCCGCCGGCGTAGTGTCAATAAAGGCGCGCACATAATAGAAGCCGGGGCGCATGCCGGCCAGCGAGAACGAAGTCTTAAAGCTGGCCGAGGTCTGTGCCGGCGTCAACAGCACCCTGGATTCCGGTTCGCCGCTGAACGTGGGATTGTTAAACGCCTCGATAATAATGTTGTCGCAAGGGACCTTGCCATAATAGTAAATATCCCCGTTGATCCAGCGGGAATGGGTGGTCGAGAGATCAATCTGGAAGGTTTGATAATCCGACCATTCGCTTTCTCCGGCCGGGTTCCAGCCGGACAGGCGCCAGTAATAGACACCATTGCCCATTTCGCTGGTGTATTTGGGCAACCAGGCGCGATAGCCGGCGGTCTGGTCCCCGCCGGCCAGGGTCTCGCGCCCGGTAACCGGATAATAATCATCGACCACGGCAACACGCCCGCCGTTCGCCGTCTGCCTGAAGATCTGCAGGTGATACTTGGTCGCATACCGGCTCATCTGCCATTGCAGTTCGCCGCGCGCATAGAAATAAGAATCGCCGCGCGGATAATCAAGCGTGGGCTTTGCCATGGAAGCCGGCCAGTTGACACTGAACGTGCCGTTCTGCGCGCCCACCCACCACTGGTAGGCGCCGGCCGCCAGCCCGAATATGCCGGCCAGTTGATAGTCGTATTCCATGAACATGTTGCGCGGCAAACGCATGGTGCGACCGACAACCTGCGGAGCACCCGACTGGCTGGTTTTATTGATGACCACCTGCACGCCCGCAGTCAAGGTGTTATTAGCCACCGGCCAACTGAAGCGCGGATAGCCATTGATCGTCCGCTCCAGGTTAATCTCCGGCCCCCTCGGACTGCTGGCGTTGACCCACACAGGCTGATTTTTGGCAACTCCCAGCGGTTCATTCGCTTCCCAAATTCCACTGCCATTTTCATCCTTGAAGGCCAATAACCAGAGATTGCCCTCCTTGACGCCGGAAATGTTGTATTCGTAGAAATCGAACTTTTGATATGAATACGACGCTAACACGCCATTGCCGGATAGTGGATAAAACAAGGTCGGATAGGTTAATGTGAACACACCCGTTTTATAATCAATGACCAATCCATGCCCAGAGGCGTTAGCTGTATCCCATGAATGATAATGATTGAATATATAATTGGTTCCTCCCGCTGTGACGGAATTTGAACAAACAAATTCAGTCCATCCATACCAACCCCACCACCAATTTCTTTCACCGTTGTCATATGCTCCCTCTGTCTTGATCTTCACTACCGTTCCCAACGGGATCGGTGCGCCCGGCAAAACCCCCGAGAACGTGAGGGTGCCATCAGTCCAGCCAATCTGTTCGTCGGAATAAGCCACTATTTGGCCCGGACGATTGACTGCGGTGGCTTGTGGCAATCCATCCATGGTATTGGTTTGATAGGCTACGACGACGACCGGCGTACTTGTCAGAGTGGTGTCGTCGTAACGTATAATTCCCGATATCGCGGGGTTGGGCTTAAACCTGGCGTCCTGCGGATCTGTGCCTCCTATAAATTCCTGGTAATTGCTCCACCCGTCGCCGTCCTTATCAAGATTGGCGTCATACTTCTGGGGATCCAGGCCATTGGCCATCTCCCACAAATCCGGCATGCCGTCGCCATCGGTGAACATTTCGCCGTAGGTGCGGGAATACACACCGCGCGGGTAATCGTAGTCGCCGACGCCGGTGCCGTAGGTGTCGGAATTACGCGGATCGGTGCCCGCCAGGTATTCGGCGCGGTTATTCAACCCGTCACCGTCGAAGTCGCCCCAGGCGCCATTTTCGCCGGCGGCGTCATTGGGATTAAGGCCGTATTTCTGTTCCCACCAGTCCGGCAGGCCATCGCCATCGGTATCGGTCGAATCCGGATTGGTCGGATCCAAGCCATCCAACCACGAGTTGGTGGCCACTCCCCGCGCGCCCTTGAAGAAATAGAGGTCCGTAATCCAATTCTGCCCGTTTATATAAAATCTATTATAAGGATTGGAAGTAATTGGCAGATAATTGGGTGGGACAACGACATCCGTGCTTCCAGGATTATAATTAGTGGAGAAATGGTAAAAATCGTCCAAAGGCGGGACCAGCGCCCGATGCTGGGCGTGATCCTCGGCCGAAACGATATAATTATAGGCGCCGTTTAACCCGTAATACATGGTCGAACGGAGCGGGTACGTCGCCCACCAGGTGACGGGCTGATGAAAACTCATGGTCGTGTCGAGGTCCAGCAAGCCATTAGGTGCCACGGGCTCATCCAAAATACCGGCGCTATTACGATGCTGAGGATCGGGCACGTCATCGAACGAATAATAATGCTGGATGGCCGAGTTCGTCATGTCGGACCAGGACAAGCGCTGATTCTTGGTTTCACTGATCTGAGCTTGTGTCCTGGGGCCGTCCCAAACACGGACTTCATCGATACAGCCGCCAAAAAAGTTGGCGCATACGACGACGGTGTCCGGGATAAATGTGCCCGGGGTCAGATCGCTGGCGCCGATGACGATCGACTGCGGCGAGCCGGCGTCGGGGACGGCATTGTAGCCTGTGGCGGGCAACTCGGTCGTATGCAACGTAGCGCTGGCCTCGCCATTGACATAAATCGTCAACTCGGCGCCATCGTATGTCCCCGCCACATGGAACCAGTTATTGGCCTGCCGGCTCGATTCTTTCGCCGTGGCCTGGTAAGCGCGCAAAGCGCCGCGCCCGTTGTAGCGGATATAGGCTAAACCATTCGTGATGCCCAACCGGAAGTTCGCGGCCTGTATTCTCGTTGCCGGGTTATACGGATTTCGATACAAACCGGCTTTTTCCACAATCACAAAATCGCCCTTGCGCGTGGAGTCGTCCGGTTTGACCCAGGCTTCCACGCAGAATTTGGAAAGGACCGAAGACGACACGATATACCAGGAACGCAGGCTCCGCACAAAATCATCGGTTCCATTCACGTACAAGGCCCGGTTACGGATTGGATTGCGCGAATCGCGCGGATCGTCCCCCGACTCGCCGGCCGCGGCATTGATTTCCGCGTAATCGCCTTTGCCGTCATTGTCGGTGTCAAAGCCCTCGGTCATCTCAAAATCGAAAGGATATTTCTCAAATTCTCGGAAAAGCGGTACGCCGTAATCAGTGCCATAATTCAAGTTGACGAAACTATTGGGATCGTTCTCATCCGTGCGCCAGAAAGGGGTCGGATCGGTATGATAAAACGCGCGCCCGGAGTCGTACGAATATTCCTCCAAGTTGGGCAGGTTGTCGCCATCCGGATCCATCATATCCATGCCGAAATTAAATGGGCCGGCAATTAAATTCAACCTTTGGAAAATTTCCCAGGGATTATACCCCGCCGGACGCATGTGGGCGAAGTAAGCCGCGGCCGAGTTGAACGGCGCGTTATCCAGGCCGAACTGGAATCCAGGGGTGTTGGGATCGGCATCCCAGCTGTGATTGCCGATCCAATAATGCCATTCCCGCATTGAATAAGGATCTCCCAGCCTGATCCAATTCGGGAAGGCCAGACTCTCATACCCCTGCAAGGGATTCAAACCATGATAGACCTCCCAGTAATCGTCCATGCCGTCACGATCCGAATCGTGATCGTTGGCGCGCGTGGTGTGATAAGAACCGGCGTCCAATGCCAGGAGATTATTGGCCGGATAGTTTATGCGCAGCCAGTCAACATCCGTGTAGATTCCGTTCAAATACAGAAAAGACGGGCAGGTAAGATAATCGGGGGGGATAAACCATAGCAACCCGGCATGAGAAATATCCCACCCCATGCGTTCACGGGTGCGGAAATTAAGACCCCATCTGGCATCGCAATACTGCCATTCATCCACCGTGCCGGTCCAATACTCCTGGATATTGGAAAGCCCGTCGCCATCGTAATCCAGACGTGCATCCACATTGGTCACATTTGCGCCGTAAAACACTTCCCAACCGTCCGGCATTGCATCTTTGTCGGTGTCCCATCCGGTGGGATTGGATTTGTTTGCCTGCTCCGCATTGTCTCTCAACCCGTCCCAATCGGTATCGGTCGGATGGGGGTCATTGGGCGAGGGCGCAACCAGCACCCCGGGATCGGAAGGCCATATCTTGTTCGTCCAGGAGCCGCCTGGACCGCCGCAAGTGCCCAACGGATGGGTGGCATTGGCCCATTCCTCGAAATTAAAGAGCTTTTCGCCATCCCCGTCCGATTGTGCGTCAGTGCCGTCGTTGGGATTCATGCCGACATAAAGCTCCCAGCCATCAGGGATCAGATCGCCATCCGTATCCTGATTTTCCGGAAGTGTATAGCTGGTGCGCCGCCTGAAAACATCGGGCGTTTTGGGATCGTAATCGGGATAGTCGTTGTGGAATAAAGCCGCGCGCCCGTCGGCGTCCCATGAGAGCCTCCCAAAATAATCTCCACTCAGATATTCCTGGTAGGTGGTATAAGGTGACGAATTGGGCGCATTGACGTTAATTAGCGTTTCTTCCCCCGTGTCTTCATCGAACTCCACCCCTTTGACGGTATTTGTCCAAGCTGTGCGCGGATCGAAACTCGTTAACCCCGGGAAGGGATGCGCCGGCGCCATCAAATAGACCGCCTCGTGTTTTAACGGCGGATTGACTATGGCCACGTCTCCGGCATCGTAGCTCGAGTTGCCGTTCATATCCACCCAGACGGGATAGCCTTGCTTGAAGCCGCCCAGCCCGGTATTTGTGCCGTAGAACACCGTGTTTGTATATATACCCCCGGTTTGACCGTTGGCCAACGCCACGGCCGCCTTGACAATGGTGTCATGGTAAAGATCGAAGACATTGGAGCCGGTGTTGGTATAAATATTGACCCAGACGCCGAGCGGATTGGCCGCCGTGCTTCCGGCGTTGGTGCTATAGCACACCGTATTCGACGGGAAAGCCGTCCCCCTCGTTCCGGTGGTCAACACAAACCGGTTGGATGCCACCGCGTAAAAATCGCCATCCGGATTCAACAAGCCGTTGACATTATCGAGCGCATTGCTGTTGCCGCCGCAAATATTCACCTCCCACCAGTCGTCCATGCCGTCGCCATCGGTGTCGGCATGGGTGGGATCGGTCCAAGTGTAGGAATATTCATCCGAGTCGGAGACATCGTCGCGGTCGTAACTCATCTGGCCCTCGTCCATGAAAATGCCGCCGGAGGTGCGCCAAAAATTCACCCAGCTCAAATTGGCGCTATTGGGCAGTCCGTTGTCGGCGCGCCAATACCAGAAATAATATTTCCAGCCGTCGGACACCTTGGTGTCCGCGCCACCCTCGGCGTTCTGGGTGTCGAATTCCGTCGGATCGGTCTTGGGATCATCGTCCGGAACCCATGTGCCGTTGGGGCCGTTGGTCAGGTAATATCCGTCCAGCCCCTTGCATTCGAGCAAGGTCGTAAACGGCACGCCCTTCGAATAACCGAGTTCCATGCCGTTTGTCGGCAACTCCACTTTCCCGTGCTTCAAAAGCGCGTCGCGCTGGAGCGGATAGCCGGGAACACTGCCGCCCGGCCCGCTGATGGCAACCAGGCCGCTTGAAGCGTCCACTGAAACCGACGTGGGCGGATTTGTGCTCGTGCTGGGGATAAAGTCACCGTCGGGATTGGCGTAGGGGTTGTTCGTCAGGTGCCCAAACCATTTCATTTCCCAATTGTCCGGCAAGTCGTTCCCGTTGGTATCGTTGGTGCTTGTGATATCTATGAACGCATACGTGACGGTGACCGTCGGCGCCATGGCGCCGACGATATTGGTGGTGATGTCGGGCGGCGTGACATAGCCCGATACGGGATTGAAAACGAGCGTATAACTGCCCGTCGGAATGGGGGAAAGAAACCAGGAGTTTGTGTAGGCCGCCCGATAGGCGCTGCTGTTGTTTATAAATGCCGACGGCGAAGTAATTGACCACGTGGCTTTGGCGCCGGCGACCAATCCGGAGACGACGACCGTAAGCTCGTTCGTATAGGGCCGATAATTCCGCGTTAGAATCGTATCGCTCGTCAAGGCAATCGACTCGTCGGGCGGCGAATAAAAATCGAGCACCGCTTTATATCGAAGCGTGTGCGAGGTGTTTGTGCTCAAGGACTTGCTGGCGCCGGTGAGGCGCCAAATGCCATCGTTATCCACCATCCACATGGCGCCCGCGTTCACCGCTTCAAAGGGCTGTAAATCCATAGTCAGCGTGTACGCAGATGCGGGCGCCAGGGTATAAGTCCCGGTAATGCTGTTGACCACCGGACTGGCCCCGGTGATGTTGGTGGTGATGTTGGCCGGCTTGGTATAGCCAGACACGCTCGAAAACACCACTGTGTACTGGCCGGTCGGAATTGGCGTAAGATCGTAATTGTCGGCATACGAAGTTTGATACGCGGATGAATTGGTCCATTGAGAGGGGCTCGTCACACTCCAAGAAACCGGCGAAGGCATGCCAACCGGCCCCGCAACCGTCACTGAAAGGGTGTTTGAGTAGGGGACGTAGAAGTTGGTATTAATCGTATCGACCTCAAGGTAAAGACTCGTGGAGACGGGAACATAATAATCGCGCATCGCGCTAAAATTAATCACATACCAGTTTAGCGTTTGCTCAGATACCTGTTGCCCACTGATATTTGTTGTCGCCGTGTAGGTAAGAATTCCCCACCGCGCATTGGCTTGAATAAGAGCATGTCGGGTTTGATAATCTATTCCCGGATAGTCACTTCCAAAATAATTGGTCGCGATATCCAAAACATATGTGATATTAGACGTTGCCGCGAACCCGGCGCGTGGGGTGAGCACCAGGAGGGCGAGCGTCGCCAAGAGCGCGAGGGTTCCCCGTCGCGACCAGGCGAGAGCGCTATGGCGGAGCGCGGGGCGCGATTTATTGGACTTGACCAATTTAGAGTTCATGGCGCTGAGCTAATTCAGGCAGTAGTTATCAAGCCACCACAATACGACCCTATCCGTTCCGGCTTTGCCGTGGCGTAGCTTTTAGCGAAGCCTGGGCAACCCAAAATGCTTCTGAAACTGCTATTGGGGAGCATAGCACATTCAATCGAATATAAGCAACCTATTTTTTATAAAAAACTTCCCGATTGCGCCTTATCCCCCCTCCTCGCTTTTTTTGTAGGGCGCGAATGGTCCCGGACCTTCGCGCCGCGGTTCACCACCACCCGCCCGCACACGTCACCGACCACGTCACCGCACACGGCGGGAAGGTCTCGAAAACTCAACCATTCCCGCCCTACAATCATTCCCGCCTTGCAATCTCACATTCCCGCCCTACAATCATTCACGCCTTGCAATCATATTCCTTATCTTCCCTGTAGGGCGCGAATGGTCCCGGACCTTCGCGCCGCGGTTCACCACCACCCGCCCGCCCACGTCACCGCACACGTCACCGCACACGGCGGGAAGGTCTCGAAAACTCAACCATTCCCGCCCTACAATCATTCCCGCCCTGCAATCACATTCCTTATCTTCCCTGTAGGGCGCGAATGGTCCCGGACCTTCGCGCCGCGGTTCACCACCACCCGCCCGCACACGTCACCGACCACGTCACCGCACACGGCGGGAAGGTCTCG
>Ga0172380_10007323_pt1 | contig 12428 bp, 16 predicted proteins | sample Leawe162metaG_FD_119747 | JGI IMG/M metagenome (GOLD analysis project Ga0172380, IMG submission 119747) | Leachate microbial communities from a municipal landfill in Southern Ontario, Canada - Leachate well 162 metaG | ecosystem: Engineered > Solid waste > Landfill > Unclassified | place...
AAACATTCTTCATCGGTTGCTTTAGGATTTACGAAAAGGAGGTTCTCACGAATGGTGCCAGAGAAGAGTTGTGTGTCCTGGGTCACGAAACCGATTTGCGTGCGAAGCTCATCTTTGTCGATGCCATCATATGGAACGTCGTTGTATAGAATCGTTCCCGACGTCGGCTCATACAATCCCACAAGAAGCTTCACGAGCGATGTCTTTCCTGAACCCGATGGCCCGACAAAAGCAACGGTCTCGCCACGGCGTGCCTGGTATGAGATGTCTGAGAGAGCTTGGGTCGTGCTCGACTTGTATCCGAATGAAACACCCTTGAAATCGAGTGTCTCGATGACACCAATGCTTTGAGGTGAGGATGCTTTTGTCTCCGCGGGAGTTGCCATGAGTGTGCTGTAGTTGGCGAGTGACGCTTCGGCCTGACGATACGTACCCATGAATGTGCTGATCTGCGACAACGGGAAGAAAAGCCAGAATGAGTAGATGTTCAGCGAGAGATACTGTCCAAACGTGATTTGTTCAATGAAGATGAGATAGAACAAAAAGAGATAGAGTCCGGCTCGAATCATGTTCGTTACAGTCCCTTGAACGAAGTCGAGCATACGGAGATAGCGCAGTTTTTTGAGCTCGAGCGCCAAAATCTTTTCTGTTACTGCATTCAAACGCTCCACCTCTTGGTTTGCAAGGCCGAGTGCTTTCACAAGCTCGATGTTTCTCAAGGATTCGGTTGTCGCTCCGGCAAGCGCGGTCGTCTCTGCGACGATAGTTTGCTGTACCGTCTTGATCTTCTTTGAGAACAAGATTGTTATGCCGCCCACAACGACAATCATTCCTATGAAGATGAGCGGGATGACCCAATAGATGAGGCCGGTGTAGACGAGGATGAAAGCAAGAATGACCACCGAGGTGAAGACCACGTTGATCGTATCGATGACGAGCTTCTCGGTATCTTGTCGCGCCTTTTGAAGCTTGCCGAGTGTCTCTCCGCTCCGCTCGTCTTCGAACACGGCATACGGAAGATCGAGTGAGTGCTTTACGCCCTCACGATACATGTCCGCTCCCGATCGCTGACTGATAGTGTTCAAATAAAAATCCTGAAAACCCTTTGCAACGCGAGAGATGAAGGCGTTGGCGACGAAAACCAGAAGCAACAAAAGGGTTCCGTGGAAAAACGTGGCCCGGCTGATTTCGTGAAAACGGAGCGCGTAATTATCGATAATGCGCTGAAAGATGATTGGCTCGAACAGCGAAAAGACTTGGTTAATTGCAGCAAGAACAAGCACGAGCAGGCAGAGCTTCCAGTACTTTTGGAGATATGAGATTAAAAGTTGCATGGGTGCCACTATAGCAAATCCAAATTTGGGGCTCTATCTCGGGCTAGAACTAATAGGCGTCATACTCAGTTTGCCTGTCTAGATTATTCCACACCATCCAAACGATGCTTCTTAAGCTCTTTATTATAGTGCTTTATTTCGTATAGTAACATATGTTACTATACGGTTATGAATATGAAAAAACTTTACTCAACCGCCGAAGCGGCAAAAATACTTCGACTTAGCCGCGTTGAAGTCTTTAGAAAGATACAAAACAAAAAAATAAAAGCCGAGAAAATCGGGCGCAATTATGTCATTGCCCAAGAAGACCTTCTTGAGGCATTGGGGCGAGTTGTGGGTTCTAACAAGAAAGAAAAGATTGAGGAGGCGGTCAAAAAGGCCATGAAAGAATACGGCCCGATGTTCAAAAAACTCGCAGAAGAATGAAAACGAAGCCGATCACAGTAGCAGAAGTGGAACTCACCGCCTTTTCTCTCGCAAAGGCAATGATGACGTTTAACGAGCCGATTCCTGACTTCGGAACTCGGTTTCCGAACGCTCTGGAGAGTTGTCTAAAAACGCCCTTCGCGAGATTCGGCAACAGAGATCTTTACCGCGGCTTGATAGAAAAATCAGCCATCTTGTTGTATTTGATGATTAAGAATCATCCTTTCCAAAATGGAAACAAAAGGGTTGCGATTATGACGCTCCTGGTTTTTCTTTCGGAAAACGGCAAGTGGATTCAGATGAGCCAAAACGACCTTTACCATTTTGCTGTCGGTATAGCAAAGAGCCGGCCAACGTCGCGCGACAAGGTGCTGGAGAACATCCGCGCAACGATAAAAAAATACCTAATTGATTTTTAATCGATGGTTTCGACCCTTCTCGGGCGTACGGACCTATCTCTAATTGGGGTGCCTATCGGGAATCGAACCCGAATTGAGAGCTCCACAAGCTCCAGTGTTAACCGTTACACCATAGGCACCATGCGCTGACACTCTACACAAAAACGCCTTAAAACGCGAGGGTTCTGCTATCGCGTCTCTGTTGAGACATTTGATGCGTCCCCTGCCCCATCGTTGATATCGAAACGCACACGGCCGATCACCTGCCCGTTCGGGGTCTCAACAGAAACCCGCCACGCGCCAGGTACAACATTCGTCTTCGTTGAGTAGCCACGATACCCGCCGTCACGTCCTCCCGAGATTGGGAACGAGATGCGGCTCATCGTAATCCAGTCACCATTCTCACGACGTTGCCACACATGAGTGATCGGCATCGAGAGCGCGATGGGCGCAAAAACTGACGTCCATACCGAGACACCTTCGGCAGGAGCGCGGTTGTAACTCTGGATAAAACCAAACTGTTCGGCAAGTGACGGCTGTTCGACAGCGAGCTGATACGTGTCCCCCGTACGTACAACACCATATGCGACAGCTGAATCTTTGAGTGAGAGTGGGATTGGCGGAATAACGTTGGCTGCATATGCGAGCACGACGAGGATAATAGTGAGCGCAATTGAACGAACGATCGTCGGACGCTCTTCACGAATGCGCTCGGGGGCAAAGATGGAAAGAAATGCAACGAAGACGGTGATAAAAGCGATGCTCACAACGACGCTCAACAAAAAGATGTGTGTTCCGAGCGCACCTACGATGGTTGGCACGAGGAATATCGAATATGAAAGCACTGCAAGAAAAAGCACGGTGATGTGAAAGACGAGACGCTCGTAGTACGGCCGGAATGCTTCATTCCCCACGAGCATGATGACGAGGAAAATGAGGAACGGCCAGCTCGCCGAGAACGATGCACTGCGAAGATAGAAGACGACAAATGCGCTGAACAGAGCACCGAATGCGAACTGCAACGCGATCGGTGCGACGGTAATCATCCACGAGAACCAACGATGTGCGAGCATGCGCGTGTGGCGCAAATCGAGCGCCGCGATTGATATACCTGCAACAAGGAGATACGCAACAAGGACGATATTCTCGGCCAACAGGTCGACACGGCGGAGTGTGAGCGAGTCGAGTATAAAACCAAACACGAGCGCACCAACCGAGAGCTGCCGCTCGTAGCGCTGAACGAATGCTTTGAGGCGTGCGAGATCCATAAAAAGTATTGTAGCCTAACGCTTTTCTTTTCCTATATTCTGATGTATCGTGTCCTCCGATGCCCAGGTGGCGGAATTGGTATACGCGTATGCTTGAGGTGCATATGCCGCAAGGCTTGGAGGTTCGAGTCCTCTCCTGGGCACCACATCACAAAAGAAGAACCCGCCTTTCGGCGGGATTTTCTTTATTCTGATTTTGTCTCTTCTGCTTCGACTTCTGGAGCCTCGGCTGCTGGGGTCTCCTTTTTGCTTACAGGGACCTGTTCGACAATACGCATCTTTCGCATCTGGCGACGGATTTCGTGAGCTGCCTTGTCGCGGACGTGGTAGAGCTTGCTGCGACGGATGGTGACGGTGCGGAGAATCTCGACACGATCGATCATTGGAGCGTAGAGTGGGAAGATCTTTTCGACACCAAAACCTCCGGCAGTGCGGCGGACCGTGAAAGTGGCGCCGGCCTGAGTACCACCCTTGCGAGCGAGAACGGTTCCTTCGAAAGCTTGGAGGCGGGTCTTGCCCTTTTCTTCGACTTTGACCCAAACGCGGACAGTGTCACCGGTGCGGAATGAGAGCGCCTTGCGGGCTTCCATGTCGACTGATGAGACTTTGATGGCTGCTTTTGTCATATATAAGAGAGCCCACTCTAGCATTTCTTGGGTTTACTGGCAAGATTTAAGCCTTTTGTTTGATGAGGCTTTCGGCTCGAACAAAATCCTCCGGAAATGGTGCTTCAATGAGAAGCTCCTCCCCTGTCGGCGTAGTGAATGCGAGCGACTTGGCGTGAAGAGCAAGACGTTCGAAGCCGAGCATCGGCTCTTTGAGCGGAGCATAGAGCGGATCGGATACCACGGGGTGATTCATCGACTGCATGTGCACGCGGATCTGGTGTGTTCGGCCGGTCTTGGGACGGAGTTCGAGTTCGGTGACGCCCTCACCGCGTGTGACCACGCGAAAGTGCGTGATAGCATCACGCATAACACCGCGGGCACCACGCATGGCAGTGCGCAAACGCGGGTCGCGTCGACTCTTGCCGATAGGACGATTGATAATGCCGCGGTCATTACGAACGGTTCCATACACGAACGCCACGTAGACCTTTTTCATTTTTCGCTCTTGAAATTGTTCCTTGAGATATGCATACGCTTCCTGCGTCTTTGCGAGCACGAGCACGCCCGACGTGTCAGCATCGAGACGATGAACGATACCCGGACGCGGAAGCATGGTGCCATCACCCTGCTCTGCCGGCTCCCCGACGTCTTTGCTGGCAGGGTATGTTTCTGCGAACCAGTCGGCAATGGTCGGCTCTTTACTCTTGCCGTCGCCATGAACCATCACCCCTGCAGGCTTATCAATGAGCACGAGCTCGTCGTTCTCGAAGAGGATGGGGATATTCATAACCGTTGTGGGCGCTAAGGGATTCGAACCCCTGACCTTCTCTGTGTAAAAGAGTTGCTCTACCAACTGAGCTAAGCGCCCGACACGTCGCAGAATAGCTGATTTTGACGAATTATTCAATAAGTTGCGGAACCGACCCCAAAAGCGTATCGTACCTGCGGATTTGAACACCCCACTCTCGGCTCAAGGAGGGCCATCTGTTATGGAGAAATTGTTGATTACTGCTTTTGGTGACGCGGGTGCCGGCAAAGGCACCAACTTGGGCATGGTTGCCTTAGCTTTCGGATGTGTGGTCGTCGACATGGGCGACAAGCTCCGAGAGAAGGCCGTCGAGCGGGGCCTTTCTCTACATGAACTGCATGAGCTCATGCTCGGGGATCGCTCAGTGGACGACGAACTCGATGAGTACGTTCGCCGGCTACCTGAGCAACACGAGCGTCTCATCATCAGCTCACGGACTGCCTGGTTTCTGCATCCAAAGAGCACCCGCATCTATCTCGCCTGTCGAGAAGTTGTGACCGCTCTAAGGATCTCTCTCCGTGAGGGGGTGACCTCCAGCCAAGCACTCATCAAGGAGCGAGCGCGTGTCGCCGTCGATGCAGACAGGTATCGCCAGTTTCTCGGCATCGAGACGTACCCGCCGCCGCACGACCTGTTCGACATCGTGGTCGACACGAGCAACCTCAGCCCAGGGGAAGTACAAGCCCGACTCATCGAACAACTTACCCCTCTCGTCGGTCCCTACGCTCCGAGTCCACCAAGTCGTCCAAGCCTCCGCGTTTGAACGACAACCCCCGCAACCAGATACTTGGTTGCGGGGGACGTTCGTTGTATATCCCCTCGGTAGGAACTCGACCCTTACAGGGTCAGTACCCCGATTGGATTCTTTTCTCGCCCGTTGGGCTCGAAAGAATGCTCAATCGGGCTTCGCTTCCCACACGCCCTGCCACCCGGCAGGGCTCTCGGTGACTTTCACTTCGTTCAAGTCCCCTCGGTAGGAATCGAACCTACATCAACGCCTTAGAAGAGCGCTGCTCTATCCATTGAGCTACAAGGGGTTTTGCGCGTAGCTTACCACACCTATCTCGATGGGTCAGGGAGCGTGAGCGGAGCTACTTTGAGTCTCTCAAAATCGCTCACGCGTGCATCAATGATTCTAATGGAGTTCGACAGGACATCACGGCTGATACTTTCGATATCTGATGACGTGTCGGCCGGTGCGATGTCCGCATCAAATACACCAAGGAAAAGTGCAATCGCGGCAAGAGCAACAACGACTGTACCGGCAAGAGCAACCGTGACGCCAGTAATCCAGGCATTCGAAAGACCGAAGTGCATGTGTCGAGGGTCGAGATGAAGATGAGGGATGAGTCGTTTTTTCATATCGTTTTATTGTCGCAATGAGACTGTCAAAAGGCCTCTGAATGACCATCGGGCCGTAGTCTCCTCACTGTCAGCATCGATGAGCGTCAGTGTTGCGGATTCGAGCTCGCTTTGAAACGGAAGTGCATCAAGAAGTGTGAGAAGGTGCGTCATCGAACGCCATGAACCACTCGCTGCAACGTTCATCGAGAGCGTTCCCTCCCCCGTGGTGGTGTCTTGCTCTTCGATATGAACATCCGAAACAGCAACAGGAACACCGACGATGGAAGAAAGCGCCTCGATGTTTTCGATGACGCCCACAGCTCCGTCGGGTGAGACAAAAAACGCATCGAGCTTCATCGTCTCGCCAGAAAGATCCTCAAGAAGCCCACTGAGTGCGTGCATCGATTCTTCACGCCGCACGTCTCCCGCGAGCTCTGCAGCCTGAGCCGCAACCGCCTTCTGTGTGCGTGAAAGAACGACGAGTGCTCCGACATAGACGCCGGCAAGAAGCACTGCGATGAGTGTTGTCAGCCAGATACCGTAATGATGTGTGCGCGGTGACTGCATATCTATGGTGCGAGTGTGAGTGAAAGACGGAAATGCAGGTCAGTCTGCTGTGCCAACGATTCGATGGGAATTGTAACCTCGATAAAAAGGCCCGACGAACGGAGTGCATCACCAAAAACAATGAGTGAGTTTCGCGTCGCAGCGGATCCTGTCATATCAAGAAAAGCCGCCTCACCTTCATCACGCCACAAAACGCTCTGAAGCGACACTTGGCTGGGGACGATTTCGACCACCCGAGCAAGGATATCGCTCACGGACAGCGCGTCCGCGTCGTTGATAACGAGTGAGACTTTCTCTTTGGTTGATGCAACCTCAGAGGCGGCTGTTGCATCTTTTTGTCGATCGAGGAGCTGGTGGGTGGTTTCGAGACGCACCTTCCCCGCTTCACGTGATGAGATAGCAACAACGAATGACGGGATGAGAAGAACCGTACCGATGACAAAGACACCGGAGATGAGCACGAGTATCGCACTCATGAGGCGACGCATCCGCTGATGTGCGAGCTCCTGTCGCTCGCGTGATGGAAGAAGATTAGCCACAGTTAGATTTTAACCCATAACCTACAACCCACAACCTACGACGAAAGTCTTTTCTCAGTTGTTGGTTGTAGGTCGTCGGTTGTTAGTTACTCTTGTGGAGCGCGAGACCAATTGACGAAGCGTAGCTTAGAGAATCTTCATATGAAATAGGTGGAATAGCGTCATCAATCGAGCAGACATTCTTCCAGACATCCGCGCGCTTCGTCGGAACACGAAGGTTTCGTGAGAGATATTCAGGAAGGCCAGCAACGTTTGCATATCCTCCCGACAAAAAGATCATTTCGATAGGATGTTCAGGAAGCTTGGGGTCCTTGGCGTCTTTACGAGTCTGCCAATAGAGATAATAGCGCTCCACCTCATTCTTGAGGGCGAGCGCTAAACGTTCGAATGCAGCCTTAATGTCAGCGTTGTCGTGATACGTAAGTCCTTGGTCGTTATTGATTGAAAGAATCTCTGCCGTAGTTGCCTGTGGAAGCGCAGATTTGATCGCAGCAGTAACCGAGTCACCTCCAACAGGCACGGTCGTTGTAAATCGCACCGCGCCACCGCCAACCACAGTGATACCCGAACGTACCGCACCCACATCCACCACAAGACATCCACCAATGAAGTCTTTTGGAACAACCGCGCGAGAAATTGCCTGTGCTTCGATTTCGAGCGATACCGGCGTGAGGCCGGCATCCCGAAGCAAATCAGCATATTCTTTGGCAATATCCTGCGGATACACTGAAACCGCTACGGTCTTCTGGTCTCCACCTTGTCCCGCGATGACATCAAAATCGATAACAGCCTCTGTGGGTGAAAGCGGGACGTATTCTTCGAGCTTGAATGCGAGCAGACTTCGAATCTCATTGGGTCCAACAGAAGGAACGGTTGTAGTGAAGATATAACCAGGCTCTTCGGGAAGCGATGCACTCACAAATGTGAGATCGTTGTCCTCGCGGAGCTTACTCAGAAGTGCGACGAGCTCATCACGTTTAGCAATCTTTCCGCCAACAATGATTCCCTCGGGAATCTCGTGCGTTGTGAAGCGCCCAACACGAAGATTGTGGTGCGAAGGAATAAGCTCAATGAGCTTCACTGACTTGTCGGAAATATCCATCCCGACCGCCGGCATCGATACATATTGTGGAAGCGGGAACCACGCAAGAATGCGTTCGGTAAATGTCATGCATATAGCTTACAGCTTTTAGCTTTTAGCTTCTAGCTTTAGCTGTGAGCTATTCGCTATTAGAAAGCAGTGCGCTCGAAATATGTGGCGCAGAGCGGACCCCGCCGCGGCGGGGGCAGCGAAAGTGCGACCACGATTTAAGGAAAAACACTTTTACCCTGCGATGCTTCCTGGAGGAACATCGTCTTTTGGAATGAGGAACGAGAAATGTTCATCGCCACCGAGTGCAAAGAGCATACCGTTGCTCTCGAGTCCTTTGATGGTACGTGGTTCAAGGTTTGTGACGAACGTCGTTGTCATACCAACAATCGATTGCCAGTCGGCAACTTTGTGTTTGATGCCCGAAACAATCTGCCGAATCTCACTCTTCTTCTCTTCACCCTCCGGAGCTTCCGCCGACGCTAAAGCTGTGGCGGACAGGTCAGCGGAGGAGGGGCCAAAATCGACCGTGAGCTTGAGGAGCTTATCGGTCTCAGGAACTTCTTCAACTGCCAGAATCTTCCCTGTTCGTATCTCTACCTTTTTGAAATCGTCGTATGAAATCATACTTGTGCCCTTAGTGTGTCTAAAAATCTCTGGAGAATAATTGCCGCCGCCGACGCGTCGAGGTTCACAATGTTGCCTTGGTACCGCGATGCCTCTGCGGACGACCACGACTCTTCTTGAAAGATAACCGGAAGTGGAACCGCTGTTTCAAGCTCTGTCTTGAACGCTCGGATACCGCCCATTACTGGGTTGTCGTTGCCTTTTGAATCACGTGAGTGACCAAGGACGATCAAGCGCGCCTTCTCTTGCTCGCACAAAACCTTGATCGACTCAATAAGATTCGCATGTCCCCTGTTCTCAATCACCTCTTTAGGAAATGCGAGCGTCTCCGACACGTCAGAGACCGCAACGCCAGTGCGCTTGGTCCCATAGTCGATAGCGAGAATCGTCATGGAGCGATTGTACCACCAGGGTCGCCTAAACACCTGCATTCGTGCTATAAAACTCCTACTGGTGGGGTGGCAGAGTGGTCTAATGCACCTGTCTTGAAAACAGGAGTCCCTTTACGGGGACCGTGAGTTCGAATCTCACCCCCACCGCCTTGAAAGAGTAATCCCATATATCGTGAGATCTCACGCCATCTTCTGGATTCATCTTCTCATCATCATTGGAGTCTGGACGTCTCCCTTTTGGGTTTCATGGAAGATTGTCGCTTTGGGCATCGCTCTCTACTATCTCCAGCTACTTTTTGTTGGAAACTGTATTCTAACAAAGCTGCAATTTGGATCTTCTGAGAAAGATGCTAGTTTCTACGCCCATTGCCTCGAGCACCTCGGAATAAACGTGGACCGACACAGGCTCCGCTTCACGCTAGATTACATCGTGCCATGGATCATCCTGGGCATGAGTCTTTTTTTACAGATAGACAGATAGGCCGAGCGCACACGTCAAACTTCTCCCCCGCTTCGTATTGTCCTTTTGCTCATCCTATTCATATAATGTGCATATGACCGAACCGCTTTCGTGGACCGCGCTCGAACATGAACACATAGAACGCCACCCCGACTGGTTCTGGGGCGTTGGAATCATCGCGCTCGGTGGCGCTATCATCGCGCTTCTCCTCGGGAATGTGTTGTTCGCGCTTTTCATCGTTGTCTGCGCAATCACACTCTCGCTCTACGCTCTCAAGCACCCACAGCACGTCAACTATCAGATTGGAGAGAAAGGCCTCCTCGTCGACACAAAGATCTATCCCTACGTGACGCTCGAATCGTTCTGTGTCCACGAACACCACGACTCATTCCGTCTCGTCGTGAAGTCCCAGAAGGTCTTCATGCCATACATCCTCATTCCACTCGACACCGTCCCGCCCGAAGAGGTGCGCAAAGCATTTGCAGGCAAGTTGCCCGAAGTCTACGTAGCTGAATCCATCTCCGAAAAGCTCCTCGAAGCGCTCGGTTTTTAGCCGCCTGTCTCGCCATTTTCGCCAAAGCGTGTTATTCTCGCTGCGACGCCCTCGTCGTTCAATGGATAGGACGCAAGCTTGCGGAGCTTGCGATGTAGGTTCGATTCCTACCGAGGGCACATAAAACAAAAGCGTCGGATGCGTCAGCATTCGGCGTTTTTGTTTTACGCCAATCGGTGGGATGAGAAGGCCGGAGCCCCGCAGAGCGGGGCGAGGCGGGGTCGCGAACACTTAGGCTTTTCGAGCCAGAGGCGAAGAAAAGCCTTAGTGATCCGTGACCGATTCCTACCGAGGGCACAGTTTAAACGGCACCAACTTTCCTGAGTTGAAACCCTGACCAAATAGGTGGAGACAGGTGGTCATTGTGGGAGTAATATGTCCGCAAATCCAAATGGACCAGACACCTCTCAGCGAATCTTCGAGATACTTAACCCCCCACCAAAAGGAGGTAACTAAGCGCGTACTTGAAAAACTTGCTTCACTACTTGTCGAAGAACTTGCAAACGATTTTGGTCCAAAAACCCAAAAAGTTAGAACTGTTTCGTTGTCCGGAAAGAAGCTGGATAAATGGCTCCGAGTACTGAACATAGACCGGGATTTTTTTCACAACATTCTAGAAGTACTGAAAGAAGAACAGATACTTCTAAGACAAGGAGTCTCTGGGGCAGATTACTATATTGTTAAAGACAACGAACAAGAGGAGGAAAGATATGGTAAGCCAATGACTATAATTTATCCTCCAGACTTTCAAGACAGGTCTGAAATATACAGCAACAGTCTTCAACAAAACCCCGACACGACCCTACCTGATAGGCACTACCGAAATCCACACAAAGAAAATCTTTTTATCACCATTTTGGAATTTGTTTCGATTCCCTTCCTTATTCTCTGGTACGTAATTAAATCTGTACTAGGATTTTTCTTAAAAACAATTTGGGAGATCGTGACGAGGGCATGGAGTCTCCTAATAATCGCGGTGGCACTTGTTCTGGCAATAGCCTTTATCAAACATATTCCATTTATCCCCCCAGACCTGGTGGACCAGATTCTTCATTTCCTACACCTCCAAAACGACATCTCGGCTTAAAAAGCCCAGAGAATCTTTCGAAACATCCCCATCCAAAAGTCGATTCCTACCGGGGGCACAATTTGTAAGAGTTTGCGAGGGTTTTAGTTAAAACCATAGTACTTGACAGCAGTACTTATGTATGCTATGCTTGCACAGTAAGTAGTTCTTTAAAAAAGATGCTGCGGAAAAATAGGGATGGAGCCAGACAATCAGTCCATAAATGAGACGTGGGTTGATTGTCTGGCTTCAAGAGCAAGCCCGACCTCTGTTCAGACAAATCTGACAGAGAGCTTTGGCCACGAGGCCAAGGAGAATGCCATGTCCGATTTCTACAATTTCACCGGCTTTTCCCCCGACACCCCGACTGAAGAATTCGACCGCATCGCGGTCGAACGAGCCGGAATTCTCGGAGGAACGGGGTACGGGTTCGCCTGCCCCCAGGCAACCTCACAGATCCCGCAGGCCCCCGAGTGGGGAACGCAGGTCATCAACAGGCAGGGCATGGGGAACCATGGGGTCATCGTTCTCGTGGGGCTTACGCCCCGCACCAAGATGCTCGTGAGAGAGGGCAAAATCCGTCGCCTTACGACGGAGCTCGGAGTTCCTCCGAGAATCGCCGAAGTCGCTGTCTCCATGCGATACGGCATGGAAATCTCTGTTGCGATGCTCGCAGCAGAGGCGGTGGAAGCAATCAAGGTCCGCGGACCGTTCCGCGGCCAGTCCCACAAGGAATTCAACGAGTGGCTGGGGCGCCCGAGCGAGCACACCGCTTCGCTGAGCTTTCCTCGGAAAATTGCTGCGGCGGCGATCGCGGAAGAGCTCATCTGGAAGTAGGTCCGTCCTCAGCTCGATCTCGGCTCATGTCGCAAGCTCCGGTGGTTCGCCACCGGGGCTTTTTCTTTTCAAAAACTTCAAAAAGTATACATATATTGAGCTGAGAAAATT
>Ga0172380_10007324_pt1 | contig 12427 bp, 11 predicted proteins | sample Leawe162metaG_FD_119747 | JGI IMG/M metagenome (GOLD analysis project Ga0172380, IMG submission 119747) | Leachate microbial communities from a municipal landfill in Southern Ontario, Canada - Leachate well 162 metaG | ecosystem: Engineered > Solid waste > Landfill > Unclassified | place...
AATTCGGCTTCTGTGACTTTGTATGGTGTTAAACCCATCCATTTTGAACATCGTTTGCAAGAATTAATCGGTTATCCTCACGGCTGTCTGGAACAAACCATCTCCAAAGCATTTCCGCAACTGTTGCTCAAAGCCCTGCGGCAACAGGATGCAGCTACAGCACAAAATATCCAGACCAATGTAACAGCAGCCATCAAAAAGTTAGAAGACTTCAATCGGAGTGAAGGCTCGTTTACCTATTGGCCCGGCTTAAATTACAGCAATGATTGGGTGAGCTCGTATGCCGGTCATTTTATGCTCGAATCACGTAAAAATGGCTATGTGGTGCCCGAAGATATGTTCCAGCGTTGGCGGAATTATCAGTCAGCAACTGCCAAGGCTTATGTGCCGAAAGCGCAAACCCAGCTGGCACAAGCCTATCGCCTCTATACCCTGGCCCTCGATGGCAATGCCGAAGTTGGTGCCATGAACCGCTTACGCGAAATCACGGATTTGACAGCCAGTGCCCGGCATATGCTGGCCGCTGCTTATGCCATTAGCGGACAAGAAATGGTGGCACGTAAGCTGTTGAGCCAATCGAGTGTGATGGAATTAGAAAATCAAGGGTTTGACTATAATGATTTTGGCTCAGGTTTCCGGAATACTGCCCTGGCGGTACTGGCCTATAAACATGCAGGTCAGCCCGAAAAAGCCATTGCCGCTTTGAATAGCCTCATTAGCCGCTTTAACAGCGAGGATTGGTTAAGCACTCAGGAGACCTCCTTTTTCTTCATGGCTGCTTATGCGAGCAGGACTGAATTGGCGTCGGGTGGGGTAGCAGCCAGTTTAAAAATGAACAGTCAAAAAGCGCAACAGATTAATACGGACGCCATGAGTTATAGTCAGCTATTGCAATTGGAAGCGGGTACCAACCGAATTCAGCTGAAAAATGATGGCAAACAAAATTTATATGTTCGGATTAGTCTGCAAGGCAAACTGGCCTTTGGTCAGGAAAAAGCGACAGCACAGCACCTCCAAATGCAGGTAAATTACTTTATGAAAGATGGTAGCGGGGTAAACTGGGACGATCTCCGCCAGGGGGATCAGCTGTATGCCGAAGTGGAGCTGAAAAATCCCGGAAATTATGGCACTTACCATCATCTTGCTTTGACCCAGTTGTTGCCTGCCGGTTTTGAGATCAACAATAACCGCTTGGATGGCACTGCTGAAATCGGAGGCGGCATAAATGCAACTTATCAGGATATACGCGACGACAGGGTACTGACTTATCTCGATCTGGCGCCTGGAAAAACATTCACATTTAAACTGGAATTGGTAGCAGCCTATGCCGGTAAATTTTATTTGCCGGGTGCCCGTTGTGTAGCCATGTATGCTGCACAACCCTTTGCCAGCGAAAAAGGTCAATGGATAAGTATCCTGCCGCGTGATTGAAACCCGTTTTGCAGCTGTCAAACGCTTTTGGAGCGGCTCCCGCTGGCGCCGCCGGCTGTTCCGGACTTTCATTGGGCTTGGAATTTTCTGGCTGCTGGTGCCAACAATCCAATTTGACCAGCCAACGGCCACAGTGGTCGAGGCTGAGGATGGTCAGCTGCTCGCTGCTTTGGTTGCGGTAGATGGACAATGGCGTTTTCCCGCTATGGATACGGTTCCGACCAAGTTCAGCGAGGCATTATTGTGTTACGAGGATCGCTGGTTTTATTTCCATCCCGGATTTAATCCCATAGCACTGATTTCGGCTGCTTATGATAATGTATTCACCGACAAACGCCGCCGAGGGGGAAGTACGCTTACTATGCAGTTGGCACGTTTGTCACGACCAGCTCAAAAAAGAACTTTCACGACCAAGTTGGTGGAGATAGCTATGGCTGTCATAGCCGAAATTCGTTGGTCGAAGCCAAGTTTGTTGGCAAAATATGCTGCACAGGCACCATTTGGAGGTAATGTTGTTGGACTTGAAGCCGCTTCCTGGCGGTATTTTAATCAGTCACCTAACCGTTTAACCTGGGCTGAAGCGGCGGCTTTGGCCGTACTCCCCAATAGTCCCGCCCTCGTTTTTCCCGGAAAAAACGAAGCCATTTTCCTGCGTAAACGCAATCAATTGCTCAAAAGGATGTACGATAGGGGGATTCTCCAGTCCATCGATTATCAGCTGGCCATCAGCGAACCCTTGCCGGGTAAACCCAAACCCTTACCCAATTTGGCACCACATATTTTAGTGAAGATGTTAAAAGCGGGTAGAAAAGGAGAACGGATACGAACGACGATACAGCCTGATTTACAACAAAAAACAACGCAAATGGCAGCCCGTTATGCTGCAAAACTGGCATTTAATGAGGTTTTTAATGTCGCGGTAATGGTTTTGCATATACCAACGGGTGAGGTACGGGCCTATGTGAACAGCAGTGCCGAGCCGAACGGACGGGGTGCCCATGTGGATGTGATTGATGCCAACAGGAGTTATGGTAGTCTGCTGAAACCATTTTTATACGCTGCTATGGTCACCGAAGGCAGTTTATTGCCCAATCAGTTGGTAGAAGATAAGCCGGTTGCTTTTGCCGGTTTTATGCCTCAGAATTTTCTGAAAGATTTTGACGGTATGGTGGCCGCTGACGAAGTTTTGTCGCGATCGCTGAACGTTCCAAGTGTAAATATGCTTCGGGCGTATGGCACCGGACCTTTCCTGCAATTGCTGAACAACTTTGGCTTTAGCGGCTTTAAGCAGTCGGCCGATCATTACGGACTCTCTTTAATTTTGGGGGGCACAGAAGCACAATTGTGGCAGTTAGGTGGTGCTTTTGGTGCACTGGCGCATCGTTTGAAAACGGGTGAAAGTGCGTATTCCATTCGCCTCACCCAAGCTAAAAATCGACCTCTTCCCGGCTCGGCATGGAACAGCCAGGGGTTTAGTCGTGCCGCCATTTGGTTTACATTGAATGCCATTACCACCAATAAAAGACCGGTCACCCAGACGAATTTTGAGTATTTCCCTTCTTCCCGACGTATTGCCTGGAAAACGGGGACCAGCTTTGGGCACCGCGATGCCTGGGCAATAGGCGTAACACCCGATTATGTGGTGGGTGTTTGGGCGGGTAATGCCAGCGGGGAAGGTCGGCCGGGACTCACCGGTGTATTGGTGGCTGCGCCTATTATGTTCGATCTATTTTATTTACTTCCAGAAAACAAGTGGTTCGCTGCTCCCGATAAAGAACTCAAACGATTAAAAATCTGCAAACAAAGCGGACTATTGGTGAATGACCATTGCCCTCAGGGGGAATTACAATGGGTACAGTCGAATACCGAAAAGGCCCAACAGTGTCGCTACCACCGTTTGATTCAGCTCGACAGCAGCGAAAGCCGCCGGGTGAATAATCTGTGTTATGATATGCAATGGGCCAAAGAAAGGGTGTTTTTTGTGCTTCCAGCCGCTACAGCTTATTATTTCCGTCAGAAACACATGACGTATGAACTTTTGCCGCCGTGGGCGGCATTATGCACTCCGGATGAAGTACAAACCAACCGTATGCAATTTGCTTATCCCGCCGAAGGTGCAAAATTATACCTGCCGCTGGCACGTGATTCGGTGAAAAGTCGGGCTGTATTTGAGGTGCATCATGCCAATCCGGATGCCTTACTTTATTGGCATCTCGACCAGGAATATGTGGGTTTAACCCAGTTGCATCACAGGCTTGAAATTGCCGCTAATAAAGGCTGGCACCGGATAAGTGTGGTTGATGACGCGGGAAACAGCATCAGCCGAAAATTTGAAGTGATTAGCCAGGATAACTGGTAAACGACTTTCTATGCTGGTTTTGGAAATGTTTTACCTGCTAAGGACTCAAAACGAGCCCTTAATTCATCCGGAAAGTCAACTTTGGTATTCAGATTAAAATCAAACATCACCATAACATCCCGGGCCTCTGCTACACATTCCCCTTTTTCGTTGTATAGCTGATGTACAAATCCAAAACTGCTGTTGCCAATAAATTCAGTACGACTTTGAATCTTTACTTCTCCCGGGTAAAAAAGTGGCAGTTTAAAATCGCACTTACAGCTGGCGAGCATAGGGCCTATTTTGGTTTGGAGATGGGTAAAACTGATACCGGTCTGGTCCCAATAATTTACGCGTGCCGCCTGAATGTATTTGAAGAAGGATACATTATTGACATGGCCAAAATAGTCGAGCTCGCTCCAGTCGATACGTATTCGCAGTTCTACCTCAAATTTTTCGGCCATAATAGAATACTCATGCCGAATATCCTTGTTTTTTGGGAGATTCGTTGGGTCTCAGGCATTAATTCTTCACCCGCCAGGGCGGATTCAGGCGTATTTCTCCTGCGTGGTAAAAAATCAAAATATGGCCATCGGGATCGATTAATCTGGCTTCTCGCCACAACCAGCTTTGGTCGGTAGGTTGGGTTTCAAATTTATATCCTTGTATTTGAAGGTTGGATACAACTTCATCTAGCCGTTCGGTTTCAAAATAGATATGCGCTCCATTTTTGCCGTCAGCATGGCCATCTTCCTCCAACGATAAGGTTGTGCCGTTTCCGGAAACCAGCCGAACATAGTGTGGGAGAGATAATACCACAGCAGTTAAACCAAGTCCCTGATAAAAAACGAGCGAAGTTGCTACAGATCGCACCGGCAATGTAAGCTGGTTTAAATGTATAGCCGGCCGTACATTTGTATCGGGGCTGAGTTTTAATTGAAACATCAGCATATCCCGGACCTGCAAACCATTTTCGAAGAGAGGTTCGGAATAGTGCTGGATAAAATAGTTTTTCCTGAGCTCAAACAACCGAAAACCCAATTTTTGGTAGAGGGCCAACTGACCGAAACTTGTATTTGCTGTTCCTATAAGTAGTTCCTGAAAACCGAGTGTGTTTGCCGATGTTATGGCGTGTTCCAGGAGCTGCCTGCCGTAGCCTTTGCCCTGTTCTGTTTCCGCTATGGCAATGTTTTTGATTTCGGCACAAGCACTGTTGTGGGGATACAAAACATAAATGCCGATTATTTTTTCGTCTAAAACAGCCAGCACGACGGCTGATTTATGCAAGTAGCGGTCGATGGCTTCATTGTCGGGATCGGCGAGTAACAACAAATCACGAGGAGCAAGTTCTCCGGCTGCCAGCGTGCGAAACTGAAGTAGGGTTTTTGAATGGGGCATGGGCAACAAAAATATCCTGCTCATTGATCATGAGCAGGATTTATAACATTTTTATTGACTTTCGGTTCGTCTGAAAACAACAATTCGGGCGATGAGATCGTAGGGTAGAGGTGCGCTTAATGGAAACTGTACCGATCCTTTGCCTTGTTTATACTTGCTTAATTCATCTGCGAAAGCAGCATGACCAGTAGGGGTGGCATAAAAACCGATGTGATTTTTGTAGCCGGCAAAATAAACCAAAGGTTTGCCTTTTAATTTATAGGCTGGCATGCCATAAGCCATACTTTCAACCGCTTCCGGGGCATTCTCGAGTATTATTTTTCTGATTTTCCGGAGTTCGATTTGTACGTCGTCCGGGAAGGTGGCGATATATTCATCTACAGTTGGCATAAGCTAAAGTTAAGTATCTAGTATAAAGTATTTAGTATAGAGAGCTAGAATTGTCTGGAGGGATGGAAGACATAAAACACCAGACAAGACTGTCTCTCTATTCGGCGCTACGAGATATTTAATCTTGCGCCTTAGCGACCCCTTGCGAGCTTTGCGAGAAATATCAGATGACTGTTTAGAGGTCATATGTGAAATGCATCACCTCCGCAGCTATGCCACCTGTTGCGCGGTAAAATTCAAGTGCATGGGTATCTTCCAAATCTGCCTGAACGAAAAAATTATCGAAACCGGCTGTGGTACAATAACTTTTGAGCTCCTCAAGGAGTGCCCTACCCACACCCTGGCGGTGATAAGCGGGTAACACCGCCATATCGTAGAGATAAAACTGGGGTTTGGAGCTATAATACTGAGGTAAGATAAAACCTGTCAGACCGCCTATGACTTGCCCGTCGACTGTTGCCACGAAAGCCCGAAAACGATCATCTGCCAAAACGGAAAGTAAATGTTTGTCGTTTGGACATACAAAATTTTCCATTTCGAATGCGATTTCATAGCAAGTCAATAACGCTTTAAAATCGCTAAGGGCATCGGCTGGCAAGAGCTGGCAGTTCATGAATGAATGATTGTTTTAGGGCTTATCTCTGCCCATAAATCTACCATTTCCGTGTAAAAAGCTGAGCATACGTTCCAGGTTGTGTTTGATGCTTTTCTCTGTCTTTAAAAAGGTAAAAAAGCGAATTAACTCCTGTTGTTTTGATTTGCTCAAACTCTCAAAAACCTGTTTTGCTTCAGGATGGGCTTCTAAAGCCGTTGTAAAAAAGCCTTGGGCAGTAAGGGTGCGATCGGCCGGGTCGAATTGTATGCTGATTTGAATAAGCTCACCTATTCGTTTGGGTGATTGATCGAGCATGGCCAGATTGATGTATAATCGCCAATAACCGGCATATTTCATTAAAGTTTGGGTGTACGCCTTGCCATTCACCTTTCCTTTTACCGGTATGGGGCCTTTATTTTTGCCGGCCTGTTCAAAAATTGCCTCGAGTATATCATCAGGCACCAGCACATAAGGATTGATTCCTATAAGTTGGATTTGTGCCTGAAAGTGATGAGAAATTGACGTAGGCATTGCTTTTTAATGACCGGAAGACAGAAAGAGGCAAAAGATTACCAATTTTATTTGAACATTTTTTTGAAAAAATCTGGCGTCAATTCTCTGTTTTCACCTTGCCAAGGATAGGAGCCAAAAATCATTCGACCACTACTGGCAGAATACACATCAATACCTGTATAATGACCTGCCCGGATTATTTCAATAAATAACACTTTCTCTCTTTTTTCGGTAATGGCCAGTTTCCATTCTTCCTCGGTAACCAATCTGAATTTATATGGGAAAACTGCTTTTACACTTTTTTCATTTTGCAGTTTGCTGCTCAAGGTTGATTTTATGATGTAAAGGGTGTCTTGACTCAAGTAATTTTTATAGTCTGCTTTTTTATAGAAATAAGGCGTACGAAAGCTGCCATCATCATGATTTGCTACAAGCTCTTTTAAACTAGTTAGCCCGTAAATCAGCCGTTCGGATACTATGCCATTTAATATATCCAATAGATTTATATTGATACTGGCAGCCGTTTTTTTAGGATTTCTGCCGGTTTTTCCTTTCTGAAGAATGATGAGGCTGATTGAACTTGTGAATTTTGGTGATTCAACAGTGAAAGTTGAGATAGAAAGGTGAAACGCATTGTTTACATCTTTTAATTTATTGTACTCCTTGGCATCTATTTCAATAATTTCCTTGTCCGGCCAGCTTTTTTTGACCTCATCTTTGAAGGTAAACTCCTGGCCTGAACTGGTTGTTAATGTTTTGGAATTAGCATTGTTTTCAATCAAGTAAATCCTGCTTGTATTCAAAAATTCCTTACAAACGTCAGGGTTAATACCTTGTGAAAGCGCGAGGCCTGGTATAAAAAATATGCTCAATACATTCAGTAGAATGAATTGGTAAAATTGTTTAATTTTCATTTTAAGTGCTGTTAAATGGGGTTTTATATTTAATAAAACAAATTATTGGCTAGAGCTTTAGACTGTAATTATTACAGTTTCAAACTTAGTTGAGTGACAACTAATAAAACAAAAAAATCTATTTTCTCAATGCGTAAGGCGCATTAAAACTTCACGTATCCCGCTGCTATCTAAACCCAATTCTGCAAAAAGTTCTTCCTGACTGCCCTGTTCGATAAACTGGTCGGGCAAACCGAGCGTAATTAACCGACCACGGTACTGATTTTTTTGAAGCCAGGCCCCAATAGCAGCACCCGCACCTCCGGCTATACATCCATCTTCAACTGTAATTATGAGAGGGGTTTGCGCTGCCTGACGTAATAATTGTTCGTCGAGCGGCTTCACATACCGAATATCCATATGACCAATATCAGTCAAGCCGGTTATGGCTTCACTCACATATTCTGCCATGGTACCTATACTTATGATGGTTGCCCTTTGTCCACTTTGTAAACGTTCGCCAATGCCGGGGGCTAGCAGTTTAAATGGCTGCTTCCAGTCGGTATCGTTGCCGTTACCCCGCGGATAGCGTATCGCAAACGGAAATTCACGTTGCTGCAGGGCGGTATAAAGCAAGTTGCGTAATTCTTTTTCGTTGCGGGGAGCGGCGATAATCAAATTGGGGATGAGCTGGAGATAGGCCAAGTCAAATGCACCATGGTGGGTGGCACCATCGGCACCTACCAGACCACCACGGTCGAGGCAAAACACCACGGGTAACTTTTGCAGGGCCACATCGTGAATGAGCTGGTCGTAGGCACGCTGTAAAAAGGTGGAATAAATGGCACAAAAAGGCACCATTCCTTCAGCTGCCATAGCTGCGGCAAGTGTAACGGCATGTTGTTCGGCTATACCTACGTCGCGGGCGCGATCGGGCAGGGTGTACATCAGTAAATTCATACCCGAACCACTCGGCATGGCGGGAGTTATGCCGAATACACGCTCATCCATTTGTGCCAGTTCGAGCAATGTCTGCCCAAATACATCCTGGTATTTGGGGCCCGATTTGGGGTGAACAACGGCCTGCTGACTACCGCTGATTTTATCAAATAAGCCGGTGGCATGCCATTTCAGCTGGTCTTGCTCAGCAGGCCCATAACCTTTGCCTTTGGTAGTAATAATATGCAGGATTTGAACGCCGCCTTGTTTGTCGTAATCTGTAAATGCCTTACGTAATGCCGTTAAATCATGGCCATCTATCGGACCATTATAGCGCAAACCCAGTTGTTCGAACCAGTTGGGACCTTGTCCTTGAGCTGTACGTAAAGCGAGTAAATGTTGCAATAAACCACCCACATTCGGGTCGATAGACATCGCATTATCATTCACCACTATCAACAAACTCACTTCTTCTACAGCAGCCTGGTTCAACGCTTCGAAGGCCATACCGCCGGTTAAAGCGCCATCCCCAATAACCGCGATGTGCCGACGCTGATCTTGCCCCTGCATTTTAGCTGCAATGGCCATACCCAATGCAGCACTGATGCTTGTAGACGCATGTCCTGTCCCGAAGGCGTCAAATTCACTTTCGGTCCGTTTTGGAAAGCCGCTGATGCCATTTTTACGGCGGTTGGTATGGAAATTTTCGCGGCGACCGGTCAGTATTTTATGGCCATACGCCTGGTGGCCCACATCCCAGATGAGGCGGTCGTCGGGCGTATTAAAATGATAGTGTAAGGCAACAGTAAGTTCAACTGTCCCCAAACTGGCTGCCAGGTGACCGCCATAGGCTGAAACCGCATCGAGTATAAAATGCCGGAGTTCGTCGGCCAGCTGAGGTAATTGTGCAGTTTGTAAACCACGTAATTCGACTGGTGTTTTTATCGCTGCCAGCAATGGCCCCACCGGTATGGGTAAATCAGCCACGGTTAATGAGGTAAACGACGTAAATGGCATAAAGTAGAATGAAAAGAATGCCTTTCCAGCGACCTAGCTCATGGCGTTTGCCGACAAACATAAACAAGAACAGTATCAGGCTGCTGCCAATAGTTACCGCAAAATCAAATTTGATTTCTGAACGAAAAGGAAGTGGTTTAATAGCTGAACTCACCCCTAATATCCAGAGGATATTGAAGATATTCGAACCAACTACATTACCCACGGCAATGTCTGTTTCTTTTTTCCAGGCAGCAACGGCCGATGTGGCGAGTTCGGGTAATGAGGTGCCTACGGCTACGATTGTTAGTCCGATCAAAGCTTCACTCACCCCCCAGCCTCTGGCCAATAAGATGGCCGCATCAACCGAAATTTTGCCACCCCAACCCATTACGCCTATGCCAACAATGATATATAGGGTGCATTTCCAGCCCGCCATGGTTTCAAAATGTTCTTCGAATGGTGCGTCTTTTCCTTTTTTGACCAGGTCGAAGATGTACCACATAAAACCGGCAAAAGCGATCAGTAGAATAATGCCGTCGCCGCGACCGATTTTAGCCTGACCAGGCAGGCTTTCAAAGCCAAAATGAGCCAATAATCCCAATAAAACGGCAGCCATTAAACTGATTGGAATTTCAATCCAGGTAGTTTTTCGTTTTACCCGTAATGGATAAATAATGGCTGCAATCCCTAATATAAGGAGCACATTGGCTATGTTCGAACCTAACACATTACCAACCGCAATATCGGTTGCACCCGATTGGGCAGCCAATAAACTCACCAAAAGTTCAGGCATGGATGTACCAAAACTCACAATGGTAAGCCCAATAACTATATCCGGTACCTTATAGGTTTTAGCAAGTGCCGATGCGCCTTTTACCAGCCAATCGGAGCCAAAAATGAGCATTACAAAACCTAGCGCAAGTAAAAGTAATTCGATCATAGCTTAATAGAATGGTAGGTGGTGAAAGTGTGCAAAATAAGCAGTTTTAGCCAGGAATAGGGCATTTTTTGGACTCAACCCGCGTAAAGTGCAAAAACGGTCGGTCTTTTATGCAAGTCGGGCACTTCCTTTTGCCACAATCTTACAGGCATACTTTTTATCAATTCGGTTTCTGCCGTCAAATCAGTTCCAATACATAAGCGTGTATCCGGGTGGCAACTTTGTAAAAGTGTTTCCAGCATCTGGTTATTGCGGTAAGGGGTTTCGATGAACAACATCGTCATCCGTTTTTGTCTGGATTCGGCTTCCAACGCCAGCAAACGTTGTTTCCGTTTCACCTTATCTACAGGCAAATAACCCTGAAAGGCAAAACACTGACCGTTAAATCCGCTTCCCATCAAGGTGAGGAGTATCGAATTAGGGCCGGTAATCGGCACCACCTGTATGCCGAGTTTATGCGCCAGGGCAACCACCAAGGCCCCCGGATCGGCTACGGCAGGGCAACCGGCATCCGACATCAAGCCAACATCCTGGCCTTCGAGGGCAGCCTGTAAAAATCCCCGACTTTCGCCTTCAGCCGTATGTTCGTTGAGCAGATGGAATTGTAATTCGTCGATATTGATGCTGCGGTCGAGCTTTTTGAGATAACGCCTACTCACCTTTTCACTTTCAACAATAAAGTGTTTTATTGACTTCGCCAGTGGGGCAACCGTTGCTGGTATAGTCCACTCCAAGCAATCATCGGCCAAAGGCAGGGGGATAAGGTAAAGTTTGCCTTTCATCGTTTCAGCCTCTTTTTATACCAAAACCGCAGAAATCGATTCAAACGGTAAACACCTACCCCAAAAATAATAGCGGTTACAAAAGTGAAACTGCCATAAACTACTGCCACCAGGGCCATAGGCGCAGAAGCCAGCAGGGCGGAGGAGACATATATAGCCAGGGAACTGTTCTGGAGGCCAACTTCTATACTTATGGTCATCCGGGAAGTGGGCCCCAGGCGAAACAATAAACCTAATAAATACCCACCGGCCATAGCACCGAGATTTAGCCAGAGGTTGGGTAAAACGAGACTCATAAATTCATCGGCCACATCGTTTTTGCCCCGCTGCTCAAAAAATATAATCCCCAAAAAGGCAATGGCGAGTAAGGTGGGCATGATAAAACGCAAGGGTTTTTCGGCAGCACGGGCCCCAACCGACCAAAACCGCCTGACCATTACACCTACAAAAGCAGGTACTACGGTCATTAGAGCGACTTCCTTAACCGTCTCCATTACCGGCAAGGAAATGCTGGCACCAGCACCCATATACCGTTCAAGTGCAATGTTGGTAATAAAGGGTATAGTAAGGAGCGTTATAAAGCTGTTGATACTGGTCAGGGAAATCGATAATGCCACATTTCCCCGGAGCAAATGATTCAACAATCCTGCTGACGCGCCACCGGGGCAGGCTGAAACGATAACGAGTCCCACTTTAAATTCCGGTGATAAACTACTCACATCAGCTATCCAGAAAGCCAACAAGGGTAAAAGCACCATTTGCGCAACCAAACCAACGCTGATTGCCTTCGGATAAAGGAAAATATTACGGAAACTGGCAAGGGTCAACGACAATCCCACACCTATCATTATAATAACAAGTGTAAGCGGCAGAAAAACGGCTGAAAAGAAGTTTTCCATCAGTCGATTGCGCTTTTAGGTAGCAGGAAAAAGTTGTTATAACCTTCACCCAGCTTGATGTCGATTTGTTGCAGTTGCAACAATTCCAATAAGGCGAGAAAGGTAAAAATGGCCTGCATTTTATCTGCAAAACCATTAAATACGGCTGAAAATGCCACTTTTTGCTTGTCTTTGACGGTGTTCAGCAGATATGTCCTTTGGGCTTCGATTGTATAAGGGTAACGCACCACCACATGTTTGGGCGCATTTTCGCGCTCATCAAAGCGGTTTACGACTTTTGAAAAAGCTTTCAGCAACTGGTACAAATCAA
>Ga0172380_10007325_pt1 | contig 12426 bp, 11 predicted proteins | sample Leawe162metaG_FD_119747 | JGI IMG/M metagenome (GOLD analysis project Ga0172380, IMG submission 119747) | Leachate microbial communities from a municipal landfill in Southern Ontario, Canada - Leachate well 162 metaG | ecosystem: Engineered > Solid waste > Landfill > Unclassified | place...
GGCCCGCGCCTGTGATGACGACGAAGCGTCTCTGCAGGTCCAGGCGAAGGTCATCGACGATGTCGCTGAACTCGTACAGCATGGCGATGTTGAACGCGTTCAGCTTCTCCGGGCGATTGAGCGTGATGGTTGCCGCCTCTCCTGCCTTCTCAACAACGAAATAGCGATAGCTGTCTGCCACTCATGCCTCCTTCTGCTGGGTAAAGAGCCGTCCGACAGCCGCCGTGAGTCCAACGGCACGGCACACGACCTACCGTTCACGCAGGCTTTTCGTTCGACTCGAGGATCATCTCGCCCACCCTGCGGGCCACCTTGCCGGGCACGCAACTGCAGTGCCGGTAGCCATCCATCCTCAGAAACTCCTTCACATCGTCAGGGTTGGCCAGATTCAGTTCCTTTCCGAACCGCTGTCTGACGATGTCGCGGCACATGACGGAGCCAAACTCCTTCTCGAACCAACGGCAGAACTTCCGCCCCTGGGACACCGACCTCATGTAGCTATCCATGTCGGCAGGGTCCTCACGCCCCCACACGAGGCCGATGGCCATGAGTCCGCCCACGACTGCACCGCACGTTTCGCCTCTCAGGGCAATGCCGGGCATGGCAGTCGCTGCCTTGAAGGTCAGAGCGCTTCCGATGCGGAACACCTCCTGCAAGGCTCGAAGACACCCCTGAGTGCAGTTCTTGCACTCTATCTCGTACGCAGCAGCCTTGCTCTCAACTTCGTCGAGGAGCCTCGCGTCTGTTGCTTCACCTGCCATCTTGTCTGGTCCCCCTTCCGCCGTCCGCCGCTGAGCGCCAGGCGGCGCCCGTCGACGCGGCCACAGTATGGCATGAACGGGCATCCATTTCGAGGCAGAGACATGCGGCAGCCGTGCTTATTGACACGATGCCGTCCATACTATAATGTAGGTAGCTTGTGCGGCCCTTCGGGTGTGTCGACGACGTGAAGGGCGGTGGTGCTGTCGCACTGGGTTCACCTCGTGTGGTCCACGTCAGTTGCGCTCTTCGCACTGGAGCTTGCATCAGCCCAGCCAAGACTGAGAAACCGACGCGAGGTCTGAGATACCCAACGGGGAACGTCCGCACGCATCGGCACCCGCCGCCGCTTGAGGACCAGCGCATCCCGGGTTTCCCCTGGGGCGGATGCCCTGACAGCTAGCAAGGAGGCAGTACTCGACATGGGCAACGTTAACGTAGCAATCATAGGAGTCGGCAACTGTGCGTCATCCCTGGTGCAGGGAGTCCACTACTACCGAGAGGCAAAAGAGGACGATTTCGTTCCCGGCCTGATGCATGTCAATCTGGGCGGCTACCACATCTCGGACATCCACTTCGTGGCAGCGTTCGACATAGACAAGAACAAGGTCGGCAAGGACCTCTCCAAGGCCATCTACACTCCACCCAACAACACCTTCAAGTTCTGCGATGTGCCGAAGGCAGGCGTGAAAGTCGAGCGCGGCATGACGAACGACGGCCTCGGGAAGTACCTCTCGCAGATCATCGAGAAGGCGCCCGGCCCCACGGCTGACATCGTCAGCATCCTCAAGGAAACGAAGACCGACGTCGTGATCAACTACCTGCCGGTGGGCAGCGAGGAGGCCACGAAGTGGTACGTGGAGCAGGTTCTGGCTGCGGGTTGCGGCCTCGTCAACTGCATTCCGGTGTTCATCGGGCGCGAGGCCTACTGGCAGAAGCGCTTCGCTGAGAGAGGACTCCCGGTCATCGGCGACGACATCAAGTCACAGGTCGGTGCAACAATCACGCATCGCGTTCTCACACGTCTCTTCAGGGACAGGGGTGTCAAGCTCGAGCGGACGTATCAGCTCAACTTCGGCGGCAACACCGACTTCCTGAACATGCTTGAGCGCGAGCGTCTTGAATCGAAGAAGATATCCAAGACCAATGCCGTCACGTCTCAGCTCGACTACGACCTGGGACCGGGCAACGTCCATGTGGGACCGAGCGACTACGTGCCGTTCCTCGAGGACCGGAAGTTCTGCCACATCCGCATGGAAGGTCGGACGTTCGGTGACGTGCCGCTGCTTCTCGAGATGAAGCTCGAGGTGTGGGATAGCCCCAACTCAGCCGGTGTCGTAATCGACGCCCTGCGATGCTGCAAGCTGGCGCTGGACCGCGGTCTATCAGGCACGATTGTTGGCCCGGCCTCCTACTTCATGAAGTCGCCGCCCATCCAGTACGCGGATGATGAGTGCCGACGCCGCACCGAGGAGTTCATCAGCAACCAGTGCCAGGAGGATCCGGTGACCCTGCCAGCTCCTCTTGCACCTGAATCGAAGGCCTAGGAGCAGCTCGAGTCGGAAGGAAACAGCCGGGCCCGCTCTACGCGGGCCCGTGGTGTGTTGGCCATGGCGAGAAGTCTTCAGGAGTACAGGAGAGCGCTGGGAGCCCGGATTGCGACGCCGCTCGTATCGGTGTTGCGTCGGTGCCCGGTTTCCCCCAACGCGCTCACCGGCTCCGGAGTCCTCGTCACGCTGGTTGCCGCCTGGCTGGCAGCCGAGGGCAGGTTCGTGGCCTCCGGCCTCGTCCTGGCGGGCGCAGCGCTGTTCGACCTGCTTGACGGAGCGCTTGCACGGGCGACAGGGCGTACGTCTCGGTTCGGAGGCATTCTCGACTCGACCGGAGACAGAGTCTCGGAGGCCGCCCTCCTCGCCGGAGTATCCCTCTGGTTCGCGGCGCACGGCAACGTGGTAGCACTTGCGACCTGCTACGTGGCGCTGGTCGCCTCGTTCCTCGTCAGCTACCTTCGGGCACGCGGTGAGGCGCTCGGCATCGTCTGCACGGTAGGTTTGTGCACGCGTCCCGAGAGGGTTATAGTTATGGCACTCGGCCTGCTGACCGGTCTCGTCTTCGTAGCGGTTTCAATCGTGGCTTTCTGCGCCTCTGTGACCGTGGTTCAGCGCCTGGTCTATCTGTACCGCAGGGGAAAGGAATCGGTGGACTAATGCCAGTTGTTGCGCTCGTTGGAGGACAGTGGGGAGACGAGGGTAAGGGGAAGGTAATCGACTCCATCGCCGCCCGTGCGAACATGGTCGTCAGATTCGCCGGCGGCGACAACGCCGGCCATACAACGGTCAACCCCTACGGGACGTTTCGACTCCACCTCATACCGTCTGGCGTTTTCTACGAGAGCGTCCGTTGCGTCATCGGCAACGGGGTAGTCGTCAATCCTGCGGTGCTGCTCCGTGAGATTGCTGAGCTGAAGGAGCACGGAGTCAGCGCCGACAATCTCCTGGTGAGCGACCGCGCTCACCTCATCATGCCGTACCACACGCTCCTCGACCGGCTTGAAGAGGAGCGCCGAGGTCAGGGGGCCATCGGGACAACGCAGAGGGGCATCGGTCCGGCGTTCGTCGACAAGGTGGCCCGCACAGGTCTCCGCGTTGGCGACCTTCTCTACCCCAGCATGTTCCGCGAGCGCCTGGATTGCGTGATGGAACAGAAGAACGCGCTTCTGACATCGATGTACGGGCATCCCGGGCTTCCGGTAGATGAAGTGTACGAACAGTACATCGCCTTCGGGGAACGGCTCAGAGTCCATATCACCGACACTCTGCCGGTCATTCACGAGGCGATGGCCCGTGGCGAGATGATCCTCCTTGAAGGCGCCCAGGGAGCCCTCCTGGACACTGACCTCGGCACGTACCCGTTCGTGACATCCTCTTCGCCACTGGCGGGTGGTGCCACCACCGGCAGCGGAATCGGCCCGACAGCCATCAGTAGCGTCATCGGCGTGTTCAAGGCATACGCCACCCGCGTCGGCGGCGGTCCGATGCCCACGGAACTCAAGGATGAGATGGGCCAGTTCATTCGAGAGAAGGCTGGAGAGTACGGCGCCACGACCGGTCGCCCGAGGCGTTGCGGCTGGTTCGATGCCGTCGCCGGCAGGTTCAGCGTTCTCATCAACGGGATGACCGAGGTGGCGCTGACGCACCTCGACATATTCGATGGCTTCTCCTCGATCAAGGTATGCACCGGCTATCGCGTCGGGGGCAAGATGCTGAAGGTGTTCCCGCCGAGAGTGGAGACGGTGGCCGAGTGCCAGCCCGTGTACGAGGAGTTCCCCGGCTGGACGGAGTGCACTGAGGACATCGACAGGTTCTCGCTCCTGCCCGCCAACGCCCAGGCGTACATCCGCACTATCGCCCACCTCCTCGGCTGCCCGGTGACGCTCGTGTCCATGGGACCGAAGCGCGAACAAATGATTGAGGTCAGGCTCTAGGAGCCTGACCTCATCGGGTTTCCGCGCACGTTGCCCCCCACCGCAACTAGGCGGTCGGGATAGGCAGGTCGATGGTGTGTCGCTTCAGGCTCGCCAGTATCGCGGCGGCCGTCTTCTCGTCTGGTTCACACAGCGGAAGCCGTGTCCCACCAACGCGAAAGCCAAGGTGATTCATGGCGAACTTGAGTGGGATGGGATTCGCGACCAGGAACATCGCGTCCACCAGAGGCAACAGGCGACGATGAATGGCCGCAGCCTCCGAGACCTTGCCGGCAAGGAGCTTGTTCATCATATCCTTCGTCTGCACCCCAACCAGTTGTGTGATGGTACCAACAACGCCGTAGCCACCCATGGCCATGAGTGGGAAGGTGTCCCCGTCATTGCCGCTGTACACGAGGAATCCGTCGCCAACCCCTTGGATGATCTCCGAAATCTGTCGGAAGTTGGCGCCGGCTTCCTTGACGGCGACGATGTTGCCGACCTTGCTCAAGCGTATGACCGTCTCAGCCGCCATGTTGCTGGATGTCCGCGACGGTACGTTGTACATGATGCACGGCAGCGTGGTGGCTTCAGCGATGGCGCTGAAGTGCCGGAAGATGCCTTCCTGCGTCGGGCGATTGTAGTACGGCACGACGAGCAGACAACCATCGACGCCCAGCTTCTCGGCCTCTTTCGTGAGCTGGATGCTCTCGCGGGTGCTGTAGTTGCCGGTGCCCGCGATGACAGCTCCCTTTCCACCAAGCTCCGCCTTGACCTCGGCAAACAGCCGCAGTTTCTCTTCAGTCGTCAGTGTGGGTGACTCGCCGGTGGTCCCCGACACAACGAGCCCGTCGCTGCCTGACTTCATGAGTGCACGCGCGAGCTTCCTGGCTTGCGCGTAATCAACCTCTCCCTTCTCGTCGAAAGGCGTTACCATGGCAGTCAGCAGTCTTCCGAACTTCGGCATATTAGGCCCTCCTCTTCTTGGACTTAATCCAGTCTCGTCGAAGACCTTCCTCGATGATCTGGACTGCATTCAGCGCGGCACCTTTTCTCAGGTTATCGCATACAACCCACATGGAGAGTGAGTTGGACCGAGACATGTCCCGTCGTATCCGGCCAACAAACACGTGGTTCAGCCCGCTCGCCGCCCATGGCTGAGGATAGAAGCTCACGCTCGGGTCATCGAGAATCCTCACACCGGGAGCCTGGGCCAGCACACGTCGCGCCTCATCCGGCGTAATGGCTGCGTCAAACTCCACATTGACCGCCTGGCTCTGTCCGAAGTACACCGGCACGCGAACACAGGTGGCGGAAACGCCGATGCTGTCATTCTGGAGTACTCTCCGGGTTTCCTCGACAATCCTCCACTCTTCCTTCGTGTACCCGTTGTCAAGGAAGACGTCTATCTCCGGCAGAACGTTGAACGCTATCTGGTGTGAGTACATGTGCGGGCACACCCTGCGGCCCTCGAGGACCCTCTTCGCCTGGGCCGTCAGTTCCTTCAGCGCAGCGGCTGTGCCACTGCAGGACACCGGCTGGTAGGTGCTGACGACGATACGCTTGATCGGATTGACCGTGTGAAGCGGGAAGAGGGCAACGACAAGCTGATTCGTCGAACAGCTGGGGTTGCCGAGCACCCCCTTGTGCCGGCTGATGTCATCGGCGTTCACCTCGGGGACAACAAGTGGCACTGACTGGTCGGAGATTGTGACGCCGCTATCGTCAACAACCAGAGAGCCGGCCTGCACCGCTGCGGGCATCAGCCGTCTGGTCGAGTCCGCTCCGTCGCAGAAGAACGCCACGTCGACGTTGCGGAACGAGTCGGCCGTTGCCTCCTCGATGTCCAGACGCTCGTGGCTGAAGAAGTACTCCGTGCCCAGATTCCGCTCGGAATCGAACAGTCTCACCGACGACGCAGGAAAACGCCGCTCCTCAAGAATCTTGAGCAGCTCCTGGCCAACCAGCCCCTCGGCACCAACTATCGCGACGTCGACGCTGTCCATCGCCCCTACAGGCCCATCAGCTTGTCAAGTCCCACCACGAGTTCGCGCCTCTTTACTACCTCTTTCACAGCGAGGACCACACCGGGCACGTACGCCTCGCGGCTGAGGGTATCATGCCGCAAGACCAGCGTCTGTCCCTTCCCCCCGAAGATGACCTCTTGAGAGGCCATGATGCCCGGCATACGAACGCTGTGTATGGCCACTCCGTCCATCTCCCCGCCTCTCACCCCGGCGAGGACTTCCTTCTCGGTCGGAGGATACACGAATCGGGTTCCGCGTGCATCGGCCATCATCCGGGCGGTCGCGAGCGCCGTCCCTGACGGCGCGTCCACCTTCTTGTCGTGGTGCATCTCGATGATCTCGGCGTTTGCGAAGAACCGGGACGCAGTCGCCGCGAGATGCATCAGCAGGACTGCTCCGAGCGAGAAGTTCGCAGCCACCACGGCCCCGACCTGGTACTGACGACACAGTCCCCCCATCTCCTCGACGTCAGCCGAAGAGAGACCTGTAGTGCCGACAACCATGCGAATCTTGAGAGGCAACGCAACGCGGGCAGCCTCGACGGCTACTTGCGCGCGTGTGAAGTCGACAATGACATCGGGACAGGCCCTCTCGACGAGAGTACCAAGGTTGGAGGAGAAGGGAATGAGGTCGGGGTAGTCAGGCGCGGGCAGGTACTGCTGCGACACGTTCACGTCCACAGCGCCCACCAGCCGCAAGTCGGGGTCAGCCAGCACCGCCCGGGCGACCTCCTGCCCCACCCTCCCCAAGGCGCCATTCACCACAACGCGTATAGGCACAGCAGACCCCCCAGAACGAGATTCCCACCGCCTGCAGAGCCGCTGCAGGTTAGCTATCGTGTCCCGAGAAACCTCTGGGCCGGTCCTGCGGCCGGGGACGTGGCGGACGGGACGGTGGTCCCTGGCGCGGTGGCCGCGACGAAGGAGGCCCTGAACGTCTCGGCTCAACGGTGTCGGAAGCGCCGGCAAATGCCGCCCGGCGTGAGAGATTGATGCGACCGAGGCTATCAATCTCGATGACTTTCACCGTCACTTCGTCGCCCACCTGCACTTCGTCCTGAACGGTCGGAACGCGGTGGTCGGCAAGCTCGCTGATGTGAACGAGGCCTTCTTTGCCGGGAAGGATCTCCACCATGGCGCCGAAGTCAAAGACGCGCGTCACTTTGCCTGTGTAGACCTCGCCGATCTTGGCCTCACGCGTCAGGTCTTCGACCATCTTGACAGCCTTGCGGGTAGCTTCCTCACTGGGAGAGCCAATCATCACCCGTCCGTCGTTCTTCACGTCGATGGTAGTCTTCGTCTCCTCAATGATGGCGCGGATATTGCGACCGCCCGGGCCGATGAGCGCCCCGATCTTCTCAATGTCGATCTTCAGCTCGAGCACTCGCGGAGCATAGGGGCTCAGTTCAGCCCGGCTCTGACCTATCGTCTCCGCCATCTTGGCGAGGATAAAGAGTCGAGCATCGTGCGCCTGTACCATTGCCTCCCCGAGTATACGGGGGGCAATACCAACCATCTTTATGTCCAGTTGCAGCGCCGTGATGCCCTTGGCGGTGCCGGCGACCTTGAAGTCCATGTCGCCGAGTGCATCTTCCATCCCTTCGATGTCAGTGAGGACCACATATGCACCGTCGTCGCCATTGATGACTCCCATGGCGATGCCGGCAACGGGGGCCTTTATCGGGACTCCGGCGTCCATGAGAGACAGCGTGGAACCGCACACGCTCGCCATCGAGGAACTGCCGTTCGAGCTGAGGATTTCAGACACGAGCCGTATGGTGTACGGGAACTCTTCCTCCGAAGGCAATACGGGCGAAATCGCGCGCTCTACAAGGGCGCCGTGTCCAATCTCACGTCTGCCCGGCATCCGAAGCCGCCGTACCTCACCCGTCGAGAACGGGGGGAAGTTGTAGTGGTGCATGAACCGCTTGGTTTCCGCGAGGCCCAGACCATCGAGCAGCTGCTCCTGACGTTCGGAGCCAAGCGTCGTGATAGTGAGAGCCTGAGTCTGGCCACGTGTGAACAGCCCTGAGCCGTGGGTACACGGAAGCACACCAACCTCGGTCGTGATGGGCCGGATTTCGTCATACCGGCGACCATCGACGTGCTGGCGGGCGCGCAGAATGTGCTGGCGAACGTGCTTGCGAAGCTGTGACTCGTACACGTACACAACTTCCTCGTCGGGATACTTCCCGGTCCAGGCCGTCACGACCTGCGACCGGATTCCATCCAGGGCAACCGCCCTCGCCGCCTTGTCGGGCTCCTCAAGGGCGGAGCGAAGCTTCGCCGCGAGCGCATCCGACACACCGGCCACCAGGTCGGCCGGTGGCTCGTAGGGAGTCACCGCCAACTTGGGACGACCGCACTTGGCCCGCAGCTCGTCCTGCAGCGCGATGATTTCCAGATTGGCCTTGTGGCCGAACTGGATAGCTTCGAGCATCGTCTCTTCAGTTATCTCGCTCGCCCCGGCTTCAACCATCACCACCGCGTCGCGCGTGCTACCTACCACGATGTTGAGCTTGCTGTCGGCCATGGCCGCCATTCCGGGATTGAGGACCAGCTGGCCATCGATGTAGCCGACGTGGACAGCCGACACAGGGCCGGCGAACGGAATCTCGGAGATGCCCAGCGCCGCGGATGCTCCCACGAGAGCACACGTATCGGGGTTGTTCTCCTTGTCCGCGGAGAGGACCGTCGCGACCACCTGGGTCTCGCGCCCAAACCGCTTCGAAAGGAGCGGGCGAAGGCAGCGGTCAACCAGGCGCGCGACCAGCGTCGCGTCTTCGCTCGGGCGACCCTCCCGTCTAATGAAACTGCCGGGAATCTTCCCGGCAGCATAGAGCTTCTCTTCGTAGTCAACCGTCAAAGGGACGAAATCCATCCCGCCGACGGTCTCAGACGCGGCACACACGGTCACAAGAACAACGGTGTCGCCGTAACGGACGAGCACCGAGCCATTCGCCTGCTGCGCAAGCCGGCCTGTCTCGAGACTGAGGTTCCGCCCAGCCACCGGACGCTGCACCAGAGAGACCATGCTACCTCCTCAGTCCCAGCTTGCCCACCAGCGCGCTGTGCCTCTCGGTCGCGGTCTTCTCCAGATACGCCAGCAACCTGCGGCGTCGGCCGGTAAGCCTCAACAGTGCCCGACGGGTGCTGTGATCGTGTTTGTTGGCTTTCAGATGGTCGGTCAGGGCGTTGATACGCTGTGTGAGCAGCGCGATCTGCACATCGGCAGAGCCCGTGTCCCCTTCCTTCAGCCCAAACTGACTCACGATTTCCTTCTTCATCTCAGACTGCAACATAGTGGGCAATTGTACCACAGGACCGCTGCATTGACCACACAGGCAACGGGCCACTATAATCTGCCGCAGGCCCCTCTATGCACGAGAGCTGCGGCATCTTTGGCGTCTTCGCCCCAGGACTGGACACAGCGCGACTGGTCTTCTTCGCGCTCTTTGCGTTGCAGCACAGGGGACAGGAGGCGGCGGGTATTGCGGTCACCAACGGCGAGAGTCTGGACATGTTCGTCCATCCCGGCCTCGTCTCCCAGGTGTTCACTGAAGATGACCTGGCGTCGCTAAAGGGGTTTGCAGCCGTGGGCCACACCTGCTACTCGGCGAGCGGAGCACGTCGACCCGCGACGCCCCAGCCCATCCTCGAGCACAACGGGAGATGGAGCCTCGCGCTCGCGCACAACGGCAACGTCACAAACGCGGATGCCTTGCGCGACGAGCTGCAGGCATCCGGACTCATGTTCCGGTCGCAGAGCGATGCTGAAGTGATAGCGAAGCTCATTGTCACGGCGCACGGCGCCACGTGGGAAGAGAAGCTGTCGCACGCGCTGAGCAGGCTCCAGGGCGCCTATTCCCTGGCCATTCTCACTCCGCAGGTGCTCATCGCCGCCCGGGACCCGATGGGCGTCCGGCCTCTCTCGCTGGGGAGGCTCGACGGAGGCTACGTTGTGGCATCGGAAACCTGCGCCTTCGACCACATCGGCGCACAGTTCGTGCGCGATGTGCGCCCGGGCGAGGTGCTGCTCCTCAATGCCGCCGAGACCTCCTTCCAGCAGCCGCGCAACGGCAGGCGAGCGTTCTGCGTCTTCGAGCACATCTACTTCGCCCGACCCGACAGCACCGTCGAAGGGCGGCTTGTCTATGAAGCACGGCTCGCCATGGGGGCGAAGCTGGCGCAGGAGCACCCTGTGGATGCGGACTACGTCGTTGGCGTTCCGGACTCAGCCACCGCGGCCGCGATCGGCTACGCGCGGGCGTCCGGCATCCCCTATCGCGAAGGGCTCTTGAAGAACAGGTACGTCGGTCGGACGTTCATCGCCCCGGACCAGCGCCTTCGCGACCTGGGCGTGCAACTGAAATTCAACCCCCTGAGCAGCCTCATCCGCGACCAGCGCCTCGTCGTGGTGGACGACAGCATCGTCCGTGGTACAACCACGCCTCATGTCGTCAATCTGCTGCGGCAGGCCGGCGCCCGTGAGGTGCACCTGCGCATATGCGCTCCTCCGCTCAGGCATCCGTGCCCCCTGGGAGTTGACATGGCGTCGGAGTGGGAGCTCATCGCGGCGCGGATGTCGGTGCCGGAGATTCAGAAGTACCTAGGCGTCGACTCACTCGGCTACTCGAGCCTGCCCGGCCTCGTGGAGGCCGTGGGCCTGCCGAAGGAGCTTCTCTGCCTCGCCTGCTTTGACGGGGACTATCCTCTCCCGGTACAGATGGGGCTGTCCGGACTCGCCGCGGAGAGCCACGCGAAATGAGCCAGCAATCACGCAAGAGCGGGCAATCATCCTCGTACGCCGCGGCAGGCGTGAACATTGCGGATGCGGATTCCATCAAGGCGAGAATCCAGACGGCTTTGGCTTCCACGCTGGACAGTCGCACCATCGGTGTCGGTTCGTTCGGCTCCCTCTTCCGCATGGAAGGCACCGGTGACACGGTGCTCGTCTCCAGTTGCGACGGCGTCGGAACGAAGTTGAAGATAGCAGCACTCCTCGGACGCAATCAGTCCGTCGGACACGACATCGTCAACCACTGCATCAACGACATCCTGTGCTGCGGCGCGATGCCCCTGTTCTTCCTTGACTACATCGCCATGGCGCGACTCGACGCGGCCCAGGTAGCCGACATAGTGGAAAGCCTGGCTGCTGCGTGCCGTGACACCGGAGTGGCGCTCATCGGCGGAGAGACCGCCGAGATGCCCGGCTTCTACACTGAAGGAATCTATGACCTCGTGGGCTTTATTGTCGGCGTCGTCGAACGGCGCAACGTCATCGATGGACGGAACATCGTGCCGGGGGACGTTCTGCTTGGACTGCCGTCATCTGGTTTGCACACGAACGGGTACTCGCTCGCGAGGAAGGCGTTCAATATCGACGCCGACCCGACCCGGCTGCGCCGCACAGAAGCATCGCTCGGAAAGACTCTTGGCGATGCGCTGCTGGAACCGCATCGCCCGTATCACCGCGTGCTTGCGCCCTTCCTGCCGCTCATCAAGGGGCTGGCACACATCACGGGCGGCGGCTTCCCGGGCAACGTGCCGCGAACGCTTCCCGCCGGACTCGGAGCCAGGATCGACCGTTCCACATGGTCTGTGCCTCCGCTGTTCCGCCTCATCCAGGAGGAGGGAAACGTGGACGCCGACGAGATGTACCGCGTGTTCAACATGGGTGTCGGCATGGTTGTCATCGCCTCGCCCGAGGCATCAGCGGAACTGGTGCGGGCAATTCCGGGCACATACACGATCGGTAGTGTCGTTCGCCATGAACGCGGCGAGCGCGTCATCGTAGAATAGGGGGAAGGTATGCGGGCAATTCTGAGCGTGTCCAATAAGTCCGGGGTGGTCGACTTCGCGCGCGGCCTCCGTCGCCTGGGCGTGGAGCTCTACAGCACAGGCGGCACCCAGAAGGCCATCGCCGACGCCGGCGTCGAGGTCCGCGGAGTCTCCGACCTCACCGGATTCCCTGAGATGCTCGATGGGAGAGTGAAGACACTCCATCCCTCGGTGCACGGAGGCATCCTGGCTCGGCGTGATGTCCCGGAGCACATGGAAGCCATAAAGAAGGCAGGCATTGCGACCATCGACATCGTGGTCGTGAACCTGTATCCGTTCGTACAGACCGTCACGAAGAGCGGCGTCAGCCTCGAAGAGGCAATCGAGAACATCGACA
>Ga0172380_10007326_pt1 | contig 12424 bp, 10 predicted proteins | sample Leawe162metaG_FD_119747 | JGI IMG/M metagenome (GOLD analysis project Ga0172380, IMG submission 119747) | Leachate microbial communities from a municipal landfill in Southern Ontario, Canada - Leachate well 162 metaG | ecosystem: Engineered > Solid waste > Landfill > Unclassified | place...
GGGTGACAATCCAGTGGACCCTTGAGCCGTTTGCCACGGCCCCGCTGACGATGCCGAGGCACCGCGATCCGAGACCGGCGAATTCGACACACGATGATGGGCCGAATCTCGGAAAGCGGGTGACCGGGTTCGAACCGGCGACATTCAGCTTGGGAAGCTGACACTCTACCAACTGAGTTACACCCGCGAAGGGACTTGTGATTCTAGCATCGTGCCGCTTCGTCCCGCAAGTAGCCGCGTTTTCAATGCAGCGGCGTCTTCAACTTCGTGTGACGGTTGGAAGTGTGCCGTCCCGATGAGCCGCCGCTGTGAACCGGAGGTTGCCGGGTCGAGTCACGGTTCGCGGAGAGCGATGAGATCGGTTCACTGGCCGGTGTTTCGTTCCAGCGTCACGAGTTTGGCGAAGTAGAAAATCACGGGGTAGATCAGCAGTTCCATGATGAAGCTCGTCGTCAGGCCGCCGATCATCGGGGCGGCGAGTCGGCGCATCGTGTCCGCTCCCGCGCCGCCGGCCCACAGCAGGGGCACCAGGCCGATGAACGTCGTCGCCACCGTCATGGTCTTGGGGCGGATGCGTTTGACCGCGCCGTCATGCACCGCGTGCCACAAATCATCCGCGTTGCGCATGTGTCCTTCCCGTTTGAACCGCTCAAAACTATTATCCAGATAAAGCAGCATCACCAGCCCCGTCTCCGCATCCAACCCCGCCAGCGCGATCACCCCCACCCCCACCGCCAGCGACAGGTTGTACCCCAGCAACCACAGCAGCCAGACCGCCCCGACCAGACTGAACGGCACCGCCAGCAACACAATCATCACCCGCAACCAACTGTGCGTCGCCAGATACAACAGCAGCACAATCACCACCAGCGCCAGCGGCACCGCCACCATCAGCCGCGCCTTCGCCTGTTGCATATATTCATACTGTCCCGACCACACCACACTGTAACCGGTCGGCAACTTCACCTGCTCCGCCACCGACTGACGGGCGCGAGTCACATATGTGCCCACGTCGATCCCGGCGATATCGACGTACACCCAACTGGTCAGCCGGGCGTTCTCGCTCTTGATCATGTCCGGCCCTTTGCGAATCACGAAACGCGCCAACTGTCCCAGGGGTATTTGTGAATTTCCGGGGGTCGGAACAAGCGTCTGCTTCAGCGCGTCGAGGTTGTCGCGCAGTTCCTGCGGATAGCGCACGTTGACCGGGTAACGCTCCAATCCTTCGACGGTCTGCGTCACGTTCATGCCGCCCATGGCGACGGCGATCACATCCTGCACGTCGCCGACGGTCAGTCCGTATCGCGCGATCGCCGCCCGATCAATGTCGATGTCGAGGTAATTGCCCCCCACCGTTTTTTCAGGATACGCGCTGGTCGTGTACCGCCCCGTCCCCTGCGAAGTCTTGATGACCTGTGAAATCCGCTCCGCCAGTTCCGACAGTGTCGTCAGGTCCGGCCCCATCACCTTGATGCCCACCGGCGTCTTGATCCCTGTCGAAAGCATGTCGATCCGTGTGCGAATCGGCATCGTCCACGCATTGGTCAGGCCCGGTATCTGCACCACTTCATTCAACCCCGGCACGTGAATCCCGTTTTCACCGGAACCCGGCAGGGTGTAACCGTACACCAACTCGTCCACCGTGATCGGCCGGGTCACCGGCCAGAGCCGCTCCAGCGGACGCGCGATCCACCCCGGCCAGCCGGTGAAGAATCGTCCCACCGGCACGTGACGCCACTTGTGTTTGTCGCGCTGAAGCATGATCGTCGTCTCGAACATGCTCAGCGGGGCCGGGTCGGTCGCCGTCTCCGCGCGGCCCGCCTTGCCGAACACGCTCACCACCTCCGGAAACTGTTGGATCAGTTTGTCCGTCTGCGACAGCAGTTCGCTCGCCTTGCTCACACTGATGCCCGGATCGGTGGTGGGCATGTAAAGCAGGTCGCCTTCCTCCAGCGGCGGCATGAACTCGCTGCCCAACTGCCGCAGCGGATAGATCGTACTGGCCACCACGACCGCCGCCCCGATCAGCACCAGCCAGCGGAACCTTATCGCCAGCACGAAAAACGGATGATAAATCCACTGGAGCAGCCGCGAAATCGGATTGACCTTCTCGTGAATGATCTTCTGCGGCACCAGCAACATGCCCGCCAGCACCGCCCATGCGACGGCCCCCCACACCGACACCCACGCGATCGCGGCCGCCGGCACGAACATGACGCCCAGCGTGATCGCCGTGTTCCGCGCCCAACCCCATTGCCGGGGCAGCACCCGCGCGGTGATGAAGTAACTCATCAGCACGGGGATGATCGTCACCGCCAGAAACGCCGCCCACGCCATGGCGAAGCTCTTGGTGTACGCCAGCGGTTTGAACAGCCGCCCCGATTGCTCGCCGAGCACGAACACCGGCAGGAACGACACGACGATGATGAGCAAGCTGAAGAACAAGCTGGGGCCGACCTCCTTGGCCGCGTCCGTGATGATTCGCCGGCGATCGCCCGGAATGGCCGGCTTGCCCGCCTTTTCAAGCTCGTGCAACCGTTCTTCCTCGCGGTCCAGATGTTTGTGCGCGTTCTCCACCATGATGATGGAGCTATCGACCATCACGCCGATGGCGATGGCGATGCCGCCCAGCGACATGATGTTCGCGTTGATGCCCAGCAGATGCATCACCAGCACGCTGGCGATGACGCCGGTGGGCACGACGAACACCGCCACCAGTTCGCTGCGGGCGTGCAACAGGAACAGGATGCACACCAGCGCCACCACCGTGACTTCCTCAATCAGCGTGTGCCGCAGCGTGTTCACCGCGCGGTCGATCAGATCACTGCGATCGTAAGCCGTCTCGATCCCCACGCCCGGCGGCAACCCCTTTTCCAGTTCCGCCAGTTTCGCCTTCACCGCGTCAATCGTGCGCCGGGCGTTTTCCCCGAAACGCATCACAATGATCCCACCCGCCGCGTCGCCCTCGCCGTTCCAATCCGTCACGCCCCTGCGAATCTCCGGCCCCACGCGCACATCCGCCACGTTCGCCAGGTAAATCGGCGAACCGGACTCGTCGGCGCCCAACGAAATTTCCCGCAATTGTTCCAGCACCTTCGCAGATCGCGCCGCGTCGATGTTCCGCCCCTCCGCGCGCGCCGCGGCGATCTCCGCATCGCTCAATTGCCCCAGGTAGCCCCGCCCGCGCACCATGTATTCGGTTTCGCTCTGCTCGATCACCCGCCCCCCCACATCGAGGTTGGATCGTTCCACCGCCATCTTCACCTGCTGGAGCGGCAGGTTGTACGCCAGCATCTTCACGGGATCGACCACGACCTGATACTGTTTGACGAATCCGCCGATCGACGCGACTTCGCTCACGCCGTCCACGGCGGTCAGTTCGTAACGCAAATACCAGTCCTGCATGCCGCGAAGATCGGCGAGATTCTGCTGCGATTCCGCCAGCGGCTTGCCGTCGAGCGGACAGGTCCGGCGTTCGGGGAAGATGCGGTGATGCACGAGTCGCGCCCGGACAGCCGGGTCATTCGGCGCGTCATCGGGGCCGGCGTACCACCTGTCGGTCGTCGGATCGCGCCACGCGCCGTTGGGGTGGTCGGGGCAGTATTTGCCGGTAATCAGGGCGTATTCATACACCCAGCCGACGCCGGTGGCGTCGGGTCCGATCTGCGGCGTGACGTCCGGCGGCAACTTGCCGGACACGAAGCTCAGTTGCTCCAGCACCCGGCTGCGCGCCCAGTAGAGGTCCGTGCCGTCCTCGAAAATGATATAGACGTAGCTCATGCCGAACATGCTGTAGCCGCGCACGACCTTGGCGTAAGGCACGGCCAGCATGGCGGTGGTCAGCGGATAGGTGACCTGGTCTTCGACGATTTGCGGGGCCTGGCCGGAATACTCGGCGCGGATGATGACCTGCGCGTCCGACAGATCGGGGATCGCGTCGAGCTTGATGTTGAACACCGCCCACACGCCCGCCGCCACGAGGAACAGCGTCAGCAGCATCACCATGCCGCGATTGCCGATGCACCATTCGATCAGTCGTGCGATCATGGTTGACTCTGTTTCCTTGACAAAAACTTCCGGGGGCGTGCGATCATGGTTGACTCTGTTTCCTTGACAAAAACTTCCGGGGGCGTGCGATCACGGTTTACTTCGCTTCCTTGCCCGGGGGTTCCGGGGGCGTGGACGGACCCGTGACCGGTAGCGCATGCCGCGCATCAAAACAGCCGAGCATCGTCGAACCGAAATACGGATTGCGCACTTCGCCGGCGATTTGGAGCCACGTCGTGCCGCCCTGTCCGGCGCGGAACATCGGGCAATGCAGTTGCTCCACTTCTTTGCCGAACGTCGGCGGAACGCCCGTCGCCAGCAACAGTTTGTTCAATGCCGTACTCAGATCGGCGAACGCCTGACGGGCGGGCTTCAGTTCGGTGATCCGCGTCAACTCCAGCGCCTTGCCCCGCACCGTGGCGACCTCCGTGTGCTGATGCCAGAAATGTTCGTCCCGCATCCGAACCTTCAACAGATCATCCACCGTCTGCGCGATCGCCTGCGATTCGCCGGCCATGTCCGCCGTCGAGTCACCGGCAAGGCGGGATTGAATGTTCAGGTAATGCGTCAGAAGTTGATTCAGCGCCTTGGCCGCGTCATCGGGCAGGGCCGCGATTTCGCTGGGGCCGGTCGTCGCCGCCGTCGCCTTCTGATCGGCCGCGAGGTCGCCCTTGATCATTTTCGCCAGCGATTCGCGCATCCGCGCTTCGCTGTCGATCAGGAATTGGCCGCTGGTGACGACCATCTCGCCGGGTTTCAGGCCGTCGATGATTTCGATCTGATCGTTTTCAGTCTGCACGCCGGTCTTCACGTCCCGCGGCTCGAACTTGCCGTCGCCCAGACTCACGAACGCCACCTGGCGTTCGCCGGTGTCGATGATCGCCGAGCGCGGCGCCAGCGTGCGATCGGTCGCCAATGTGCTGTGAATCTCCACCGTGGCGAACATGCCGGGCTTGAGCAGGCCGGTCGGATTGTCGAACGCCAGCCGCACCGTGATTTGCCGCGTTTTCTTGTCGAGGTAGGGGTAGATGTAAACCACCTTGCCCGCGAACGCCTGACCGGGAATGTAGGACAGCGACATCACCGCCTCCTGCCCGACCGTCACATAGGGCAACTGATCCTCATACAACGTCACCATCACCCACACGCGCGACAGATCGGCGATGCGATACACCTGCATCCCCGCGTCAACTTTCATGCCATCGACCGCCTGCTTGGCGATCACGACGCCGTCCGCCGGACTGGTGAAACGCAGTGTCTTCTCCGGCTTGCCGCGTTGCTCCATCGCCGCGATCTGCTCATCACTGATGTCGAAAAACCTCAGCCGCGTACGCGCCGCGTTCAACAACCCTTGTTCGCCCTTGGCCGCCGCCGCGGCCAGGTATTCATCCTGCGCCGCGTAAAGTTCCGGCGAATACAGATCGAAAAGCGCATCGCCCTTTCGCACCGGCTGTCCGAGTTGATCGACGTAAAGTTTCTCGATCCAGCCGGGCGTTTTGATGTTCACGTCGTACAACCGGGTTTCGTCGTAGTCGATGCCGCCGACGGTTCGCAGTGTTTTGACCAGCGGGCCGGTGGTGACCGGCGAGACGCGCACACCGATGTTCCGCGCCACCACCGGGTTGATCGTGACTTCGCCGGTGAACTTCGCCGGATCGAGCGGCACGAGTTTCATGCCGCAAATCGGGCAATCGCCGGGCTGGGGCAGCACGACCCACGGGTGCATCCCGCAGGTGTAATATTGCGCCCTCACTTCAGGGCGCAGACCCCGCAGGGCGTTGACGACTTTGTCGTGTTCTTCATCGCCGATCAATTTTTGATCCAGCGCGAGATCGACCTGTGCGACGGCGTTGTCCATTTCGCCGCGTGTGGCGGCCCGAAATGCCGGGCTGATCCACACACCGAAAACCAGACCGGCGGCCAGCACCACGACCACCGCGGCGATCTTCCACAATGCCGGTCCGCGCGGCGGGGGCGTCGATGATGTGTGTTGCGATTCGCTCATGGCTGTGCATCCTTTCGACCCAACACCTGCTGCAATTGCGCCAAATCCTGTTGCATCTCCGCCACGCTCTGGTGATACATCCATTCAAACGTCAGCACCTTGCGCCAGTTGTCCACCACCGTCAAAAAGTCGCTTTTCCCCGCTTGATACGCGCTTTGCGAAACCGTCGCGGCCTGCTTCGCCTGCGGCACGATCACATCGCGGAACAACAACGCCGATCGCTGTTGCGTTTCGACGCTCAGCATCGCATCCTGCACCTCGAACGCCAATTGATTTTGCGCGGCGGTCAGTTCCGCGACGCCTTCCATCACGCCGGCCAGCGCCCCGCGCTCCTCCGCATCGCGTTTGCCCTGCCAGATCGGAAGATTCACGCCGAAGCTGAACCACCATTGATCCTTCCCGTTGGACATCGGTGCCATGTCGCTCTTGTCCACCGTGTTGTACGTCATCGCCACGTTCAGGTCGGGCCAGCGGTTCAGCCGCGCCAGTTTCAACTGCTGACGATACGCCTCGATGCGGTCGTGCGCCTTTTGCAATTGCGGGTTACTCCTGGCCGCCTCGGCGAGCAGTTCATCCAGTTGCAACGCCACCTCCGACAGCGCCACCGCCTGAGGGGCGGGTATCGCCGCTTCAAGGGGCCGGTCCATCAAGCTGTTGAGCATGCCCTTCGCGCTGGTCTGCCGCCGCCGCAGCGTCAGCAACTGATTATCCAGCTCGCTCAGTTCCACCGACGCCCGCAGCACATCCTGCTGCATCGCGGTTCCCGCCTCGTACATGCTCCGCGCGATCCGGTGGAACTGCGCCATCAGTTGTCGATTTTCTTCGGTGACTTCGATCTGCCGCTGCGTGAGGTACACACTCCAGTACGCCCGGCGGACATCGGCGGCGACGCCCAGCATCGCCGTTTCCAGGTCGCGCCGCGCCATCGTCGTTTCCTGCTCCGCGATGCGCCCCCGTGTCGCCAGTTTGCCGGGAAACGGCAACTGCTGGCTGACCATCGTCATCACCCCCACCATGCCCGCCGCGGTTTCCGGCATCGACCCCACCGGCGGCGAAACCGTCAGCATCGGATCGTCCAAACTCGTGACCCGCGGTATCTCCTGCGACAACCGCTCGACCCGCCGCCGCGCCGCGATGATCGACGGATGACGCGCCAATGCGAGTTTGACGTAATCTTCAACGCCCGCGTCGGCCGGCGGCGATTCATCGGCCTCCGACACGGTGATCGCCAGCGTATCGCGGGTGTGTTGCGACGGATTGTCGGCGATGCGCCACCGCAACTCGTCGCCCCGCCGCCAATCATTCGCCGCCTCATCGGTGAACGGCGAGTCGCAACCCGCCAGCACCAGCAACAGCGGCAGAATCATCGAGGTTGTTGGAGTACGCATGAGTCGTCCGTGTCAAAAGTGAAAAGTCGGAAATTATGGAAAGTCGGAAGTCGGAAGTCGGAAAAATTTTATACACGGGTCTTTACTTCCCACTTCCCACTTTCCGCCTACTTCCCACTTCCGCCTTCCGACTTCCGACTTTCTTTCGCGTCGTCGATTTGTTTCAGATACTTCGCGGGATTCTCGTTGAACTGTTTGATGCACATCGGGCAACAGAACTCGACCAGGTGATTGGCGATGATGCGTTGCACGGGCTTGCCCATCTCCCCGAGCTTGTCGCCGGAGACCGGGCACGTGGTCAGCGGATAAACGGGTTTCTGCCGGGTGATGATCGCTTCGTCAATCTTGGCCAGATATTTGCCGGGATCGGCGAGAAAATCCTTCTTGCAGGATGCGCAGCAGAAACGAATCAGGCGGTTCTTGTAAACAAAGTTGACCGGCTCGCCCATGTCCCCGCCGAGCTTTTCCCCCGACACCACGCACGTCGTCAGCGGATACCAGGGCAACTGCGCGGCAATGATCCTCGCATCCACCCCCGGAAGGTATTGGCCGGGTTCCTTGTTGAACGCATCGGCATTGGCCTGACTTGCGAAACGCAACTCACGCCCGTCGTGCTGAATGACGACCTGTTTGGCGTAATCGGGCAACGCCTCGCCCGTCACCGGATCGGACGCCAGCGGATAGGGATCACCGGCCCACACGGTAACTTTGTCCGGGTGATGAGCCGCATGATCTTCATGATCGGCGGCTTGCGCCAACGGCGCGGTCGCCAACGAAATCGTCAGCAGTGCCATTGCGGTTCGCATGGAACATTGGAAGAACGTGCGGCTCATGGGTCGGCTCCGTGAAAAGGGGTGAAAAACATCCGTCGGGGATGTAAACGCCGCCAGACCCCGCCGAGGTTCAATCTTTCGGAATTTCCGCCGAACTTTACGTACAACAAGCCCTCAGTGCGCCAACACCAGCGCCCCCACGCCGGACAGGATCACCACGCCCGCACTGATCCGGGGGGCATTGCGACTGATCCACGCGAAACGCTCGGATCGACCCAACCGTCCGAGACTCAGAACGATCAACACACCGACCGCCACCAGTGTCAGGGCAAGCCCCGCGCTGAATCCGAGCACCATGAGCAACCCCCAGCCGGTCTTGCCGACGCTCAGCGCCAGCAACATGACCGTGATCGACGCGGGACAGGGAACCATGCCCCCGGCGGCACCGAACGCCATGATCTGCCCGGCGGACGGGCGCACGCCCTGCCGCACATATGCCGGCATCGTCGCGGCATGGGAACGAATGTGCGCCTCTTCCTCCAGGTCCACGTGGTCATGCCCATGATCGTGATCGTGGTCGTGGTCATGGGGATGCGCATGGTCATGGGGATGAGCATGGCCATGAGGATGAGGGTGAGGATGAGGGTGATACTGATACGTCTTGACCTTGCGCGGCCAGCGCCGCCAGAGCATCCAGCTCCCCAGCGCGATGACGACGATCCCGCTGCCGATCTGCAACCATCGGCCCGCCTGGTCCGCGAAGGCCTCCTGACCGATCCACAGGGCCAGCATCGCAATGGCGATGACGACAATGCTGTGCGTGGCCGCCACGGACAACCCCAGAAGGATGGCATCCCGCTTGGTGCCCTTGATTCCGATCAGATACGCCGCCGTCAGCGTCTTGGCGTGGCCCGGCTCCAGGGCGTGCAGCGACCCCAGCGCCAGCGCCGAGGGAAAATACAACAACGAAAGCGACGGATCCATCATGGCGAAATGTTCCTGTGTGGGGGCGTTATTTCAGATAGGACTTCACAACATCCATCAGCACCTCGGTCGCCCGCCGGCGTTCGGCCGGGATCGGCTCATGCGGGTCCAGGACGTGTTCGCGGACGTGTCCTTCGATGATCCGGAACATCAGGCCGTTGATGGCCCCCCGGCAGGCGGCGACGGTCTGGAGGATGACATCGCAGTCGCGTTCCTGCTCCAGGGCCTTTTCAATGGCCTCCGCCTGGCCGCGGATGCGCCGGATGCGGTGGAGCAGTTTTTTCTTGTCGTGAATCGTATGCGCCATCGGGTAGCTCCTCGGCCCCGGCCATATACCATACCCCAGTATTGTATATTACCGCCGCCGGTTGTCAATCAGCGCGGGCGGACCCATTCCAAACCGCCCGCTCGTCGCTGTTTTGCCTGATTCGCCGCAAGCTGCAACAATGCGTTTGAAAATTGAACCTTCCGGGGGGCAATGGCGTTTGGAAAGGTAGCCCGTGAGCGGCAGATCGGCGAACGACCCCCGGAACGACCCCCGGAACGACCCGCGGAATGGTTCCCGGAACGCGATGGAGCGGTTTGAGCGGTTGGCGTGGCCTGAGATGGCGGTGATGTTGCGCGCGGCGAAGTTTCTGACCCGCCGCGACGACCAGGCCGAGGACTTGGCGCAGGAAACGATGCTCAAGGCGATGCGTGCGATGGACCGGTTCATCGACGGTTCGGACATCAAGGCGTGGCTGATGACGATTCTGCGGCGAACGCACATTGACCGGTTGCGCGCCGCTCAACGGCGCGGCGTGGAACAGGCGCTGCCCTCGGAAGTGGAAGATGATCGTCCGCCGGCCGGTCGATATGACGATTACTTCCGGGGGGAACCGGAACAGTTGATGAACCGGCTGGACGATGAAACGGTGATCGAAGCGATGCGACAGTTGCCGGACGAGATTCGCTGGACGCTGTTGCTGGTGGACGTGGAGCGGATGGATCACGCGGAGGCGGCGACGGTGCTGGGCGTGCCGGTGGGCACGATCAAGAGCCGGGCGCACCGCGGACGCGCGATGTTGCGGGACCGGTTGTACGCACAGGCCCCTGAGCGATTCAAAAGGAACAAGCCATGATCGGCGGACGAAACGAACAGGATGAGCCGATGGACCGGCTGGACGCGGCGACCAGCGCGCGGCTGGCGAAGCTGGGCGCGATGCCGGTGGATGTGTCGCGGTTACAGACGAAGTTGCGCCGGGCGATGGATCATGAGCGGCCCGGTGCGACGATGAACATTTCCCGATGGCGATGGTCATGGCGACCGGTGTCCGGGATCGCGGCGATGTTCGTGGCGGCGGGGTTGATCGGGTGGCTGGCGATCAGCGGCGGATCGCAGGCGGTGATCGCGGCCCCGGCGGAGTTGGCGCAGCTGCACGAACAGGCATCGCGCGATGTGCCTGCGATGATGCGGGCGACGAGCGTGGACGAGGCGAACACGTTGCTGGCCGGGCAACTGGGCGGGAGCAAGCCGCTGCCGAATCAGATGCCGGGGCGGATGCATGCCTGTTGTTTGCGGCAGTTCGCGGGCATGGCCCTGAGTTGCGTGATGATCGAATGGAAGGGGAAGATGGTGAGCGTGGCGGTGGCGGATGCCGATCAATTGCGATCGCCGCCGGGCCGGACGGTGGAGCGAGGCGGTCGGAGGTTCACGCTGCACCGTGCGAACGGCGTGAACATGGTGATGGCCGGTGAACACGGGCGATGGCTGTGCGTGATGGGTGACGCGGTGGACGAGGACTTGCTGGACATCGCGGCGGGGATCAGGTTCTGACAACGCCCCCGCCCGCCGAACCCCGGAGCAGCGGGCGGACGGATCGGGGGGATTCGCAAACAGAATGGATGCGATCAATGCGGCGATTGTCGGGCGGCGGTGACGACTTCGTTGGCGGGCAGGCGGGTGGTGTAGTCCGCGTTCCACTGGACATAGCGGATGACGCCTTGTTTGTCGATGATGTAAACAGCGGGGACGGGCAGCAGATTTTCCGTGTTTTTGCCGCCGGACGCCGCGGCGAGGTTGATGCCGTAGCCGCGATATTTCGCCTGCGTGGATGCATCGAGCGCGAACGCCAGGCCGAACGCTTTGGCGAGGGTCATGTCGCTGTCGCTCAGCAGCGTGTAGTTCAGGTGATCCTTCGTCATCGTCTTGCGTAATTCGGCGGGCTGATCGGGCGTGACGGCCAGCAGTTGATAGCCCATCGCGCGCAACTGACCTTCCACGCGAGACAGGTCGGCCAGGTGGCGGTTGCAGTACGGGCACCATCCGCCGCGGTAGAAAATCAGAATCGTCGGCGAGGCGTGGTAGGCGTGTGTCAGATCGAAAGGTTCTCCGTCCACGGTTCGCAGCACGGCGGAGGGCGCGGTCGCGCCGACGGGCGCGGGCCGCACCGCATCGGCGCTTGCCGCCACGCCGGGCGTCCAAGCCGCGGCTTCGGCGGATGGGGCGGCATCGGTTCGCGTCACGCCCTGATCCGTGCCGCAACCACCGAGCATCATCAACATCGCGGCCAACCCGATCAACATGGTCATTCGCATAGCGCACCTCGTCCGAATGAAAAGGTCAAACCCTGACAACCGGAAATGGTATGGACGCAACGCGACAGGAATCCAGCGATTACTTACCCGGAAACGTGAGTTCGGGATAAGCCGGTCGCCGCGCGCCGAAACGGGGGTGGGGGAAATTGCTGATTGCTGATTGGAGGAGAGGCGGCAGCGCCGCATGTCAATGCGGCTCCCGGAACGCGGCGCGCCGCCGCATCACCGCGCGCCGCCGGCACCGCAATGGCTTGCGGTGCTATGCACGGTATTCACCGCATCAAACAGCGGCGGCGACGACTTTGTTTTCACTGAAAACAAAGTCATCATCCCCGTTTCACTCGTCCGCGTGACCGCGCCGGGAGCGGTGCGGCTCGTCAATCGCCTGTGTCTTGCGTGAATTTCACGGTATTCGCCGCGTGAAACGATGTCCTGAATATTCTATTTTCGTCGAATATAGAACGACGGGCGTGAATGTTCTTCGCCGCGGAACCCGGGGCGGCGCTCGAAGACTCGCTCTGCCCCGGCTTGGGTTGGAGATTGCCTTTTCAACCGGTACCGGTGCCGGCCCCCCCGGCACCCCCGGAAACACCCCCGGAAACACCCCCGGAAACACCCCCGGAAACACCCCCGGAAACACCCCCGGAAAC
>Ga0172380_10007327_pt1 | contig 12423 bp, 8 predicted proteins | sample Leawe162metaG_FD_119747 | JGI IMG/M metagenome (GOLD analysis project Ga0172380, IMG submission 119747) | Leachate microbial communities from a municipal landfill in Southern Ontario, Canada - Leachate well 162 metaG | ecosystem: Engineered > Solid waste > Landfill > Unclassified | place...
ACCAGTCGTAACGCACTGGCTGCATCGCTCGCGCCGGCCCGGCTCATCAGATCAGAACTGACGGAATCCATCAGTGCCGGACTTTCCGTGCGCAGATTCAGCAAGCCTTCTTCGGTGCCACCGCCGGTCTCCAGCTTTTGGACGACAAACTCGTCCATCTCGGTGTATTCGCCGATCATCGTCGCGTTGGCGTCGGTCATCCGCCCGGGTTCGACCAAGACATCGGCCGCCACCTGCCGGGTATAGCCGTCTTTTGAAAACACCAGCGTATATTTGCCGGAAGGCACCTGCCCGAAAACAAAACTTCCGTCATCTGAAGCCGTCGCCTTCGCGCCGGTCTCGGCAATCAAAACCTGCGCGGCGGCCAGCGGCGTATCGTCTTCCCGGTCGCAAACCGTTCCGCGGATTGTTCCTGCCTGCTGTGCAAAAACCGGCGCAGACGAAAAAATTATCGCCACAAAAAGGTACAAAAATCGCAAAAAAATAATTTTCCTATCAACTCTGCTCATTCGGCTGTCCTGGATTTTCGTGTTTTTCGTGGCAAAATTCTTATTGTTTCGGAGCTCGTATTTCGAATTTACGCGCGCGCGTTACCATGGATCGCTCAAAGCACCTTTGATTTCACGAATCCGCATCCAGAGCGCAGCGTCGGACTCCACTTTATATTTCGCCATGGAAAGGCAGATGGCGGATATATCTTCTGCGCGGGGACGGCTGTTCGGATTTTCTACTGCGGCTTCAACCGCCTGTTTATAGACTGCCAAGGCACTGGCGGTGTCGCCCATGACCTGAAATGCTTCGGCCACCGGAATCAGGGTTTCCGCTTTATCGATGTTGATGATTTCCGACTGTTTCTCCTTAAACAGATCAAGAGTGGCCTGAAGTTCCGCACGGGCGCCATTCGTCGATCCGCAACGGAAATGAAGTCCGGCCAGCCGGGCTGCCAGCGGAATCTGATATTCAGCAGACCATGTCGCACCGTCCAGGATGGCCTTTGCTTCCTTAACCAGTTCCAGCGCTTTCGGCGAATCGGTGTGCTGCAAAGCAACCCCGGAAAGCTCCATTAAAAGTTCAATGCGGACAAAAAGCGGCAGAAGATTCCAGGAAGCCTTGATCTTTTCTTCCGCCTGCGCGCGATGTTCCGCGTGATCATAAAAGCGATTGAAAAGTTCCGCACAGGCATACAGCGCATTTTTCACCAGATCGAAATTTCCGGAGGCAATCAGATCGTCTATGTTTTTTATTTGTGAATCGAAATCGTCGACGTCACTGATCATCGCTTCGACTTGTGCAACTTTCCCGGACTCGGAAGACTCCACCCCGGTTGAAAATTGATCGGCCTGTCTGGTCTGTCCAAGCAGAGTGTGTGTTCTCGAAATTTTTATTTTGATGCGGTCGCGCCGCCAGTCCTGATCGGCAATTGCAGAAATCTGCTCCGCCAGAGTCAGGTAATGCTGCACATCATTGGTAAATCCATGTTGAGCGCAATAAAAAGCATAGTCGGCATAACCGGCACCGCGCCGCCAGTCGCCGATTTTTTCAATATAGCCAAGCGCCCGCTGCGGCTGAACAAGTTCGAAACTGGCCGTTACCACAGCTTCCTGCGAACGGGACCGGTCTTTGATGTGCGGATTAACCGGAATCATCGTGGCGGTTTCAAATGCCAGATCGAGTAACTGATTTTGATACGCCGCCAGCGGTTTGTCGTGAGGCAGGCGAACCGGTTTCACAGCAGGTCGTTGGCCGCAACCGGTCAGACAGAGAATTGCAGTCAGAGCGGTAGCAATGTAGGACAGGCTTCCAGCCTGTCTTTTCCTCGTTGCTGACAGGCTGGAAGCCTGTCCTACGTTACTTGATGGACTTAATACAGTTCTCATAGGTTGCTCACAATTTGGGTTATTAAAAATCTGATGGCAGGGCGGACAGCCGCTGCCATCAGATCGAACTTCATCGGTTCCGATTACAGAACGATTGCGCGATAGAACTTCGCGGAATTAAACGCAGCCAGGTCGGTTGCCGACTTGATCGAACCGTCGCCGGTCACGGTTGCAACCGGAGTCCAGTTCTTCATGTCGCTCGATTCTTCAACCGTATAGACCACACCGGCGGTCGTCTGGAAGAAGGTCGAAGCGGTCATCTGTATCGTGGAAACCGGATCAGCGGCGCTGACACCGGAAGTGGTCAGACCATACTGGGCGGCAGCCGTCCAGCCTTCGATCCAGTTGTTGTTAGCACTGAAACCGCCAGCGAACGGAGCGGACGTTAAAAACTCGTCCTGTTCAACAGCCGCAGCATTCACAGCGTCATTGGTAGCACGCGGATCAATGTAGGTCACAGGATACAGTTTCGCCGTCTTCGTTCCGTTATCTTCGACGGAATAAGTAACCAATGAGCCGCGAGTAAGAGCGACAATCGGAGGAACCGACGCAACCACGTTATTCATAGCAACATTATATACACCAACGGCCGTCGCCTTATCGCCACTGTCGGTCGCATTAGCGAACATTACACTGTTGCGAATTTCACACTGGTTGCCGGAAGTTTGAGCCAGATACATATCAGCAACTGTCGCATAAACGTTCGTTACAAAGTTATCCGCATAGTAACTGGTGTATGGAGCAGACCACAGACCTTGGAATGCAGCCATTTCTTCTGCCGAACCGCCGGCAGCGGCTACACCATTGAGTGCATAGTTATATCCCTGTGCACCGTCCGTATCATTACCGTCCAAACGAACGATTTCTTCACCAATGTTCATGAAGAGACAGTTGTGGTACTGTACACGGGCATTGTCGCGCCAAACCGTCGCGCCATCACCGCCACCGGAAACATCCGGCTGACCAATCACCGTAAAGTTGGCAATTTTACAGGTGGTGGCCGGAGACGCATCGGAATCTTCCGCACCGTCGGTTTCGAAACAGTTGTCACCCCAGCCGGAACCTTGTTTGGCCTGAGCAGAGAGTCCCTGAACGATCAGCCCGAACTGGGCTTTGCCGCGCCAGCCCTGATCGATGTCCAAGCTGTCGTCGCCGATGTTCCAGATGCTGATATATTTCAGGTTGACTGCACCGCCCCAGATTTCAATTCCGTCGTCAACATTGTTGAAAATCTCAACGTGGTCGATGTCGGTTTCACGGCCGATACCACCGAGCGACAAACCATTCAACTCATTGTTCAGACCGATCACTTTACCGCCGTAACGCAGCGACAGATAGTGAATCGAACCGCTGTCGTCATTGTCATCGTTGCCGCCGTAAGTGACAGTATTGGTGCCGTCGGCAATGATACCTTCCATCTGAACAACATTATCCCCGTCAGGAGTCTTGGTGTTGTCGACACGGGTGCGCACTGAATCCGATGAGGCGGAAATAAGACCTTTACCCATCAGAGTCAGGTTTCCCCATTCGTTACACGCAACACGTGCCGTGCCGTTGTCATTAAAAGAAGTCATGACAACCGGGTTCTCTTTCGTTCCATTGACATAGATCTTGGCACCGCGAGAGACGGCAAGCGATCCTCCGTTCGTTACAGCTGTTCCACTCTTGATAAGCGTACCGGCCGGAATCGTCAGTGTCGCGCCGGAGCGGACGTAGATCTGCTTGGTCAGGTTATATATGTTGGTCGAGTTCCACGTGGTAGACGTGGTGATATCACTGGTGATATCGACGTTTGCCGCAGAGGCGATTCCCGCCGCCGCCATGCTGATCAAGGCCATTAATGCTTTTTTATTCATGATATTAAGACTCCTGTTCTTGAGGTTTAATTAAGCAAGGATGTTCTGTTTCCGGCGCAGGACATACGCCATACCGCCGCCGATCGCTACCAGCAGTGCTGTCGCCGGTTCGGGAATGGCCTGCACGGTGATTGCAGACTGGTTCAGGGCATAGTCTTCAGCTTGCAATACATTGCCGTCGGTCGGCAGAGTCCAGTTGGAATCTGTGTAGTAACCGACCTGATGGATAATTCCGGGAGCAGACGTACTTCCGGCCAATTCAGCAAACCACATCACATAGACTTGGTTGCCGACACCAATCCCGTCCACACCAAGCGTAACCACAGAGTTCCCAGCCTGAGGGGTATTGATCAAGCTGAAATAGCCGTCAACTCCAGCTCCTGCATTGACACCGTTATAGATAATCACATCGTTAGCATCCCAGAGGAATGTTCCCTGATTGGCCGTTGCTGCAGCACTCCACAGCGCATTGTCGTCGCTGTAATTACCCAGGTTGAGCCCATTGATTCCGTCGCCGTCTGTGTCAATAAAGGCAAGGAACTTGATGCCTTCGCTGATCGCCACATCGTTGGCATCATTCAGATAAGCCAGCTCCAAATTGACCGACACCGTAGCAAGCGCCATAGACGCCATGGCCGACATGGCCAGCATAACTAATATTTTTTTCATACTCATTTTCTCCTTTAATTTTAATACGGTTTTTGAATTGTGATCTTTCCACCCGCTTCAGAGGCAGACGTGCGCAGCAACAGACCTTCTGATGATGCAACAGCCTGACCGAGATTGCTCCAGCGATGCAGCGGAGCTGAATAGGTAACCGTTGCCGTGGGTGACTTGTATATGCCCGTCGCCGCATTGTTATAGGTGCTGACGGAGCGTCCCGCCGCAGCGGAAACGGCCTCAACGGTGGTGTCCACCGGGAATCCGGATCCGATCAGCGTATCCTTGGCGACACCAGCCGGAACCAGCAGAGCCACGTTATAGTCCGGAACATCTCCGTTGTTAACCCAGGTCAATGTAACGGCAGATCCGTTGCGAATCAGAAACATCGAATCCGGATTAATCACCTGATTCAGATTGCTCCAGCGCTTTAACGGAACTGAATACGTAACCGTTGCCGAGGGGGATTTGTATATGCCAGTCGCTGTATTATTGAATACAGAGATCGCCACCCCGTTCGTGTAGGAAACACCGTACATTCCGGACGGGAAAACCGATCCGACTGTATGGTGTTTGTAAACCCGGAACGCATCGCCGTTACTGACATAGGTCAGCACGTTGGTGTTTGCCATCGTGAATCCGCCGGTTCCGTTTGCACTGATCGTGCTCCAGAGCCCTTCACCGCCTCCGCTGGTGAAACGCACATAGTAGCCGTTCGTGTACGCGTTGGCCGTGAGTCCGTTCGTCACCGTCACACCGTCGGCTGTTACGGAACTGACCGTAAATGAGCCTTCAGTATTCTGGTTGAACGGCACCGAGACCAGCACGTCCGAATTCGCGGGAACAGTGACTACATTGTAGCCGACCGCTTCCGCTGCGCTGACCGTTTGAGCGGTCAGTGCCAGCAGCGCCGCTGCTGTTATCGCACTTGCTTTCATCTTCATTGTTTCTCCTGTTTTTCTGCCTTGTATTCTCTGAGATCTGCCGGAGCCCGTTTCCTATCCCTTACTGAACCGGCCTCCGGCAGACCCCGCCTGATTCGCGAAAAAATCTAAAAAATGTCTGTTCGGGTTTGATGTGATGTTCTTGTTTATTCGGTTAAAAGAAGAAGGCTTTTGGCTTTAGAAAGCTTCTGCTTTTCATTCCGCACTCCCTTACTCCCCTGCATCCTCACGTCTTCCGACCTCTGACCTGTTATTTCCCGTCTAAAGTCCATGGCCTGAGGTCTAAAGCCTGTCCTCTCCATTTGTGCCGACATGCTGCGGAAACTGTGTTTGCGCTTTGTGAGCGCTTTTTTTGTCTTTGGTGTGATTTGTGTGCGGCTTCTGAACCGCAAAAAAGCCCCTGTTTCCAAGGGTTTTGAGTGTCTATCCGGGCGTCCGGCCTGCCGAATCAGCGTGCCTCCGCTTAATCGGACAGCCTTCCTCCTTCGCTCTTCGAGCTTCGGCGGACAGAAAAAGGCCGGACTTCAAACTTCCCCGTTCGCAGCCCGCGCTTCAGCGTGTGTGCCGGATGCGGTTGATATGAAATTACTTTGAGTGGGATGGTTTCTCGCAAAGCCGCGAAGCCGCCGAAGTAATGTCAGGAAAGGCTGTCTTCAGGACTCATGCACCTCCGCGCCTTGAGCGACCATAGAGAACGGGCGAGAGAATGCGCTTATTTAAGTTAACGTCCGGTTCGACAGGCTCACCACAGGCCGGCGGCCTTGACATAAATTACCGAACCTCATACGCATTTGGTAAGTTCCGGCAGCACCAAGAGATTCGTTCAACCCGGATAAACGGCCGAGTCGCTTTCAGACTCCGGAATGTAAAAAGGTTTGAAGCCCCGTTCTACCAGCAGAGAAAACAGGCCGAACAGCCGGACATACTGCGAGTGACAGGCCCGGCAGGAATAATTGTGTACAAAAAACAACAGCTTCCATTTCCGGGACCGTGTCATCCGGTACCGCCCGGTTCCGCCGCAAAGCGGGCAGGTTTTAATTGCCATTTTGAACTGCTTTTTCATTTCTTTCACACCCTCATCAACGCGCCCATTAAAACCGGCCTTGATTAAGCCGCAACTAAGTTCCGGTGTTTAATCGGTTCTTTGTTTATGAGCGGGCAGTCGTTCCGGGAAGACCGGAGCGACGGATGAATGCGGCGTGAAGCCGGGGTTAAAAGGCTGACGAAAGAAAATCGTTTTTGGGCGGATTCCGCCCGTGTGACAGCGCCTCGTCGTTGCAAAGACGCGTGCTGATCCGCACGGCGAGTTCAGAAATCTCGCCCGTTTTACTGCGGAAATATCTTTCAACCAGCTGGAGGTGCCGGGCAAAAAACCGGCTGAAGCCGTTTCCGGGATAGGCATATACGGCGACTGTATAGTCTGTTGAATTCCCGGTTCCGGTAAGCCGGATATGTATTAACGCCTCATAAGCGCCGAAAAAACGGTCGCCCTGAGTATAGTACGCCAGATCAAACGTATCGGCCCCGTTCATACGGCCCGCCACCTCTGTGATGTCGGTGCGCTCCTGCTTTTTGTTGATGTAAAACCAGGTGTTTGCCGTGCTCTGCTGCACGATGAAATCGGGACGTTTCCCGGCCGGCAGCAGTTTTTCGTACTCCTCCTGCACACGGGTCAAAAAAGAAGGCTGCTGTAGAACCGATATCGCAGCGTGAATACTGACGGGAACCGTGCCTTTCGTTTCAGCACGGATGAATTCCTTCTTCAGCAGCGCACACGAAAGATCATCCGAAACCAGCGCGGCTGTTTCCGGCAGTTCAAGCGCCAATACCGGGATCGCCAGAGTCAGCACGGCCGACAGAAGACAGGCTCTCACACCGGATTTTCTTTGGGGCCGCAGATTCATTCCGCCTTTCATTTATCGCAAAAGCGGTAGCCGACACCGCGCACCGTTTCTATGTAGTCCCCGGCGCGCTTCAACTTGCGGCGCAGGCCCACAACCTGCACATCCACCGAGCGTTCGGTGACCGGATAGTCTTCGCCGTGTACGGCATCCACAATCTGATAGCGCGTAGACACCCAGCCGGGCCGGCGGGCCAGAAAATGCAGCAGCCGGAATTCCGTGGCCGACAGATCCACCGGCCTGTCTTTTACCAGCACTTCATGACGGCCGGGATGAATCACCAGATCATAAATTTTTATGACATCTTCCGGCATCAGCTCCGGCGCCGACGCTTTGCGGCGCAGCACGGCTTTCACGCGCGCCCCGAGAACTTTCGGACTGAACGGCTTCACAATGCAGTCGTCAGCACCCAGCTCAAGGCCGGTTATAATGTCACTTTCCTCGCCGCGTGCCGTCATCATCACGACCGGAATATTCTGCGTGCGCGCATTGCGTTTGAGCATCCGGCAGATTTCGAGGCCGTCTTTGCCGGGCAGCATCAAATCCAGCAGGATCAGGTCGGGCATAACCCGCTCCACCAGTTTTAAGCCGTCTTCGCCTGACTCCGCCTCCAGTACATCAAAGTTTTCGCGCTGAAGGTTGTATTTCACCAGCTCGCGAATGTCTTCTTCATCTTCAATAATCAGTATGTTCGTCTTCGCCATTATTGCCTCCGGAGTCAAATTTCCAGCACACATTCAATAACAACGGCGTTACGTTTTGATAAGCATCCGGTTAAAAAACGGTTTCCAATACCTGTAAAAAAGTACCGCCAACTTCGCCAAAACCAGTCATCAGGCTTGCCGCTCATGATAATCTAACCTTATCTTATTTATCCGAGTTCAACCCGTTATCGTATAGTGACGACCTTTATGAAAAAAAAATCACCGTTGAAAACCGCGAGCCCTGCGCCCGTTGAAAGACCCGCCATTAAAGCCGTCATAGACATCGGCGCCACCGCGATGCGCATGATGATTGCAGAGGCCGGAAACGACGGTTCCATCCGGACCGTGGAGTCGCTGGAACAGAGCGTGAGTCTGGGCCGCGATACTTTCAGCACCGGAAAAATCAGTCCGGAAACCATCGAAGCCTGCGTACAGGTCTGCCGCGACTTCAGCGGACTGCTGCGGGAATATCAGATTCACGACCCGGCCTGCATCCGCGCCGTGGCAACCAGCGCCGTCGCCGAGGCCTCGAACAGCGATGTGCTGCTGGATCGTATTTTTATGGCTGCCGGCATCAGCGTGGAGATTCTCGACACCGCCGAAATAAACCGGCTGACCTATTTCAGCATCCTGCCGCTGCTGCAAAAAGAATCCGCGCTCCGGCAGGGGAACCTGCTGGCGATTGAAGTGGGCGGCGGAAACACCACCGCGCTGGGCCTGCGGGACGGAACCGTACTGTTTGCCCACACCTACCGCTTCGGCTCTTTCCGGACACGCGAAATGCTGGAAGATGTCAATCTGCCCGCCGCTCGGTTCCGCGATCTGATCGAAGGCGAGATCCGCTCCGGCGTGCGTCCGATCACCGGAAATTTCGCCGGCGAGAAAGAAGTCAAGGTGCTGATTCTCGGCAGCGACGCCCGTCTGGCCGCCGATGAAATCAAACCGGGATGGAATTCGCGCCCTTCTGTTTCATTGCGGATTTCAGCACTGGCGGGGTTTACCGACCAGATGCTGGAACTTCCGGTTGAAGAGCTGGTGAAAAAATACAACCTGCCGTTTGCCGCCGCCGAATCACTGGGCCCCGCGCTGCTGGTGATGCAGACCATTCCGCAAATGCTGAAATGCAAAACCGTTTACATCGGCGCTTCGTCCATGCGCGACGGCCTGCTCGGCGAAATGGCCGCCGGCGGCTCGTGGGATGAGCGGTTTATCAAACAGATCATTCATTCCGCGCTGGAAATCGGACGGCATTACCGTTTCGACCGGAAACACGCCGAAAATGTCGCCGCTCACGCGCAGGATATTTTCCGGGCGCTGCAAAGCGAACACCAGATGCCGCCGCATTACGAAACCATCCTGACCGTCGCCGCGCTGCTGCATGACATCGGCACCTTCATCAACAACCGCAGCCATCACAAACACAGCCAGTACCTGATTGAAAACAGCGATATCTTCGGACTGAGCAGGCAGGATCTGACGATCGTCGCGCTGGCGGCCCGCTATCACCGCAGCGCGCTGCCCCGGCCGACGCATCCCGCCTACACCGCCCTCACCCGCGTCAACCGGCTGCGCGTCAGCAAGCTGGCGGCCGTTCTGCGCGCGGCGGATGCGCTGGACCGCGGCCACGCCCAGCGCATACAACGTCCGCAGCTCGCGCTGTTCCCGGACCGCCTACAAATCGGCGTGCCCAATCTGAGCGACTGCGCCGTTGAGGAAATCGCTCTTCGGGAAAAATCGGATCTCTTTGAGCAGGTATACGGAAAGCGCATCGTTCTCGCGAAAAGCAAACCGGGCAGAAAGCAACTGTCATGAACAGCAGATCGAAAAAGTTTTTTAACCGCGAGCTGAGCTGGCTCGATTTCAACCAGCGGGTTCTGGAGGAGGCGAAAGATCCGCGCACGCCTCTGCTGGCGCGCCTTAATTTTCTGGCGATCACCGCATCCAATCTGGATGAGTTTTTTATGGTGCGGGTCGGCGGACTTCAGCTGGTTCGTAAAGCGGGCGGACGCCAGACCGATGCCGCCGGACTTACACCGAAAATGCAGCTGGATGCTGTTCAGAAACGTATCCGGCAGATGACTGAAGAACAGTATGCCTGCTACAGCAACGAACTGGAACCCGCGCTGGCAAAAGGCGGCATACAGCGCGTCAAACCGGATGCACTGAACGGTGAGCAGGAACAATATCTGGCACGGCTGTTTACCGAAGAAATTTATCCGGTCGTCACTCCGGTCGCTCTGCAGGATGAATCGGCCTGTTCTGTATTCCGGAATCTCAACCTCTACCTGCTGATCCGCCTCGCCGCAGAAGCGGACGGCCGGGACGACCGCTATGCCGTCCTGCCTCTGGGGCGGCCGCTTGAGCGCTTCATCATTCTGCCCTCGGAAAGCGGACATGCCTTTATTCTGCTTGAGGATGTAATCAAACAGCATCTGGGCCGCTGGTTCACCGGCCTCAGCGTGCTTGAGTGTGCGGTGCTCCGCGTCACCCGTAATGCGGACATCGCCCTGCGTGAAGACGAAGCGTCCGATCTGCTTTCCGGTATGGCCTCCATTCTCGAAGAGCGGCGCCGGAGCAACTGCGTACGGATTGAAATCGAAACTTTCGCCTCCCGCGCGATGCAGCATTTTCTCTGCCGTCTGCTGGAAACCGCTCCGGCCGATGTGTTCCGCATCGCCGGGCCGCTGAACCTGAAGGATTTCATGCAGCTCAGCCGGATTGAGGGATTCAGTGAACTCAAAGAAAAAAGCCGGCCGCCGCAGCCCCCGCCGCAGATCGACCGGCATCTTCCGATGTTTGAACAGATCGCCGCGAACAATCTCCTGCTCTATCATCCCTACGAAAGCTTCGACCCGGTCGTCCGGCTGATTGAAGAAGCGGCGGAAGATCCGGCGGTGCTGGCGATCAAGCAGGTGCTTTACCGCACCAGTTCCGGCAGCCCGGTCATCACCGCACTGGCCGAAGCCGCCGAGGCAGGCAAGTCGGTCACCGCGCTCGTTGAACTCAAAGCCCGCTTTGACGAAGAGCGCAACATCAACTGGGCGCAGCGGCTGGAACAGGCCGGCGTACAAGTCGTGTACGGTGTGCAGGGACTGAAAACCCACGCCAAAGTCTGCCTGATTGTCCGGCGCGAACCGCAGGGCGTTGTGCGCTATGTCCATTTCGGAACCGGCAATTACAACGACACCACCGCCAAACTCTACAGCGACATCAGCTTCATGACGCGCGACGACGATCTCGGTGCCGATGCGTCCGCTTTCTTCAACGCCGTCTGCGGCTACTCGCAGCCGTCCGGACTGTCCAAAGTTTTCATGGCTCCGCAGGGCATCCGCGACCGGCTGACCGAACTGATCGACGGCGAAATCGAACGCAGGCTGCAGGGCCATAAAGCGCTGATTCTGCTCAAGATGAATTCACTGGTTGATGAAGCGCTGATCAAAAAACTCTACGAAGCCTCCCGGGCCGGAGTGCGCATCAGACTGAACGTGCGCGGCATCTGCTGCCTGCGGCCCGGCGTGCCGGGGCTGAGCAGAAACATCACCGTCACCAGTATCGTCGGCCGCTATCTCGAACATGCGCGTATCTTCTATTTCTACCGCGGCGGCGAAGAAAGCGTGTTCATTTCCAGCGCCGACTGGATGCCGCGCAATCTCGACCGGCGGGTCGAGCTGATGATTCCGGTCGAAGACCGCGCCGGAAAGAAACGGCTGATTGAAATCATCAAAACGCATTGCGACGACACCGTGAAAAGCTGGACGCTGCTTTCCGACGGAACGTATGTCCGCACCGCCGCGCTCCCCGGCAAAAAGAAAAAACTCAACAGCCAGCTGTTTTTCTGTGAACAGGCCTGCGAAGCAGTCCGCGAGGCCGCGCAGTCAAACCGCACCGCGCTGCGCCCGCACCGCCCTGCCGGGCGGGAATAACCCGGCGTCTTTTGCGTTGTCAGTCCCCGCCGCAGTACATATTCTGTGCAGATCGAAAGGAACCGCATCTCATGGCCGCTAATAAAACCCGTTGTATCGGAATTCTGACCTCCGGCGGCGACTGCCCCGGACTCAACGCCGCCATCCGCGGCGTCGCCAAAGCCGCGCTGCATAACGGCACCAAGGTCATCGGCATTCAGGACGGCTTCCGCGGTCTGGTCGAAAACCGCACCGTTCCGCTGGAGGACGCCACCGTCAGCGGCATCCTGACGCACGGCGGAACTTTTCTGGGCTCCAGCCGCGACAAGCCGCACAAAATGGATATGGGCGGCAAGATCATGGATATGACGGATGTCGCCGTTGCCAATCTGAAAAAACTGCGTATCGACTGTCTCGTCTGCCTCGGCGGCAACGGCACGCAGAAAAATGCGTTGCGGCTGCACGAAAAAGGCGGCATCAACGTGCTGACGCTGCCGAAAACCATCGATAACGATGTGGCGGAAACCGACATCACGTTCGGCTTCGACTCCGCTATGTCTATCGCTACCGAAGCGATTG
>Ga0172380_10007328_pt1 | contig 12423 bp, 16 predicted proteins | sample Leawe162metaG_FD_119747 | JGI IMG/M metagenome (GOLD analysis project Ga0172380, IMG submission 119747) | Leachate microbial communities from a municipal landfill in Southern Ontario, Canada - Leachate well 162 metaG | ecosystem: Engineered > Solid waste > Landfill > Unclassified | place...
ACGGTACGGAAAAGACGGCAAACCAAGAATCGAGTTCAAGGAACTGCCAAGAAGTGAGTACGATGCCTATGTTCATAGGACGGGTGATCGTACCTGGCGTCCGGTAAAACTACCGCCCAAGCCGAAACCTATTGCAAAAAAGACACCAATCACTAAAAAATAATGAAACAAGAAGACGTAACCGCTCTCGCAGGGTTGTTTAATATAACTGCGGAAGATGTTAAGACTGCTGACGAAAACGGCGGCCTTAGTGAACTAATTAACGGTTTTACCACCAGCACAAAAATGATTCCAGTGAAGGATTATCCGACATTGGAAGCCAACCTTAAACGACAGGCATTCATGGAACTGGATAAGACAAACTTGCCCAAAGAAGTGTTTACCTATGTTAAAGGTGCTGTATTGGAGCAAACCGAAAAAGGACTTGCAAAAAAGCACGGTATCGAATCCTATCAGAATCTTGATGATCTTGTCGAAGCCATTATTACGACCAAGACAAAACCCGCTTCAGACGACGAAACCAAGAAACTAAAAGATCGGATCGTGGAACTGGAAACCAACCATAAATCAGAGTTGGAGAATGTAAGCAAGACTTTTAACAACCGTTTTATCGACACGGAATTAAACCGTGCCATCAGCGAACTACCCATCGAAGCCGAAGGGCCAAAATTGGACAACCAACAGGAAATCGTCCGAGCTATGGTTAAATCAAAATTCGATTTTACGATTGAAAATGATAAGATCGTAACTTTTAAAGACGGAAAACCCGTTACCGACGTCAAATTAGACCCTGTTCCGCTTAAAGATGTGGTTTATGGGTTCGCTAAAGACTATGTGAATTTACGTCCCGAACAAGGAGGACGGGGTGACAAATCCTCTACCAATGGTTCAAGAGTTGTTAACTTTACTAAATATTGTGAGGATAACGGAATAAAACCCAATTCTCCACAGTTACTTCAGGCAAAGAAAGACTTTGAGGCCAAAGGGTACAAATTAGAATATTAAAATGGCTAATTATCAACCTTCGATTCTACTGGATGCTATTGGACTTGTTACCGAAGGGTTCAATAAGCACGAACTTCGCCCCGGTTATTTTGGGGCGACACAGGCTTTTCTGAAATACAGGGATTACTCCATTCCCGATTTGTCAGATATTCGTAAAAGTCCACAGAGGACAACTACGGTTAAATATCTGACCCGGACTTCCCAATCCCCGGTTACTGCCCGTTCCTGTACTATTTCGTCCGCATTGGGAGATAGCGGAACCTCGAATATTTCATGGGTAACTAAAGGGTTTACCCTGTATGAATCCGCTAAGTTGTTTGACAACAACTTTTATTCCGCACAGCAGGCTTTTGCCAACGACCTGTATAACGGAATGTTGGATGCTCACGAAGATCTTGAAACCGCCGCCGTTGCTTTTCTGGAAGCCAACAAAACCGGAGTAAACGCTGGATCTGCTTTCATGGGTACATGGGATGGAACCAATGATATTTTTGATGTAGCTGTTGCCGATAAAACCCGGTACTATAACTATGTCAAGACCATCATGCGCGAGAATAAGTATCGTGGCGAACTGAACGTGATTCAGAACGTAGCTGCCGATGCTGTGATGTGGGAGCAGATGGCACAGGGTATGGCTAATTCGGCCAATCAACAGTACCAATATCGTGACCTGAATTTCATCGAATCCAACTATGTGACCACCGCAAGTGATTACCTGATTAATTCGTATGTGATTCCGGCACAGGCTGTTTCCTTGCTCGACTGGATTCCTCCGCTTAATGTCGCCGGAAAGAAAGAGGGCGCATACGAATGGACTACGATGGGTGACATTTTCGGTCTTCCGATCACTTGGTCGGTATTCAAAACAACCGAATGTGCATCAACCGTTTCTGTTGGTGGAGACACTCAGGATTTAGTTACGAAATACGAAGTAACCTGTGATTTTGGTTTTGTTAAAGCTCCGATCACCGTTGCCGATGAAACCGTAATCTTCAAGTTTGGTCTGAAAACGACTTAATTGTTAACTTTTTTCAAGAAAAAAGGAGAAATCTTCGGGTTTTTCCTTTTTTTTGTTTATGTTTGGTACATGGATAAGCTAAGTCAGTTAGCGATTAAATACGGAACCGACAAGTTTAAAGAGGGTTGTCATCATTATACCCCTATCTATAATCAGTATTTCCAGTTCAGGCGTAAAGACGAACTTCGTATCTTAGAAATCGGTTACGGGGGTTGGTCTGAAAAGAACGGTTACAATGAACCTGATCTCGGAGGCGAATCAGCAAGGATGTGGCGTGACTACTTTCCTAATTCTGAAATCATTGTTGCCGATATTGTCAAAAAGAACGTAAAGGACACAGGATATTCTTTTAGGCAGGGAAGCCAGGCAGATGATAATTTCTTGCATTCTTTGGGATGGTTCGATATAATCATTGATGACGGTTCCCATAGAAGCGAAGATCAGATCCATACCTTTGAAGTGATGTTTCACCAACTCAATAAAGGTGGTGTTTATGTGATAGAAGATACCCAAACTTCGTATTGGCCGGAACTAAGCCCTACGGTAAAGGCTACGGAGTATTTCAAGTCTTTAACTGATGGGTTAAACTATAAAGAGATCAGGCGCAAATATGTCCCTACTTACTTTGATGAATGGATTTTCAGTATTCACTTCTACCATAATTTAATCTTTATCTTTAAGGGTGACAATACAGAGCCTTCCAACAGCGTCAAGAATGACTGATGCCGAATATAATAAACTTCTTCGGTATGCACTGGATGAACCTTTCTCACGGTTTGCGATTTTTATGCAACGGACGGCGGGGTATCGATTTTTTCCTAATGGGTCTCCGATTTGTACACCGCGATACGAATTATGGGCTAAATTTGAACATTTGCCCCACCAGTTAGAACAACTTGAACAAGGACTACACCCTGACTTTAGAAGAGTTTATAAACAGGAATTTGATATTATTCAACAAGAATCATGGATTTCGCAATCGGGATCACAACCTACAACCGACCCAAACTGTTAGAATTTACTCTTTCGCAGTTTGATAAGTTTGGCGGGGATATTGTCGTTATTGACGACCATTCAAAAGGTGGGTGTTCACCACGTTGTATCAGAAACGAAAAAAGACTAGGGATAGCCAAGAGTAAGAACAAATGTATCTCACTTTTAAAGGATTACAAGAAAATTTTTCTGTTTGACGATGATTGTTTTCCGATTAAAGATAAATGGTGGGAAATCTACGAAGGCGAACATCACTACGCCCATGCCGCACGACCTCCACAATATGTAAAAAAGTACGAAGGCAAAAACGCTTATTGGAACGGAGCTTTAGGCTGTTGCATGATGATTGACCAAACCGTTCTAAAAAAAGTGGGAGGCATGAACCCGAAATTTGGACTTTATGGGTTTGAGCATGTTGAATACACCATGCGGATTTATCGTAACGGGCTTATTCCTTATCCCTGGATTACACCTAAGAACGTACAAGACTATATTTGGTCTTTTGATGCACTCGGAAAATATGACGGATTTGATTGGCAACCCGGTTCTTCAATTAGCCAAAAGGAAAAAAATAAATTGATCGCACAAAACGAAATCTTGTTTAGAAATGGAAATGATCCGTTGGGATTCCGGCCATTTGATTGACCTTATTATTGTCAGTAGTGGACGAACAAAGGAATTAATCAGTATGACACAGAACTGCATTGATTCCTTTCATAAGACTTGTCTTGGACGGGTTATTGTGGTGGGTGAATTTCCTATCGAATATCACGGTGCGACCACTATTCCACAGGACAAGCCTTTTAATTACAACCAGTCTTTAAACAAAGGATTCCTTTTGACTTCAGCTGATTGGGTTTGCTTTTCGAATAACGATGTGGAATTTTTAGGAAATTGGGCAGATTGTATAGATCATGGCTATAAGTCTTTGAGTTGTTTGAATCCGGGTTGGAAATTCCACGAAGGCATGAAAGGAATTGTAGAAGGTTATCGAATAGGATATGAACTTTGCGGTTGGTGTCTTATCCTTCATAGGGGAGTGATGGAACGGATAGGGGGATTCCCTGAAGAAGTTAGGTTCTGGAAATCAGACGACTTGTATGCGGATATTCTCAAACACTATAAGATCAAACACGCTCTTATTTCGAGTTGTAAAATAAAGCATAACCCCTCGACTACACTTTTACAATCAGGAAAATTAAAGGAATTGACCACAGGACAAGAAGAAAAATACCAAAAAGCAAAAGAAAAATGGATAAAATCATGAAATTATTTGAGGTTTCTGCAAATGAAACCGGACCGAAATCATTCTTCATAATGAGTGATTCGGTTGAAAATGCCATTAAGGGTATTAAAAGCATACCAGAAGGTGATGATCTAGATGATCCTGATTACAAGGACAAATATACAGTGAAAGAATTTGGAGAAAACGAACCAGCATGGGCTGAAAATTGTTAATCCGATGGACATGAAAAACTTAAAATTTAATTTTTTAGTCAGGATAATCAAGGTTATCCGTATTTTCTTTACAAAAAGGCAATATAGGGTCAAGGAATTTAATGCAATTTATGATACCTATTTTGGTAAAGGAAAGGGTTGGATATATGTCAGTAATCCGATAACGGCATTTGGTGTTGTAATAAAACTATTTTTTCTCAACCCGAAACATTATAGTTTCGATAAGATCTAACAATGGATATAGGCTTTTTCACAATCGACAACGGGGTTTACTATAAATACCTAGGAAAATCTGATCTGGATGTCAAAATTCACCCCTCGACCGACTCCCCGGCAAAAGTATATAACAAGTACATCAGAAAGTCAAGTGAGCAGTATCTTTGCTTTGTTCATGCGGACGTTACTTGTCACGGCCTAAAAGAAGCCATTGAAAGGACGATTAAAGCTCACCCGGACTTTGGTGCACTGGGAGCCATAGGGAGCAATAAAGGTACGATTTGGGGCAGAAAAGGTCTTATTCAGGAAGTTGTAACGGTTGATTCATGTTGTATTGTGATTAACACGGACTACGGGCTGACTTTTGATGAAAAGACCTTTGACGACTTCCATTTGTACGTTGAAGATTTCTGTATGCAAGCCCGAAGTTTAGGCTTAAAGAATTACACGATAGACATTGACGCCTTTGAATACAAAGAAGGTCTTTCGCTTCCGGTTGACTATTTTGTTCACCATTCCCATACTTGGCATAAGTTAGGGAGTAACTGGGGCGAATATAATAAGTACCGGAAATTACTTAGTTACAAATGGTTAGACGTTGAAACGACATGAACATTTCAGAACTACCGAAATATCATCAGGACGTTTATGTTTTAGGATCAGGCAGTTCCTTAAACTTTGTTCATCCTTTGTTTTTTAAGGGGAAAATTGTAATTGGAATAAACCATATCCATAAACTATTTCCAGTGACGTATGGGATCTCAAATCATTCGACCGTTATTCAGGAAATGATCGATAACCATATCTTAGGTATTGTCCCTGAACACGAAATGGGTGTTTACGGACGGAAAAAAGTAAAACTAACCGGAACATACTGTACATTCAAGCATAAAAACAATTTCTTGTATATCTATGACGAAAGAAATATAGGCTATGAAGACATTGATTTAAGCGATTTTGACGATCCCGAAAGCTTGATTGTAGGCGGTACAACTTCTTCAGCCATTCACTTAGCCTATAAGATCGGTGCGACTAATATCATTCTTGCAGGCGTGGACGGCGGGGCTATTGATGAACAAGTGAGTGTCAGGCGTTACCCGTATGGTGCAACTAATCCGCAACATATCGCAGATATTGAACCACAGTTAAGGATTGTCTGTAATTATATCAGAAAGAAAGGAATAGGGGTATATTCACTTAATCCATTTATTAACTTTAATTTGGAGGGACACCGCTTTGAAAATAGTTTGTTGGATTCCTAAAACCTACGGTGGTACGGGTCTTTACCGGATCAGAATGCCTCATGAACTAATGGATGATGTCAAATTTACGGATTCCACAAATTATAATGACTTGTTTGGAGATATTCTTTTCGTGTCAAAGAGTTATTTCATTCAGGTCATGCCTGTTTTAGAAAGACTAAAGAAAGCCGGGGTCAAGACGATTATAGACTATGACGACTACTGGGCGTTACCCCAGGATCATCTTTTGTACCCGATGTATAAAAAGAACGGCACTACAAAAGTATTGATTGACGCTCTTAGGGAATTTGATTACGTTACGACCACTACAAAATTACTGGCAGACGAAATCAGAAAAATCAATAAGAATGTCCATGTCTTTGAAAATGCTATCAACCCTTTTTTGTATCAGTTCGCCAATGAACCCGAACCATCTGATTTAATGCGGTTCGGTTGGATCGGTGGTCATTGTCACCTTCCAGACATTAAACTACTCGAAACCTCTCCAGAAAGACTGAATGCAGTTTCTCAAAACTGGAATATTTATCTCTTTGGGCATGACGGGAAACCCGGAAGTCTTTACGATCAGTTTGCTGATATTATGTGTTCACATGGCAAGACAATAGATAAACTAAAAGTCTATCGGTTGGCATCCTGTGACACTTACACGAAGTTTTACAATTTGATTGATGTCTGCCTTGTACCCTTAGTTGATTCCAAGTTTAATTCGATGAAGTCCGAACTCAAGATGGTCGAAGCGGCCTTTTTTAAAAAAGGACTGATTGTGTCTAATGTAATGCCTTACAAAAAATGGGCGACTGACAAAAACTGTTTAACTTGTGACAATAAGACAGACTGGTTCAAGAACATGAAAAAGTTGGTTGACAATAAGGCTTTAGCCGAAGATTTAGGAAATCAACTCTATGAAGACCTGCATGAACGGTTTAATCTTATGAACGTAAATAAGCGAAGGGAACAATTTTATCAATCAATATGTTAGGACTTGAAATTGGTGGGCCAAGTGCCTACTTCAAACAGAATTATGAAGAGATGACGGGGTGTGATAACGTGATCTTCTCTAACACAACGATTTGGGGAAACTACGGGGAAGACTATATTATTAATGGAAAGGTAGTTGGAAAGAACTTCATCCAAGAGGCAACGGATCTTTATTTTATAAAGAGGTATGACTTTGTGCTTTCGAGTAACGTCATAGAACATATCGCAAACCCTTTAAAGGCAGTAAGAGAATGGATCAGAGTCTTAAAACCTAACGGATTAATAACGATTGTCGCACCAAAGAAAGAATCAAATTTCGACCACCGGAGGGAGATTACAGAATTTTCCCATCTGATACGGGATTTTGAGAACAACGTAGGCGAAGACGATCTAACCCATTTAGATGAAATCCTTGCTTTGCATGACCTCCCTCTAGATCCTCCGGCCGGAAACTTGGAACAATTTAAGGAACGAAGCCTAAAGAATATAGATAATCGTTGTCTTCATCATCACGTCTTTGATTTGGGTCTTTTAAAACAGCTTATAGCCTATTTTGACCTTTCGCTGATTCGGACAATCGAAACCGATATTGACTACTGTATAATCGGACAAAAAATATAATCATTGATAATCAGCTATTTAGGAATTATTTTTACGATTTAACTAAATTATGTTTGGTAAATTCAAAAATGTGTGTAAATTTGATGCAACAATGTAACACAAATAATGAGGCGATTTCATTTATTCATAGAACAAGAGTGGTTTGATAGATTAAAGAGGGATGCTAAGTATCATGGATTTACAACCGTTTCATCTTTTGTTAGGTTCATTATAATAAGGTTCTTTGATAAAAAAAAGCAGTAGCGACAAGAGGGTTACTTCAACTGGAACTTTGGGTCGGTGGTTCGAGTCCATCATCTCCTTCCAATTTTGATTGACACGAGGAGGTTAGCTCAGTTGGTAGAGCAAAAGTATAAAAAGCCCCTCTTAAATTTTCTCTGCTTTTACTTATTGCAAGTGGCGATGAATGGGTTACTTCTTTTGGTGAAACATACCCTTTCAATTTTACCCTTGCAAAATATTTGTGGTAGCGAGATTAGGGTTACTTCACTGCTAATGAAAAAATACCTTTATCGTTTTTCTCCACAAACTTTTTGTAAGGGTTGCATTTCTTAGAAGTGTGACCCTTACTTTTTTTGACTCATTTAAAAATCTATAAATATGGCACGATTTAACACAACTACAAACGGAACCAAAACCGTGAATATGGCTGGTGGTCAGGCTTATTCCCAGACCTCGGAACTGGAATTGGTATCTATTCTGTTGACCTCGTTCGCAAATGAACAATTCTATCGGTCAGAAACCGAAACGTTTGATCGGTTGAAAGAATTGGTACGTATATGCGATAAAAGATTTGTTGCACAAGCAGTTGTTTATGCCCGTACACAGTTCGGTATGCGTTCCATATCTCATGTGGTAGCCTGTGAATTAGCCAAACACATTTCGGGTGAGAAATGGGCTAAAGACTTTTACACTGCTGTTGTTTATCGCCCGGATGATATGATGGAAATGCTTTCCTATCTTACTGGACAGAAGGGGAAAATTCCTGCTTCAATGAAGAAGGGATTTGCAAAGGCTTTTGGGAAGTTTGACCGCTATGCTTTAGCGAAATACCGGGGTGAAGGAAAAGGATTTAAGTTAGTTGACGTAGTTAATTTGGTTCACCCGATTCCTACTGAAAAGAATGCTGATACTATTGCGACATTAGTGAAGGGTGATCTTAAATCCTTTGATACATGGGAAACCGAACTATCTAAAGCGGGGCATACTGATAATGAAGAAGAAAAATCCGAATTAAAGAAAGATGCTTGGATCAAGTTGATCCGGGAAAAGAAAATCGGTTATTTCGCCTTACTTCGTAATCTTCGGAATATTATCGAACAAGCACCGGAGGTCATATCGGAAGCATTAGTTATGCTTACGGAAGAATCCTTGATTAAAAAATCATTGGTATTGCCGTTTCGTTTCACTACCGCATTTGACGAAATTGAAAAACTGAACGATGGTAAAATCGTTCGTGATGTTTTGATTGGTTTAAACAAGGCTGTTGACATATCTATCAATAACGTCCCTAAATTCGATGGTGAAACACTGGTTGTTTTAGATATATCGGGATCAATGGAAGGTAAACCTTCGCAGATCGGATCGTTATTTTCGGCAGTATTGGTAAAGTCGAATAACGCAGACTTTATGACCTTTTCAGATACGGCTTCATACCGTAATATTAACCCGATGGATTCAACCATAACCATTGCGAAATCAATTCGTTTTGCTATGGGCGGTACGAATTTTCATGCGATTTTCCAGAAAGCGAATAAGAAATATGACCGGATCATCATTCTTTCCGATATGCAGGGATGGATTGGGAACACAACACCAGTCAGGGAATTTAACGAATGGAAACGAATTACAAATTCCGATCCTTTCGTTTATTCCTTTGACCTGAACTCTTATGGGTCAATGCAATTCCCTGAATCTAAAGTTTTCTGTTTGGCGGGGTTCTCTGAAAAGATTTTCTCGATTATGTCCTTATTTGAAAAAGACAAAAAGGCGTTGATAAATGAAATCAGAGAGGTAGGTTTTTAACCCAAAAAATAGATTCATTAAACCCGGAAGGCGAAAGTTTATCCGGGTTTTTTATAGGTCTATTGCAAAGGCATATCCTTTCCCGTAATTTTGGGACAAAAAGGATATGTTTACCATTGCAGACATAATCACGGCGGGAAGCGATCTTGTGGGATGGCGTGAAAGTGCTAACGTTCTTTATCCCGATTTACCCGCGAACCTGAAGGTTTCTCAGTCAGGATATTATGTGAACGACCTTCCAGGGATTGACTTTGATATTATCACCAAAGGACTAAGCGGAGACCAAATTTCGGCAAGCGATTACCTTGAGATCGTACAACAGAGTGAAATAGCGGGCATCGTAAACGAGTTCATTATAAAGGCCCAATCCAAACTGGGAACCCATACGATTCTGACTAATTTCGATGTCTGTAACGGGGTAGCTGACACGACCGACCTTGCTACCAAGAATGCGAGATTCGTGGGTTGGGTTATTACTCCGAGAAGTTCAAATAATATAAAAGCGGAAATCACTAAGATAGGACTTCAGTTAAATGCTTCTCAGACACTTAAAATCTACCTGTACGAAACTTCACAAGTAGATGCAATAAAAACTTTCGATTTTGTCTATAACAAACCTTTAAGCGTTCAGTGGCTCGATGTAGATGACTTTATAGTTAAATACCGGGGATCTGGAACAAGGCAATCTTATTTGTTAGGCTATTATGAATACGATCCTAATAATGTAGTTACCGGACAACTAACCGGAAGCGCTGTTGAGTTTGATTTTGACTGTGGTTGTAATAACGCTCCGCGTAGGGTCTTTGGTGAATATGTCTGGATTCAGCCCATCGAGATTGCTAATTCATTTTTAAATTACACAGCGAGCGATTATATTCTTCCCGATATTACCGACTTGACTTCGTTTTATTGTGACGAATCAAGGGGGATGTTCGCCAAGATCAATGTCAAATGCGACATTACTGATCTGATCTTAGATAATCTAAGCGTCTTTGCTAAGGCATTACAATATAAGATAGCTATTCGGGTATTAGATGATTTTCTCGCTTCTAAAAGACTAAACGACACGACCGATGCTAAGCGTTTCCGGGATTTTGCCGAAGAAAAACGAAATATGTATTGGTCTATTCTTAATGGTTGGATAGATAATACCGGAATGAAAAGAAGGGGTCTAATTGAGGATATTGTGATCGACTTTTCACGAATGGATGATGTATGTCTTCCATGTGAGCAGGACGGAATTAAAATTGTTTCAATGGGGCGCCAATGACCATAGATCAGCTAAATAGAAAACTCGCAGGAATTGAAACCAAAGTAGGTTTTTTGGTCAGGTCGTCTATTCGCAGGCATTCAAAGGAAATTGTTAAACGAAACCAAGAACAGCTTTTAAAAGGCGAAGATTCCGAGGGTAAACTAAAGACAGACGAGTTTAATCCTTACGGAAGTTATAAAAGTAAAAAGTGGATCGAGAAGCGAAAAGCCAAAGGCCGCCAAACTGCCTATGTCGATCTGAAATTTTCAGGCGACTTTCAAAAAAGTATGTTTGTCAAGTTCGATGCCGAAGGGCTTTTGTTAGGTGCTACAGATAAGAAGAAAGACATTTTGATTCATCATTGGGGCGAAACCATCTTAGGGCTGAATGATGAGAACTTTGAATGGCTATTAGACGTGATAACAGAAGATTTATACACAGGACTTAATAATTACTTCAGATGAAAGAAATCCTTATCGGTACAAAGAAATATTTACTCATGGAAGATGTCGGGGATATTAACGACAAACGGTTTAACTACTTTAAAATGTACCTTTTAAAGTCCCTAGAAGGTATCGACCGGCCTCTTTTTAAAGAGACCCTTGAAAAAGGAACGGAGTTTTTCAACCATCAGAAATATTTTCAAGCCCTAGGGGTCTTTCAAAATTATGCTCATTCAATCGAGAGCGACGGATATAATGATGATGCCCTCTCTAAGTGCTTTGCGCTTATCTGCCTATTTAAAGACGAAGATCAACTAAAGGTAGATGAGCTTTACCTAAACGAAAAGTTAGAAGAAATGTGGAAAGAGGGCTTAACCCGTAAGACGGTGGAGGAGTCTGTTCAAAATTTTACGATAGGCTCACCCGCCAGCTTCGGGGCTTATTCCCTGATGATGGAAGAGATGAGCAAGACCTTAAGCCGGGAATTTTACGAAGGATTAAACACTTTACAGAAAAACTTGGTGGAGCAGACGACCTTAAAATCAGACAGCAAATAAATGACGAGATAGAAAAGCTGTGGGAACTAAGTGACTTACAAGATGAAAAAGGAAACACAATCTACAATTTTGCCGGGAAAATCCGAAAAATGTACCAGGATTACGAAGATGTTGTTTTTTTTCTTTCTGTCAATTCTAACGAAAGTGTTGAAACGATTAAAAGGTTCTCGCACGAAGAGAGAATCAGTTTCCAACGGAGGCTTACAAAATGGCTTACAGACAAGCAAAAGAAAAGCAATCCTTCAGGCGAAGAAGAGAATGAAACTCGGAGGTAGGTGGGGCGTGGTGAAACTAGGCGAACAGTATTGTGAGGTAGAAAGGACTTATTTTAAAGTCCATAACATTAAGCCCGTGTGGTATCGAAAAACTTTTAAAGAATGGCTGACAGGACAATTAACGTAAATATAAATGTCACAGGTAGTTCCGGAGCGGGCGGAGCGGGTGGTTTAGGATCTAAGGAAGACGCTAAACGTCTTACGGCTCAACTGAAAGAAGAGGAGAGAAGACGAACTTTAGACCATGCCGCAGAACTTAAAAAGCAAGCCGAAGAATCCAGACGATCTTATAAACAACAAACCGATGCTGCCAAACAGTC
>Ga0172380_10007329_pt1 | contig 12423 bp, 24 predicted proteins | sample Leawe162metaG_FD_119747 | JGI IMG/M metagenome (GOLD analysis project Ga0172380, IMG submission 119747) | Leachate microbial communities from a municipal landfill in Southern Ontario, Canada - Leachate well 162 metaG | ecosystem: Engineered > Solid waste > Landfill > Unclassified | place...
AGTAATAAACGACTATCTCAATTGAATTATGGAACAAGAATGTAACATATATGCCCTGCCAGGCATTGATTATCATCCGACAGACGAGGAGATATTTAAATCGGTATGTAATGTTTATAATACTGATTCCACAAAGCTAATGGAAGAGAATAATAAGAGAGAATTCACAGAACCGAGACAGGTTATTATGTTTTTGATCGTTGTGGCCGGGAGAAGAACAATGCTCTATATCGAGAATGAATATGGGAAGAATCACTCAACAGTTAATCATTCAATGGGTGTTGTCAAAAACCTTTATAATACCAACAAGGTCTTCAGGCAAAATTTCAACAGTATCCTTGATATGATGGAGATCAAAGGTCAGAACAGAGAAATAATTCTCGATTTCGTAACATCATCTCTTAAATGGCAGGCATTTAAGCGAGACAAACTTAACTTAACTTAATATGAAATACTTTGGTAAAGAACCGTGCCATGGATGCGGAAAAACAGGTGCAGAAAATTCGAGATTTAATAAAAATAGATTATGTGAAGACTGTAATGAATTATTGAAACTTGGTAAATCAATAACCATTGATCAGGCTGTTTCTTATGTTGAGTTCTTTCAGCATTTCTTTGCGTACGAAGATGAATTGAAGATTGTACATGATTTCTTATCAGCAGTTCATAATGAGTATGCATTGAAAATAAGAAAGGTTGATTCAATGAAAATGACATCTGGTAATAACGGACATTTCTATAAAATTGATGAAAGATTCTACGAGCCCCTTAAAAAACTCTTCGACGACTTGGATAACCTTGTATCTGGATTGAATAAAGAAAAGGAAAAGATTCCCGGAATTATCAAAAAACAGATCGCTAATGAGCGGGATGAAATATTTAATGCCGGGATAACAAAAGGCCGTAATCTTTTACTCCAGCTTAATGCTGGTGAAATTACCCTATCCGATCTTGAAGAACGATTACATTACAGAAAACCATAAATAAAATGACTGATAAAGAACGAATTTTAATGAAAATTGTGTCAATGACTGCATACCAAACAACGCCAGACGCTTTGCCAGACAAGGAGTTTGTTCATTGGGAATTTATACACACCGATACTGAATTGAAAAAAGGTGACATAGTTTGTGGAATGACGAATCCAAACCACAATTTCGGAGTTGCTTTTTTTGAGGCACGAACCGGATATAGTGATTTTGTAGTGAAAGAAATTGGCTCTGAAAAATTATGCAATTACACAAATGAACAATTTTTAGTTCTTAGAAACTTCTATGATATGTATAAACTATGCGGAATAGAATATACTACCATGCTAAAAATCAGAAAAGCATTATATGATATAGACCTTTTGAGATTTGTAAGGGTTGATTTTGAGCCGAATAAACTTAAAATAACTCTTAGAAAGAAATGGACATCAGATACTATATCGTTCTGTTTCGAATACTCATGTCCAATGTCAAAAATAACCATAAAGTCACTGAAGTCCAAAATCGAAGCGGAGTCAATGGCTTGCCAATAACTAAAACTATGAATATAACAGGAAGGTAAAAATATGGAAATTAATGGTTTAGAATATATTACAGGTGTATTTCGTGGTGATAATGGGCAAAACATGGTTACACATCTTTATCGTGGAAATATGTCTGATCCGGGATTCCCGATGTGTTCTCGTGGATGGCAAAGGAAATGGTACGATGAAAACGGCAAATTGGAAGATTACGAATATTCAATATTTAGAAACAATATAAGTAGTCCTGGTATTTGTCAGGTTTGCTTAAAAAGGGCAAATGCAGGACTTAAACCTATCGAAAAACCATCAAGCAAACGCATCCGTAAGATTACCAAAAACAAAAAATCATGACAGAACTAAAACAAAATCCAATCGACAATGTCACAGTAAAGAATCTGGGCAGCGCACTAAGAATGTGTCACATTCAACTCACTGAAGATGTAATCGATAAAATAATCGATCTGGTTGAGCTGATCGAGACAAAGGGCGATGATACAAGTATCAGTGATATTTTCGAGCTGCAAGATAGTTGGAAGCCAAACAAGTAATAATATTCGGTTTACAAGACTGAAAGTGAGTTATAAACATTAAAATCATGAAAAATTTTAAAGGAAAAGCAATTTACAATCCGTCCGGTAAAGCCGGAGAATACAGCTATTGGGCTTGCAATTTTTATGTAGGTTGCTCAAACGGCTGTGAATATTGCTATTGTAAAAAAGGAATACTGGCCGGTGCCATGGGTGGCGATAAGGCGGTGCTGAAGAAATGTTTTAAAGATGAAACGGATGCACTATGGATATTTTGTAAGGAATTGTCTTTAAATATTGAAGAGCTTAAAAAACACGGATTATTTTTCTCATTCACAACTGATCCTTTTTTAAGCGAAACATCGGAATTAACATGGAGGGCAGCTCGTTTTGCAAGCGATAATGATATTCCTGTCAAATTTCTTACAAAACGTGCTGATTGGGTCGACAAGTACCTTAGGTACTATAGCCAACTTACAGCTAAGCCATATGTCAAGTTTGACCAAAGAATGTATTCTTTCGGTTTCACACTCACCGGCCACGATGAACTTGAACCAGGAGCCAGCACCAACGCTGAGCGAATTGAAGCCATGAAGAAGCTGCATGATGCCGGATTTAAAACGTGGGTAAGCATTGAACCGATCATTGATTTTGGAGGTTCATTCCGTATGATCATGGAATCAAAAGACTCCTGTGACATGTACAAAATCGGACTTTTATCAGGATCAAAACTAAAAAAGGTTGATGCACTTAATTTTCTTACTTGGGTGGTAAACTTTATTCCAGATACACCTATCTATTTTAAAGATTCGTTTTTAAAGTTATGTAAAATAAACAGGAATTATCTTACGGCTAATTGTGTTGGAGCTGACTTTAACCAATTTACATAGGAAAATGACAAAGAAACTATTAGTATTTGGTCACGTTGACCATGGTATTTCAAGTTTAGTACTTGCCACAATGAAAGAAAAGCACGGTGATGATATTATCCTGGTAACACCAGAGGAAGCCAAAGTGCAGGGATTGACAATGGAAGATTTTGAGAATATCCCAAGGATGAAAATAACAGCCCTGCCGATAATTGAATTAGTTCAGTTTGATTATCCATCCGGGAAACAAAACAGGAGAGAAAGACGCCAAAAAGTACGTAAAATTTCTAAGAACACTTAACTAAAGCATCATGATAAACATTTTAATCAATTCCATAAAAAAGGCAATAGAACAACATGAGATTCAAAACAGGATTAATACCCTTATAGGCAAGAAGAAAAAATCTGATTATGTAAGAGTAAAAATCCCTAAAAAGTACATTCTAATGATTGAAACTCTTGCTAAGCTTGGTATTAACGATAACGAAGAATTATATAAAATAATCAATTCTAACTGGCCCGGCATTCCGGGAGAAAAATCTAATACTATTCACATGAAAACAGGAATTGAATTAATCGCTCAAGAAAGAGCTGAACAAATTGAAAAACACGGCAGAACTGTTGAAAAAGATGTAATTGAAAATGGATTTAATCAACTAAAATCCAGTGCAATTATGTTACTAAACGGATATCTACTTCAGGACGAAGAAAACTACACTCCTTTTAATTGGGATGAAGAAATATGGCAACATATGCTTTCAAAACCAATAAAAGAAAGATTAATTATAGCAGGAGCTTTAATCGCTGCTGAAATTGATAGGTTGCAGGCTTCTTAGGCTTGCAACTAAAGCTTGTTACCAACTGGCGGGATTTTGCCCACAAAACTAAATACGATGGAAAAACAATTGAACTTATTCGATACTGTCAAAGAAGCGACTAACCCCGCCTGTTTTTTAGATGCTGTTAGCAGCCGTACTGATAATCAAATTCCTGACGGATTTACCATTTTATCAAAGGATAATCTACCCGGCAGATTCGGAGCGCAAAGAAATGAAAATGTATGTAATTGGTGTGATGCTCGCAAGCAATGTCAAGAGAATAAAGATAATTGGTGTGATAGATATACTTGTATGGGTTATGCCCGTAAAGATGGACATAGTGTCGTATTTAAGCGGCTGTCATAGTATGGTTGCTAACACATTGGAATAAAAGAATGTCAAATATATGAAAAATTTAAAACTTAAATTTTGGGATACCGATCGTAAAATGATGCTTGAATCAAACGTGTCATGTGTAACTGCTTACCGTAATTATTTGGACGTTGCAGCCGAAACAAGATTTTCAGACTGCAACAATCAAGCTGAGCAAAACAGGTATATACCTATTTTATTGATAGGGAAAGATAATAAAGGCACTGATATATATACAGGTGACAAAGTTCTTATTGATTTAAACAATATATACGATAAAGATTTAAAGGTTGAATGTGAAATAACCTACGATGAAAATGAGTGTTGTTTTTGTGCTATGCCAACCGAAAACAATGAGCATTTTATCACGATGCCTTTGTTTGGTATCATGTCAGAAGTTCAGAAAATTGGGAATAAATATGAAATTTCCACAACATTTAAAACTAAACCAATGAATTACGAATTAATTATCACTCAAATAAAAGCTGGTAAACTTCCATCTCTTATAGGATGTCGTTTTTCTCAATTACAGATTGATGAAATGGATTTGTTGCTAAAAAATCGTGATTATTTTGATTGTGAAGTCAAATCGAGATTGGACCCCGGCACAAAATTATCGGATTGTCCTCCATTACAAAAATGATCACTCCGAAAGTCGAATAAGCTGGATGATAATGGTTACCGGAATAAAATCGGTTGTTTATAGAATTAAATCACTAAAAATTAAATAGATGGACACTAAAAAAGAAGCACAGAAGTATCTTAATAAATACTTTAAAGCACAATTCATCAACGAAAATGATGATGAGTATAAATCACTTGTACGATTGCTTAATAAAGCACAAAAGCAAGTAAAAAACTGTTCTATACCTGCTGTTATAAAATCGGTTTGCCTCCATCCAATGTATGATATTTTAGGTTGCCCATTTAACAATCAAGAATGTGAAAAATGCCAACATAAAAATCACTAAACCATAAACAAAATGAAAGTAAAAGAATTAATTGAACAATTGAGGAAAGTTGATGAAAACAAAGAAGTTAGATTAGCTAATATCAATATTGCTGATACTGACGGCAACATGCCAACATTTGAAATTATTGAAACATCTAAAGCAAAGGGAATGTGCATAATTTCATTCGATGATGATATTTACATTGATGAAAGTTACAGCCTTTCGTAGGAGCAGCGTAGTAGTTGATTTTTATTAATCATTAAAAAAATAAATAATTATGACAGTCAAAGAACTAAAAGAAAAATTAAGCCGATTTCCTGATGATATGGATGTATTCGTTTCAGAAAGAGCAACAGATTTCTCTTATGGGCTTGTAAATAGTGCCTATATAAAAGAGATAAATTTTGTAGAAGAACCAGGAGGAGAAGTTTTATCTCGTAATAAGGTTGTGATTATAGACGAAGAGTAGGCTTGTATCAGGGCAAGATAAGTACATATTTCCTGTCAAATTATTATAAACTTAATTAAAAGTACAAATAAAAGAAGAGATGGCAATATTAAACTACACGACATCAATTGATTCAGAAAAGTCAATTATGGAAATCCAAAAATGCCTGGTAAAACACGGAGCACATAAAGTTATTACTGATTATAGTAACGGAATACCAACATCCGTCACTTTCTGTATTTCAATTGATGGAAACGTAATTGGTTTTTCACTTCCTGCAAATTACGATGGTGTTTTACGGGCGATGAAAAAAGACTCGAAAGTTCCTCGTTCAAAGTGCACAGACGAACAGGCATTGAGAGTTTCATGGAGAATAATAAAAGATTGGGTAGAAGCACAAATGGCAATAGTTGAATGTCAATTAGCCGAAATGTCAGAAGTCTTTCTCCCATACGCAATAACAAGTTCAGGATCGACTTTATATCTTGAATTGAAATCAAAAGGAATGCCAATGCTACGGCAATAGAATCGAAGTTAAATTACAACTGATTTAAAAATTATGGCAAACAATTTCGACAAAGGCTTTTTGAACATTTTAGAGGGTTTACACCGGAAATATCCAAAAGCCTTGGCGGGAATAATTGAGGGATAACGTTGATAATAAGGTGAGTAGCCGACCTTAAAAGGCTTCAAATTAACACGAATGTTTAATCGGCTATTCACTTTATTATGTGTGAGCCACTTTTATTAAAGCGATGGGATTACAACATGTAGATTATTCACCTTACAAAGCAATAGCTCAAGCTAAAACGTTTGGACATCTTGCACCAAAACCACAAACAGAATATAAGGGCTTTATATTATTTACACTTACCTGTTTTGGAGATACTTGCATAATCGAATTTATATTTGATGGATTAGAGGCAAGCCCGTGGTTTAACACTGATATAATTGAGTACATCGGAGACTATACCGATTCTTTGCCCAAAGAAAAAGATTTTGGAGTTTATAGATTTGATGGTACTTACATTAAATTTAAAAATGGAAACTACAAATTTAAAGGAAAGGTTAGTGAAATATCGTGCGTTGGCTAATTGTGGCTAACACCGAGCTAAACTGCATTTCAATACATTCAATATTGATAAACGAATGATTAAGAAGATTTTATATCTAATAACTCAACGCTACAATCCATATCCACTTTATTGGTTTGATTTATTAACTGAACGACATTTGAAGAACAGGATTGGAGAATGCATCGATTGTTTTGAATGTTGCAAGCATATTGACGGTGGACAATGCGAGCATGTTGATCTGGAATCAAAGAGATGTAAAGTTTACAGTAAACGAACTTGCGATAAATGGTTCCCTGTAAGCCAAAAGGAAATTGACTATAGAGCTGAAATACAACCGGGATTCAAATGCAGGTTTCGTTTTTGAAAAAGAATTATTCACAATTTAATAAATACATAATGGGATTTTATTGTCAAAAATTATGCGGTGGAGACGAATATAAACAAGGTCAAATTAACGAAGCGATATCGGATTGTGCAGGTATGAGTTTTACTCCAAACGAAACACAAGAAGTTATTAAAGAGGTTAGGAGATCTTTTCATGTGAGATGTATTACTCAATGTAAAACTTGTGCTGGCATAGTCACAGAAACACGTCGAATAAATAAAGAAAAGAGAGTGGTTCTATTTCCCCATAGCAAATGAATGACAATTGCTAATAACGATTAGTCGGTTGCCGAAGGTCGCCCTGGTTATCAGGAAGCGGCCTTTTTTATTTTCCTGTATATCCATTTCACCAGTTCAGCCAGCATCAGGAACGGCCAAACCACTGTCTTGTAATTCCGTAATGGGTTATATTCCATACCACAAATATAATACTTTGATCAGCCTACCAAACTGAAAGAAATATTGATGTGAGACACAAATTCTATTCTTACTTCTTTACTTACGACTAATCCCGGTATTGTTTTATTTCTTATTCACGTCCAACTGTATTTCTGACCACACATTTTCAGGCTTAATTCAATGACTTTTCTTCATTGATTATCAATAGTTAATCAAGCCTTTTTACCAGTGTTATCAAGTGCTTTCAATAGAAGCACTTTTTTTATTTTACTTTTACACCTTTAACATCTAAAAAGGTATGACACAGCTAAATGGAATTTTATTACTGCTTTTCTACTTCATCGTAGTATCGCTTATCACAATGTTTCTTGCCAAAAGAAACAGGACAAAACTGAATTTTCTCGTTGCAGACAGAAGTATCCCCTGGTGGATGGCCGCTTTCTCAATAGCTGCCACATGGGTCTGGGCGCCTTCAATGTTTGTTGCATCCGAGAAAGCCTATACCTCCGGTTGGGTAGGCGTTTTCTGGTTTGTAGTACCGAATGTACTTACCTTGGTTATATTCGCATACTTCGCGACCTGGATGCGAAAGAAATACCCGAATGGATGGACATTCTCCGACTATATCAGGGTAAACTTCAGCAATAGGACCCACAATCTTTTCCTGGTTGAGAGTTTCGGCCTGCAGACACTCAGCTTCGCGGTTCAGCTTCTGGCCGGTGCAACAATAATGTGGAAGATTAGTGGGCTACCCTTTTTCCTAACTACCGTTATTCTGGCATTGATACCTCTTTCATACACATTTGCAAGGGGGATCAGAGCCAGTGTTATTACAGACTATTGGCAAATGCTGTGGATCGTGATTGTATTGCTGATTGGTTTGCCCTTCATGTTTATCAATGGCGGAGGTATCGATGCTCTTATAGCTGGTCTTTCGGCCAAAGCTGGTGATATACATGGCATGTTCTCTGGTAAAGGCTTAGCCGTCACACTTGCATTCGGGATTCCAACAACAATTGGTCTATTGTCAGGAACTTTCGGGGATCAGATGTTTTGGCAACGAATATGGTCAATCAAGGAAGGGCAGGTTAAGAAATCAATGTTGTGGTCTGCTGCAATTTTTGCGGTTGTTCCAATATCCCTTGCGATTTTCGGATTCTTTGTAGCCGGCAACGGTATTGAGATAAAGGACACGCAGCTTGTCAATGTTGGAGCTGTTTTGGCTTTTGCCCCCAAATGGTTTCTTTACTTTTTCATGGTAATGATCCTGGCTGGGTTGATATCAACTGTTGATAGCATCATCTGTGCTGTTTCATCCATCGCCGGACATGATCTATTCAACCGGTTCAAGTCTTTGACCTTTACAAATGAGGTCAGTATCGCAAAGATTAGTATGATCATCGTAACGATCATAGCTATTTCCATTGCAAACATTCCCGGTCTGAAAATCCTGCACCTATTCCTGATTTACGGAACTCTCAGGGCTTCTGTAATGATCCCAACTGCCTTCGCGATCAGAGGAGTAAAAATGAGTGAAAGAGGACTGTTTTATGGGTTACTGACAAGCATGGTTATTGGACTTCCAATATTTACTTACGGGAACTTCGCTGCAAAAACAGTATTGATAATCTGTGGTTCCCTCTTTACCATCCTTGCTTCCGGTATAATCTCAATTACACTCAAAGATGACGCCAGTAAAGTTTAAGGAACAGAACCAACAGCTTGGACCTCCTCCCGGGATGTCAGAAGAGGAGTGCCAACCACTTCCTGTTTTCACTGATGGAAAGCAGTGTATTTCCTGCTGGGAATTATCCAAAGAGGATATTGAGAAAGTTAATAAAACAGGCCGGATTTGGCTTTCGGTCATGAGCGGACTCACACAGCCTCCAGTATGGCTCTCAACGGAAGAAACTGTCTTTGTAGATCAACCAGATATTGTAAATCTTCCCAATCTTCCTATTAATCCAAACTAAAATGAAAGAGCTGGAACCTGTTAGAGTACGACCAGATATCCAAGTGATTGCTGAGGTTCAAAAGGAATATAGACTACTTGGGCATATCAAAATGAAACCAGGGCACTCCCTGTTCGCTTTTAATACCATTTCCACACATCTACGAAAAGTTGATCTTAAAAAGGAAGGGTTGATAACAAATAATGGCAAGGTCATAACCAGGTCAAAAGTATTTCAGGAACCGAACACGATCTATGTAACATCCCTAAACGCTAAAAACGCTCTCAAGAAAATTCTCAAATCATTCATTAAACATAAAAATCAAACATCATGAAAAAGTTCATTTCAATCATGCTGATACTGATAATTGCAGTAACAGCTTCAGCTCAGGTTTACGATGGTATCACACAACCGACAAAGTTCAGATACTGGATGCCCTTCACCACTTCAATAGACGGCACAGGAAAGGTTTTCGCTGCACCTTTTGTAGGTTACAAGGTTCAACCTGCTGACTGGATATCATTCACACCGGTTGTGCAATACAATTTCTCCCGGGAAGCTGTCATTCCACAGTTATGGGTAAATGTAAACTATCAGCAGAAATATTACCTGTTGTTCAGATCGATCTATGACCTCAAAGCGGAGGCGTTCAGTGAGACGATATCGGGTACAGCAAAGCTCAAGCAGTTCATGATAGATTTCACCTGGGATAACTTCTATCGAGCGGATAAATTCCTTGTGAATGATCGATTACAATTTCTGGCAGGTTATGCGTGGAAGTATGTTGTTTTCAATGCCGGATACTCGGTTAAGTATCAATCTGGCTTTGTTTCAAACGTCAGGATTAAACTCACTAACCTATCCTGGGTACAGATGAGGTACGACACAGGTAATAAAACCTTCACACTTTCGACTGCAATTCACATCTGATGTTATCACCACCATCACCGGGAAGAAAACAGACATCCAAAAATGAGGATTTCATAAGACTATGGGATAACATTGACAAGATTGTTTCCCTTGATCAGATTGAATGTCTCGTTGCTGAGGCTGTGATGGAAATAAGGGCTACCGTCAGAGATGGTAAGGCAGGTTATGCCTGGTCAGGTGGAAAAGATAGTGTTGCGCTTCAAGTGGTATGTGAATTAGCAGGCATTGATCAATCAGTGATTGGGCTGTCACAGGAACTTGAATATCCTCACTATTTAAGATGGATCAATATCAACAAACCTTCAGGATGTTTAGCATGGGATGCCAATATTGGTTACGAATATCTTATCAGTCATCCACACATGGTTTTCCCGGACAACTCTTCAGATATGGCAAAGTGGTACGCCCTCATCCAGCACAAAGCACAATCGGACTTTTCTCGTGATGCTCAGCTTGATTTAATCATTTTAGGCAGACGTACTCAAGACGGGAACTATACTGGCGGACGTGGACAGAAGAAGTATACTGATCAGAATGGAATTACAAGGTACTCCCCTATTGCACAATGGAAACATGAGCATGTTCTTGGTGTTTGTCACTACTTCAAAAAACGCAATCTTCCTCCGATCTATTCTGATCCGGAAGGATGGATTAACGGAACCGGTGTATGGCCAGTTCAAACTTCCACACATGGAAGAAAACATTCCTGGGAACTGCTATATCAAATCAGTCCTGAAACAGTACTCAAAGCGGCACACTATTTACCTGAAGCACTACAAATACTCGAAAAGCATGGCGAAACAATCTAAAATCACTCATGAAGATAAGGTCCTGAATCTATCAGAACTTAAAGAGCATCCAAGCAACCCGAATACTCATACACATGCCCAGATCGATGCACTTGTTCAGAGCATGGACAGGTATGGCCAATACTACCGGATCATCTGTGACGAAAACTACCAGATTATTTGCGGCCATGGTAAGAAAATGGCACTTGAACAGATGGGTGATAAGGAAGCTAAGGTTACCATCATCAAAGGTCTTACGGAAAAACAAAAGCTCAAACTTTTGCTTGAAGACAATAAGATTCAAAGCATGAGTTACGTCAACTTCACCCAGGTTGAAGCACTTATCAAGGATATCGGGGAAATGGATATCATAGGCTTTTCTACTGAGTATCTGGATACCATCCTGAATGAGGTTAGTCTTGACAATATGGGGGTTGACTTCACGAAACCAGCAGTCAGGAACGACAATTTCAGTGCTGAGGTTCAGGCTGAACAATCAGCACAGTTCGATGATATCGATTCAGGTATGCAACTGGCCAGGACAATGAAATGCCCTCACTGTGGAGGTGAAATAACAATCTGACCATGGATAAAGACCTGTTTAAGCCACTTAAGGAAATGAAATTCGTTGACCGGGATTTAATCCGGCCAAATGACTATAACCCTAATAAGGTATTGGAAAAAAACCTAAAGCTGCTTATGCAAAGCATCCTTACAAATGGATTCTGCTTTCCAATAGTGATACGACCCGATTATACCATCATCGATGGGTTCCACCGATGGCTTGTTTCCGGGAGAGAGCCACTACTCACGATGTTGGGAGGTAAGATTCCAGTGGTGATCGTTGCGCACGAAGATGAAACCAAGAATATGTACGGTACTGTCACATTCAACAGGGCTCGAGGGACACATCTTCTTGAACCGATGGAAAACATTGTCAAATCACTTCTCGATAAAGGCAAAACTGTCGATGAAATTTCAAAAGAGATCGGGATGAGCCGGGAGGAGATTTTCAGGCTCTCTAAGATTGACCGTGAGACTTTCCTCAATACGATAATCAAACGTCAAACATTCAACAATGCCGGTTCAGTAAGAAAATACAAATGAAAACGAAGACCTATGACGTTGATGTCGTAACTGCTGCAGAGAGAAGGATACTCGAAACCTTCAACAAGCATCACCTGACAATCCTTTCCTTCTCCGGAGGAAAGGATTCTATCGTTATGGGAGACCTTATTATTAATACGATGCTCAAGTATAGCATCCCGTTTAACCGGCTCGTGGTTACTTTTTTTGATGAGGAAGGTGTTTACCCTGATTTCGAAAGAACAGTGATTGAATGGCGCTCCAAGTTCCTCTCTCTGGGTGCAAAATTCTATTGGTTCTGCTTACCA
>Ga0172380_10007330_pt1 | contig 12422 bp, 5 predicted proteins | sample Leawe162metaG_FD_119747 | JGI IMG/M metagenome (GOLD analysis project Ga0172380, IMG submission 119747) | Leachate microbial communities from a municipal landfill in Southern Ontario, Canada - Leachate well 162 metaG | ecosystem: Engineered > Solid waste > Landfill > Unclassified | place...
GAAAGTTCAACGCCGTCGGCATACGGCTTACGGTCAAACGGACGCCCGTTCCAAAGCAGAAAAATCTCCTTCGGCTTCTCTTTGCCGCCCGGCGCGGCCTTGACAACAATCTGGTGCGAAACTCCGTTAGTCATTCCGGTGACAGTCACCGAACGGCCTTTTTTATTGATCGTAACCGGAAAATCTTTAAATCCGCCCGGCGTTACCGGCGAAGCCGCCTGCGCAATAAGCCGGATCTCGTGCCAGCCGTCGCCCATTTCCTTAAACGGCAGTTCGATCAACGTGATACTGTCGGCGGCTTTGATCTGCTTCCCGTCGAGCAGTGCGCTGTAAAGCACCGGTGCAGCAACCGGAAATTTCGCCTCGGCGACAAAAGCGGAATCAACACTGCTGGAGATTTCCTTACTGAGTCCGATCGCTTTGATCTCCGCCGGCAGACCGGCAATCTGCGAAAGCGGATCGCCCAGCAGCAGCACCTGCATCGGGCTCAGAATCGACTGATAAAAACTTTCCATCGCCGAGCAGCCGGAGGCGTAATAAACGAAAAAGCGGGCGTGCGGAAATTTTACCCACGCGTTGTACGGCTCCGTCACCATACCCGCCGTCACGGTCGCACCGGCCTTGAGCCACTCGGTACACTTGGTCTGCGGCTTCTGAAACTCAGCCGACCAGCTGGTGAGATGTTCCGCCATGGCCCCCGGCGCGAAAACGCCGAAATCCGCAGGTTTCACGGCCGCCGCGCCGGTCATTACGCCCATCAGATTGGTCTGCGAGGGCGGCTGGTTGGTGTAAATCTCAATAGAAGCCCGGGCCGCCAGTTCAGTTTTCACTTCGGCATACTGCCACTCACGCGGGCCGGAACGGGCTTTGTCGTCCGTCTGCATCAAAAGAATATGCGGATTCGCGCCGCTCCGCCGGGCAAGAACTCCATTTTGCAGACAGCGCAGCACGGTGTCGATATCCGTGCCGTTGTCGCCGGTGTACCCCAGCATCATCGAAGGCAGCGGCATCTTCTCTTTCAGCCCGCCCTGCCAGATATCAAAGGAGCGCGCCGGATTTTTCGGCCCGCCCTCTTTGACCGGCCCGGCAAACAGCGGCGAGGAAAACTGGCCTTTTTCGATCATGTCAACCGCCGGAATCTTGCCCCGCGTAAAGGTGAGCCCCATCAGCGACATCTGCTGCATAGCGTTGGTCGAAGTGACCACGCGGATCGGAAAATCAACGGAATAGACCCACGCCAGCACCTGATTGGTCAGGCCGCGCTCTTCGATGATTTTCTGCGCGGGATCATAAATGAGTGACCGGAACTCTTCCGGCGTGCACTCCGCCCTGCCTTTCACCAGAGATTCCGGAATATTCAGATAGATCAGATTACCGCCGGGCACTCCATGCAGCGCCGCGAAAAAACCGGCGGCTTTTTTGGAAGTTTGTGAATTTTCGTTCACCAGCACCGCGACGCGGTGCGGCATCTGGGCCGCCGCCCGGCCGGGCGGCAGCAAAACCGCAGAACACAGAATCAGCAATATTGAACTCCGGAGGAATTGAAACTTCTGGCTTCTGCGGTTCGATATTCGACATTCAATATTCATATTCATGTTGCCGAGCCTACCGCTTGACGAAAATTAAACAAGGACGGATAATCCCGAACCGTGAAGACCCGTGACACCATCCTGATCCTGCTGTTTTCCGCCGCGCTGAGCCTGGCGGATGAGGACGGTTTCAAGCGCTACCAGCTTATTCTGGATAAGCAGCCGTTCGGTCAGGATCCGCCCGAAGCCGATGTCGTGCAGGTTCCGGCCTCGCAGTCTTTCGCCCGCAACCTCCGTCTATCCATGCTCTTTGAAGGCATGGACGGCACTACACGGGCCGGCGTTGTCGATAATACCACCCAAAAAAGCTACATCCTCCGCATCGGCGAACCGCAGGACGGACTTGAAGTGGTTGAAGCAGACATCAAAGCTTCCGAAGCCATGCTGCGCAAAGGCAACGAAGTGGCTCTTTTCAAACTGGAGGCAGGTGCCGGCGAGCCGATCTCTAAAACCGAACAGTCCTCCCGCCAGTCTTCGTATGCCGAGCGCCGCCGGGCGCTGCTGCAGAAAATAGAAGAACGGCGAAAAGAAGCGGAACCGCCGCCGGAACCTGCCCTGACGGGCGAAGCGCTGAAGACGCATCTGGAAAATGTACAGATGGATGCCATCCGCAACGGACTGCCGCCGTTACCGCTGCCGCTCACACCGGAAATGGACGCCCAGCTCGTCAAAGAAGGCGTCCTGCCTCCTCAATAGACAGGGACGGTGCAGTCCGTCCGGTGTCATATAAAAAATCCCCGGGACTTTCCGCCCCGGGGATTTTTATTCAGTACCCTCCGTTTTTTCAGGGATTGAATATGTAAGCAGTCCCGACATTGTTGGTAACCGGAGCAGACTGTCCGGGGGTTACCGAAATGATATACCGACCGCGTTCAACTTTGATTACCTGATCCCCGGAAAAGACCGTTGTGGTACCGTCGTCCAGAACTCTGGTTGTGTCTCCGATGCGACTGTTGGTCTCTGTCGCATTGCGTCTCCAGCGCATTATCCCGGCCGGTTCGCTCATCGTCAGGATGTAATCGCCGGCCGGCTGATCCGCCAGCGTGAGAGTAAGCCAACTGTTGCCTTCCACCTCATTGAATTCCTGAACAGCAACCGTCCGAATATTGCCCGTTCCCATTACCCGTTCCAGCATGAGGCTGCACCCGGCACTTTCACCGGCAGGAATGTCGACGTTAACGGATACTCTGGTGAACCAGGATGTGGAATTGAAACTCATCATGAGAAAACCGTTAGTAGCAGGACAAACGTCGTTCCAGTTGGGAGTCGGCGCCGCAATCACCGTCGTCAACGGAGCGTTCATAATGCGCAGGCGGTAGCCGCCGCCGATATCAACGCCGTTTTTCTGTGCGACACAATTCGCAGTCCAGTAGCTGCTGGTTCCATGCCACCACCATGCAAGCTGCCCTCCGGCAACATTTGAAAGCTCAACGCGGTACTGCTGATTAGCGCTCTGTAGCGGGAACGTGAAGTTGGCCCAGGCGTTGTCGTCCGTCACAACCAGCTGCCGGGTGGCCACCTTGGTGTAAATCCCGTTGGCATAGGTATACAGCGAGGCGTCGCACGACCGGCTGCCGCTCGTAACATAATTCCCCATATAGACACCCAATTCATTGAAGGCACCCGTGGCAATAAAGTCCTGCGAAAGAACATCGTTGGCAGTAACCAGTGTTTGCGGTGCAGTATGACTGTTAAGCTGCTGAACAATGGTACCCCGGGCAACCTTTACGGTTCGGTTGGTCCGCTGGTAATAGGTATCGGCGCACTGGGCCGAGAACAGCCTGCTCGGCAGTTTCGGGTTGATGTTCAGCCCGTTCTTTTTCGCCTCAACGCCCATAAAACCGTAAAGCATCGAGAGCCCGCTGATCCCCGATTCCGGATAAGCGCTGCTCGTGCCGACGGCGAGGAAATAATCACCATAGCTGTTGTAGAGCCTTGAGAGATTGGTGCCATTGCTCATGTAATTACCCTCATAGGCACACCGCCGGAGCATGTCTGCCAGCTTAGTGTAAGCATTGTCGGCATCCAGCCATCTCAGGCGCGCCATGACGTCGTAATAATTATAAAACATTATGGTTCCGCCATCCTGCATATGGTTGCCGTAGCCGTAAACATAATTGGTGCCTGCCGCATACCGTCCCGTCATGGTCCATTCACAGAAATCCTTATCAGGCATCCTCGCAGTGACAGTACGGGGCGCGATAACCGCCTGGTAAATATCCGTGCTCCCGATATAAGCACCTTTTACCGTGGGTTGAGCCGTTTCGGAATCCATCCAGTTATAGACCCGGTGAGCCCGCCAGGGAGAGCCAAGCCCCCGGGCCAAGGCCTCGGTATTCACATACGTGTAGCCGACGCCATCCGTATTCCCGCCGTGTAACTGCCCGTCGATATCCTTCCAGCCGACGAACCGGGAACCCTGCCACAGTTCCGCACTGAAATTTTGGGACACGGTCGCCGCCATGTTCCTGTATTCGGTGCCCTTGGCGGTATTGCCGGTCACGTCTTCCAGATCGGCCATATTAAGCAGCGCCGTATAGTAAACGGCATTAATCCAGGCATCCTTGTAACCTGACCGGAAATTATCCATATAGGTACTGGGTGTGCCGCCGCCGGTGAGAGTACCGTTGCCGCCGATTTGCCCGGGTGTTCCTGAACGGCCGTTGTTTGCTCCGGGACAGATAAGAAGTCCCGCCGTACTGCCCTGCATAGTGTTCGTCATATACGACATGACGGCGCGGGCTTTGGGCATGACATTGGTTAAGAAAGCATAATCTCTGCCCCACATGTAGGTGTGATAGACGGCGCAAATGTAGCGGGGCATCTGGTCGTAGTGCCATTGCAGAAAGGCTGGCCCGCCCATCCACCGCCCATCATTGGCGGCAATATTGGCTGACCAGACAAATCCGGTGGCGGTTGAAGTGGTTGCGGGACACCCCGGAAGCCCGGTCACCCATACGTTTTTAATATAATTCATGGAGTTGGTATACGTGGTGAGCTGATGATCCGTCCACGCCACCTTGAGGGCATTCCACTCATGCCAGCCGGAAGACCCGAGAATTACTTTTTCGTTTCCGTTGGCATTGGCCGGGCCTTCAGACATCCCGTAGCGCTCCCAGACCTCGTTGAGGTAAGAGCCGGCCGTCGGCTGATCAAGGGTGTACGGATGATGTACCGCATGCGACAGCGGCGCGATTGCGAAAACAGCAACAATCTGAAACGTAAGCAGATATAACCGGTGAATTTTCATACGAATTCTCCTAATTGATTACGGGTTGTTTTTGAAAGATTTTCATTCGACCAGATTAATTATTCCTCCTTTCGATTTTTTTATTGTACATTGTGCATTTTTTATTGTATATTGTTTATACGTTGGTGGCGCTTTATATTGCAAGAAAAATTCTGACGAAAGGTTTCTTATGAAAGCATTACTCACATCCCCGCAGCCAAAAGGACATTCGGATTCCCCGAGACATCGCCCGTTATGCAGATTATTTAATCCCGCCGTTTTTTTTCCTGTCATGCTTCTCATCAGCATTGTCGGCACCTGCCCCGCAGCCGCCCAGACCACGCTGCTTATCCGGAAGTTATCCTGCGAGCAGGTGGCTGAGCCGATGGGGATCGAGACGGCCCAGCCCCGCTTTTCATGGAAGCTGGATTCCGCCGAGAACGGGCAGTTTCAGACGGCCTATCAAATTCTGGTGGCTTCATCCACGGCCAAATTGTCGGCCAACACAGGCAATTTGTGGGATTCAGGATGGGTAAACGGGGCGGAAAGTCAGTTGATTCCGTATGCCGGGGTGCCCCTGACTTCTCTGCAAAACGGCTGGTGGAAGATACGGGTCAAGGACCGCTCCGGGATCGCGACAGATTGGAGCGTGCCTGCGCGCTTTGCGACAGGACTTATTCCCGGCACGACCGCACCGGGACAGTGGATTTATGATGCTTCCGCCGACCCGAAAACCGGCACATCATGGTTCCGTAAATCCATATCGCTGGACGTCGCGCCCGGACAGGCGCTTCTGTTGCTGGCATCCCGCGGTTATCACGAGTTGTATATCAACGGAACCAAAGTGGGCGACCGTGCGCTGGCACCGGACGCCAGCATCATCGGGCCCTGGGTCGTGGCAAAAAGAGTTCTTTATGTGGTCTACGACGTCGCGCCCTATCTGAAGGCGGGGCAAAACACTCTGGCGGTCTGGCTTTCTCCGGGCCGCATAGGAGACAACAATATCACTGACCCGGTGACGCCGGCATTTTTGGTGTACGGAAACATCGCCGGTCAGACGCTTGTCAGCGACGCCTCATGGAAGACGAAGACTTCCAATCTGACGCGCTATTACGCAGCTATTCCCAAGCCGATGTACGGGGGTGAGCAATGGAACGACAGTACCTTCATTCCCGACTGGAACAAAACCGGCTATGCGGATTCGGCATGGGCTTCCGCCACCGTCCGAAGCCAGAAATCGCCGCTTTCTTCCGACATCATTCCGCCCACGCGGCGCGTGGAAACGATTCAGGCAAAAAGTATTGTCCGGCGGACGGATGGCAGTGTGCTGGTGGATTTTGGGGGCTTTTACACCGGACAACTCGAAGCGCGGGTTCACGGCACATCAGGCCAGCCGATTCGTTTTGCCGCACTGAGTGATACGAACAAGCCCGAGTATTTCGGACAGTACAGCCAGGTGATTCCCGGAGCGGGCGGAACGGCGCTGTTTCAGCACCGTTTTCACTGGATGTGCGGACGCTGGGTTGAGATCACCGGCCTGACCGGTACGCCGGCACTTTCTGACATCAAACTGCACCGCATCAGCACCGATTTTGACCGCATTGGATTTTTCCAATGTTCGGACGATCTGCTGAACGCGATGTACGAAACTGATCTCTATACATACCGGAATCTGACGCTGGACGGATACAATCACGACTGTACGCACCGGGAACGGCGCGGATATGGCGAACATGCTTTCGCCACCTCCCGGGGAATGGCGGGAACCTACGACCTGAACGCCTTTGTGAGAAAGTGGCTCCGCGACTGGCGGGACGTGCAGCGAACGGACGGCTATATATACCATACGGCTCCGGACAACAACGGCGGCGGCGGAACACTTTGGAGTTCCTTTACGGTTCTGGGTCCGTGGGATTTTTATGTGCAGTCCGGAGACCGCAAAATACTGGAAGAGAATGAGGATTCCGCCCGGCGCTGGCTGAATTATCTCCATACAGCCGTAACCAACGGAATTCTTTCACGGTATGAGTTCGGCCAATGGAATTTTCTGGGCGACTGGGCCCGTCCCGTTCCTCCGGAAAGAAGGGCACTCGACTCAATTGTTTCCAACTGGGGCGACAGCCAGCAGGCACTTTTTTTCAACAACGGAATCTATGCGCTGAACCTTCAGACCATGAACCAGATATCCAGCGCGTTAAAAAAACCGGCTGATGTGACCACATGGAGTATCCGCCTGAATGCCTTGCGCCCGGCCGTTCACGCCAGATTTTTCGTTCCTGCAACCGGTGTTTATGTTGAATCGAATCAGGTGTTTTCGATGCTGGCGCAACTGACCGGCATGGTGCCGGCGGCGGAACAGGCGAAAGTTAACACCGCACTGGATGCAGAAATCCGAGCTGCACCTTACATCGATGCGGGAAGCGCGGGTCTGCCGCTTTTTCTGGATTTCATGGTTAAGCGTTCAGGATATCACCAGCGGTTTTTTAATATGCTGCAGCGCCTCGAATATCCGGGTTATGCCTACTTTCTGGATCGGAATTATAATACCTGGCCGGAACTTTGGGATCCGGATCGCGCCACCAGTAAAGTGCATTCCTGTTACGTCGGATTATCTTCTTTCTTCACCCGCGCTCTGGCGGGCGTTCAGCCTTTGTCGGAAGCACCCGGCTACAAAGTGTTTTCCGTAAGACCGTCATACGTCACCGGACTGAATTGGGTTTCCTATGAATTCGATTCGCCGCGCGGCTGGATCAAAGTGCATTGGGAACGGGTGGGCGGCGAGATCGTGCTGGATCTAACCGTGCCGCCCGGCGCGTCGGCCAAAGTGTATTTGCCGGCCAGAATGCAAACCGCAGGAAGCGGCACGAACCAATACCGGTTCACACCGTGATGTCCGCTGCGGGTTGCTTAAGGAGGCAGTTTTTTTGTGTTGCAGGAAAAATTCAAACTGAAAGGTCGCCATGAAATCAGCGCTGATACCCTCGTTGCTAAAAAAGAGATCAAAACCTTCCGGACATCACGGCAGGTTTAAAATCGCTTTTCTATTTTCCGTCACACTGCTTGTCTGCGGCATCGTCTCCCAATCCGTCGCCCAGCAGACGACCGGCGCAGTAATTCGTGTGCTCGAACAGCAGCCGGAGGCGGCTGTATTCAGTCCGGGAGTTAAGTTATTCACTGACAGCGGCTTTCTGCTCGCAGGATGTCCGAACTCGCTGAACGGAAAAAATTTCCTGCGAGGCCGCGCGGGAGGAGTGAACTTAACCTGTATAAGCAACGGGGTTCTATACGTCCTCACGCAGGATCCCGCCAATCCAACACCGACGTACTCACGCTCGGCAGAACTGTTGGCGGCCGGGTTTGTCCAGACCACGGAACCCGCCTTTCAACTGTTTGGAACAAGCGTTAATGATATGGTGCGGACTTATAAAAAAACGATGGCAGCCGGCGAAATGCTTGTGCTCGGAAAATGGGCCGTTGTTTTGGGTTTCGACCGGTATATAGCAGAACCCGATATCATGGCATCGTGGCCAAGCAATACAGGCGAAACGCTCTACAACGGCATCCGTTTACCGAAAACCTGGCCGCCCCGCACGGTTTATTATAACGACAAATCTCCGATGCCGGTGCCTTATCTCACCTATCCGCCGGCCGTCATTCCGATCTGGCGGGGCCGGCAGCTTTTTGTTGATGACTTCCTGATTGAAGCAACGACCAACCTGCAGCGTGAATTTCACCACGCCACGAAATATGCCGGCAACCCCGTTCTTTGGCCGGAAACCGCACTGGAAGGAACAAATAGCGGCCAGGCTGTCGCCGCACCGAAAAGCGGCGGAGTCTGGTGGAACCCGGCCCGAAATGGTTTTCAAATGTGGTATGAAGCGAAGTGGCTGACGTCGATGGCCTACGCGACCAGCACGAATGGTTTGACGTGGAAGCGCCCTAACATCATTGACGGCACCAACCGCATCCTGCCCGCGACCATAAAACCTGACTCTTCGACCGTCTTCATTGATCGCACAGCGACGAATGTGGCGGAACGCTTCAAGATGTTTCTGCGCAGACCCGGCGGTGCTTTCACGAACTGTGCCGATCTGATGGTGTCGCAAGACGGCGTAAACTGGAACTGGAGCAGCGCCTCTAAAACCGGCGGCACGGGCGACCGCAGCACGATGTTCTATAATCCTTTTCGCAACAAGTGGGTTTACAGTCTGCGCGATGATTACCGCGACCGTTCCCGCCGTTACTGGGAATCCTCCACTTTCACAAATGCACAATGGAGAACCGATGAGCCGGTATTATGGGCCGCCGCCGATAATTTGGATGTAAAGGTTTATCCTGAGATTCCAGGCCAGCCGCCTCTGCAGCTCTACAATCTGGATGCTGCGGCCTATGAAAGCATCATGCTCGGCGTCTTCCATATCTGGCACGGGCCGGATAACAATGTGTGCGCATCAAACGGCCTGCCCAAGACGACCGAGCTGCAACTGGCCTACAGCCGGGACGGCTTTCACTGGTCCCGCCCTGACCGCACTCCTTTCATCCGGGCCGAACGCGGCATCGACACCTGGGATCGGGGATATGTGCAATCCGTGGGAGGTCTTTGTCTGGTGCGGGGAGACAAGCTCTGGTTCTACTATACCGGATTCCGCGGTCATCCGGACGGAGGCACGAGCAACGGCGGAAAATCGTATGACTATGTCGACAACGGAAGCACCGGCGTGGCTTTCTTGAGACGCGACGGTTTTGCCAGCATGAACGCCGGCAGCACACCGGGCACACTGATAACCCGTCCGTTGCGCTTTACCGGCAAATACCTGTTTGTAAATGCCGAGATGGAAACGGGCGGACAGCTGCGCGCTGAAATAGTGGACAGCAACGGAGCCCCGATCAGTCCCTTCACGTTCGAAAACTGCGTGCCGGTAAAATCAAACGGAACGGTTGTCGCCGTCGGCTGGACAGGTGCAAGTGACCTTTCGAGCCTCATCAGCAAGCCGGTACGGGTTCTTTTCGATATGCAAAACGGCAAGCTGTATTCCTTCTGGGTCAGTTCCAGTACAAACGGCCGGAGTGACGGATATGTGGCGGCCGGCGGCCCGGGATTCAGCGGTCTGGCCGATACGGCCGGCACCGGCGCCATGGAAGCGGAGAAAGCTGTCTCGGGCAAAAAAACAGTCTATGTCATCCTGTTTGGCGGGCAGTCCAACGCACTGGGCTGGGGCTATCAGCAGTATCTGGAAGATACCGGCAATCCGTTGCGGCTGCCGCAGTCCGATGTGGAAATGTTTTATACAATCGCAGGAACAGGACTCCTGCCCGAAAACACGCTGCTGCCGCTTCAGTCCGGCAACTCCAATACCAACGTCAAACAGCCTGGCGAGTATCCGGCGCTGACCAACGCACCGATCAGCCGGTTCGGACCTGAATTAAGTTTCGCCCGGACGGTGCGCGACCGCATCTATACGCCTGACACAAAAGTGGCGGTGATCAAGTTTGCCCATGGCGGCAGCAGCCTTTGGGACACAAACGACTGGCGTTCCGGCGGCACAAGTTCCACCAACGGCGACGGCGGGCTTTACCGGGTTTTCCAGTCCACTGTTTCTAAAGGGATCGCCGCATTGCAGGCAAAATATCCGGACTATACGGTAAAAATACTGGGAATGGGATGGGTACAAGGCGAATCAGATGCCTTGGAAAACAAAGGTGCCGAATATCAGACGAATCTGGAAAACTTCATTGCGGACGTGCGAATGACTTACGGCACCAACCTCCCTTTTGTGCTGTCTAAAATCTCTCCGAACCAGATCAGCACGACCGACACGAACCTGCTCACGCAATGGTCGCTTGTACGCGCCGCACAGGATGCCGTGGCCGCAACCGTACCGGGGGTCGTCGCCACGGAAACCACCGGTTCGGTATACACGGTATCAGCGGGGTTGTCGGAAGGTCAGATACACTTCAATACACCCGCCCTCCTCCGGATCGGCCGGGATCTGGGCGATGCGCTCATCCGGATCGGCTGGGAAAATAATCCTTAGAAGCGGGTTATTAAAACCGTAAGCCGCAGGCACTGCCTGCGGCTTTTTTCTGCACTCCGTGAGTGCGCACCCCTTTACTGAAGGTTCTCAACCATCCGCATCACCACATCGCCGACGGTTTGCAGGCTTTTAACGGACAGCTTATCGAGCGTGTCTTTCGGTGTATGCCAGTAATCGTTGAGACCCGGCGCGGAGCCGTAGTCGAAATCAATCACATCCACCACCGGCATTCCCGCCAGCAGGAAGGGAACGTGGTCGTCCAGAATAGAGCCCGGGCCGAGGCTGAACTTCGGACGGACACCCAATTCATGAGCCGCATAAAAAAGTTCTTTAACCAGCTCGGGCGAACTGTTGCGCGGAATCGAAATGTTCAGATCCCTGTCGCCGACCATATCGATCACGATCACGGCTTTGACCAGTTTCGCGCCGCCCGCATCATAAATCTGCTGAGCGAGATGACGACTGCCGTGCAGGCCTTCATGCGGACCGTATTCTTTGCGGCATTCTTCGCCGTCAAGAAACGCGATCAGGAACTCCGTTTCAAGCGGCCCGCGTTTTTTCAGCACCCGCGCCAGTTCCATCAGAATGCCGGAACTTGAACCCGAGTCATTCGCTCCTTGGAAATCTTTGGAAATGCCGCTTTTGGTATCGAAATGCGACGCCAGAACAATCAGGCGGTTTGTTTTGCCCGGAATGCGGCCCAGCACATTGTTGAAATGCATTTTGCCGCTCGGCGTGTCTTCGGAAAAAGTATCGATTGCCGTTTTAAGTCCCAGCGCCTTCAACCGGCTTTCGAGCTGCACCGACGCGCGCCGTGCGCCGCCGCCGCCCGCGTCGCGCGGACTGATTTTGACCAGCGCCTCGGTTTCGGCCATCGCCTTCGCGCCGTCAAACCTGGCCTTGCCGCACCCGGAAAAAACGAGCACCGCACTGCACAGCAGTAAAATTCTAAACACATTCATTTATTCACCTTAAAACAGGGTTCGACCAAAAGCGGTCAAAAAATATCCCGCCTCATCCTGCATGACAACGTAATTTAAAGATTACGCTTCCTCTGAAATGACCGGAACCGGTTCATCCTGAACCGCGGACGGCCTCCAAAACATGGCCAGCCCGGTTTCGACCGCAACCCAGGCCGACAAAACGATCAGCACCACCGCGATAAACGGTACCGCCGGATGAATCGCGGCATTGCCGCCGCCCCATTTATCCACCAGCACCTGAATCAGCGACCAGTCGGATATCACGAACATGAATACCGCAGGCAGAAACGGCACCATCCAGACTTTGGAATTCCGCCGGGTGTTCATCAGCCAGACCGACACGCCAATCAATGCCAGCGCCGCCAGCAGCTGATTGGAGGCACCGAACAGATTCCAGAATGTTTTCCAGGCCGGCACCGGATTTCCTTTACCATCCAGCACCGTACGGAAAATGAAAAACAGCGGAACCCCGGCAGTAAGAATCGTTCCGGTCAGCCGGCCGAACCAGTTCCGCAGCCCGGTCAGCTCTTCAAAAATATAACGTCCCAGCCGGGTGCAGACATCCAGCGTGTCGTACACAAACGTC
>Ga0172380_10007331_pt1 | contig 12422 bp, 7 predicted proteins | sample Leawe162metaG_FD_119747 | JGI IMG/M metagenome (GOLD analysis project Ga0172380, IMG submission 119747) | Leachate microbial communities from a municipal landfill in Southern Ontario, Canada - Leachate well 162 metaG | ecosystem: Engineered > Solid waste > Landfill > Unclassified | place...
ATTTTAAGATTTCCCATCATCTTCCTTCCAACTTCCTCTATTTCTCTTTCTTCTTTTAAAATTTCCATATCAGCCTGATTAAAATCAATATCATATCTTTCTCCGCAAAGACTGAATTCCGTAATTATTCTTCTTGAATCTTTTAACCTCTTATTTTTTCGGCTTTTTTCAAATTTAAATCCATCCAAATTTTGCCTTCCGATTTTTTCCAGCAAGAAATCTATTCCATCGGTGTCGCTAATTTTTTCCAAAACTATTATTTTTGAATCATAATTTTCTCCAACATTCACTTCTCCGCAATATTCATCAACGATGCCAAATCCCATAGATTCCAAATTTTTCTTAAACTGATTTTCATTTTTCATGTCCACCGAATAAACCAAATTAAGAATAACTCGACCGCCTTTTTTTAATACTCGATTCATTTCTCGCAAAACTTCCACTCTTTCATAATCGCCTCTGGTAATATCAAATTTTGAATAATGCAATGCCAGTGAAATATTGACATAATTCATTGAATCGCTTTGCACGGGAAGCTTCGAAAAACTGCCCAAAGCACGATTCTCTCCTTCTTGCCTGAAATGATGCTTGTTAATATCTATGCTAAAGATTTGATTGCCGAACTCTTCTTTCGAATGTTTTTTTAACATTTCCGGACCGGACGCAATATCCAATATCTTCAGTTCTCCGATTTCTTCGTCTCTGCTTTTTGCCATTTTCGCCAATAATGTGCCGTTTATTCGACAAGCGTTCGCCTGATAACTTCTTGCGCCCAAATCAGCATAACACTCCGCGTATTCGCGTCCATGTTTTTTTAAAAATTCTAAAAAATTTCCTTCCCCGATTTCTTTTATATAAGCGAACATTTTCATCATTTTATCCCAAGAAGAAAAATAGTATTCGGCATATTCCCTGTTAACTTCTTTGTTTAAATCCGGTTGCTTCTCATCATTGGCAAGCAATTTTTTTTCCATTTCTGAATTTGGAATTCCACGCAACAATTTTTCAATTGCCACTTCTTTCGCGCGAATATACATTGCTATCCCTTCTTCGATGGAATTTTCCACGATATATGTCGTGGAAGCCAATTCGCTTTTTAATCCCTCGCGATAAATTCTGCCGAGTTGCTGCCTCTTGTCGTACATCGTCCATGGCTCATTATAAAAAATCACTTCTTCTCCCCCGGAATAATCAACTCCCACATCCGCCGCGCTGCCGCTTATCAAAAGAAGGACTTTTTTGTCTGTATAATTAAACCTCTCTTGAACCATCGCGCGATAGGCATCTTTTTTTAAATCACTTTCATTTTCATCACTTCCATGAACAGCGTAAATTTCCACTTCCGGCAGCGCTTTTTTAAGTTCGCCGACAATTCCTTTTTCCCCCCTGATTATATTTTCCACGTAGGAATTGACGAACACCGCCACTTTATCTTTATCCTTGAATTTTTCCGTCAAATCTAATTTCAATTTTTCAATTTTCGTACTTTTAATATTGGGCGTTGCATCAAGCATTTCAGGATTAAGCAGAAATTGCCTCAAGTATTGCAATTTTTGCGAAGCAATAAGCTCATCTTCTTCCATCAGCACCTCATATATATCTCTTTCTTCTTCTGACATTTCCAGAATTTCATTTTTATCTTCCAAATCCGGCATCTCGATGCTTTCGGCCAAACTTTTCATCTGCATCCGAGGCATAAGCAAATTTCGAATATCCATCAAATCTCCTCTGATAATTTTATTAACTAATTCCTTATTTAAAGCCTCTTCTTGCTCTTCGCCCGTTTCTTCGTTTCCTTGTTGAAATCTTTCCGGATAAAGCAAACGAATAATCATAGCAAGGTCGCTAACCTTGTTCGGCACCGGAGTTCCGGAAAGAACTGAAAGATATTTTTCTTCTCCCTCGATTTTTTTGGCAAGTTTGAGCAAATTTCCCGCTCGCACTCCTTGCAGATTTTTCATCTTATGAATCTCGTCCACAATCAGCATATCATTATCAATCCCGGAAAGATCTTCCATATAATTTTCGTTCAGTTTTTCTAATGATATAATCACATAATCAAAAGGTTTTTCTTTCGCCAGCCTCATATCTTCAATATTTTTTATGCTAAGCACTCTGGGCGCCGCGCCTTTTTTGAAATATCCGATTTGTTTTCCGGTTTCAAAGTCAGTCTCGTCAGACAAATATCTTTCCCAAGTTCCTTGCACGTTTTTGGGAACCACTACTAATCCGCATTTTAATCCCAAATATTCTTTAGCCAAAATTGCCGAAGCGCTTTTACCCAGTCCCATTTCATCTCCAATCAATATCTTCTTCTTATCCTTGATTTCTTTTATATTTATAAGCTGATTTATATCCGGAAAAACGCGCCCCTCCTTTAACACAGGTACAATATTATCCGGTTTCTCCATTTCGTATAGTGTCTTATAATATTTCTCCACGCTCTCAACTACCTCCTCAATATCTTTATTTTCCATGTCGCCGGTTTCCAACCTTACTTTCTTTATATATTCCGCAAAAACTTCTCGCGAATCTATATTCTTATTTTCTCTTTTTTTCATGTTATAAAAACCGAGACAATCCCTCTTAATAACTTCAATCAGAGCGTTTTTAAAGCTTTTTTCCGACAAACTCTCGACATTATCAATCAAATCTTTGATATAAAAAGAAGTTTTTATTAACATAAAATCACCCAGATATTCCCCGAGCCGGCTCTTAACATAATCTACCGGAAGCCCCTTAAATTCCGGGCGGTAATAATACAAAATATCAACGATATTTGAAGCGCCAAAAAGCGCCACCAACCTTTTCATTTTCTCAGCATCTTCATTTCCCCCCACAATCATGTTTTCCAAGAAATTATCCAGTTCTTGCTTTGTTTGTGTCTCACTATTTTTTTCTAAAAACACCCCCTGCTTTTCTTCTGCTTTTTTTTTGACTATTTCAATTAACTCTGGCGAGTAATGTTCAAAGGGTCTGTTCGTACTGGTGGTAAAGCAAACCTTAAACCATTCCGGGTTTGATTCGCGATATTTATCAGCTATTTTTTTTATGGTTGCTTGGTCAAATATAATTTTCTTACTTAAGCCGCTGCTAGTCATCCAATTTATTGGAGCAATTTCATATTGCGAAAGTTCTTTTTTGATTATATCTATAAGTTCAGGGGAATAATGTTCAGCTTTTTTACCAACACGATCCAAATTAACGCAAAACCATTCGGGGTTTGATTTGCGATATTCAGAGGATATTCTTCTTACAACTTTATCCGTAACTGAAAATTTCTTTGCCACCATTTTACATGTTTCCCAGTTTTTCAATGGTTTTTTTCTTTGTAAAAATTCTTCGGAAATTATATTTACTAGCTCAGGGGAATAGTGTTCGCATGGACGATTTACTTTTTTAGTCAAATAAATCTTAAACCATTCTGGATTAGATTTACGATACTTGCCAACCGCTCTTTGCACCGTCATATCCGCAACTGAAAAAATATTTCTCAGATCCCCATTTGTTGTCCAGCCCGACGGAGCAATCTGATATTGTGAAAGTTCTTTTTTGATTGCGTCCACTAGTTCCGGCGAGTAATGCTCGTAGGGATGATTCATATTTTTACTAATGTAAAAATGAAACCAATTTGGATTAGAAGCCCTAAATTGATTGGCCACTTTTACTACGCCTCCTCTATCTTTTTTGAAATATGTTGCTACATTATGACTTGTCATCCAACCCGACGGGGCTGTTTCAAATTGTAAAAGTTCTTTTTTAATTATATCTATAAGTTCCGGCGAGTAATGTTCTGCTTTTTTATTAACACTATCAAGATAAGCACCGAACCATTCTGGATTGGAATCGCGATATTTAGAAGAAATTCTTTTCACATTACTGACGCTTTTTAGTATATTTTTCGCCAAACTTGGACCTGTCATCCAACCCGGCGGGGCTGTTTCAAATTGTAAAAGTTCTTTTTTGATTATATCTACAAATTCCGGTGAGTAATATTCACGTGGACGATTTATCTTAGCTGATAAATATAAATTTATCCATTCTGAATTTTGATTGTAGAATTTTTCAATAACTCTATTTACAGTCTTTGGATCTACTGATAACTTTGAAGCTATCTGGTTTTTCGTCATCCATCCTTCCGGAGCAGGCACGTATTCAGTTTCTCTTTTTTCTTCCTCAGTCTCAGACCCAAAAACATTATTTTCTCCATTGCAAACATCGCACGTAGATGGAATCTTCCCGTGTTGGCATAAATTTAAAAAACCTGTCATTATTTTTTCGCTCATATTCAAATTCTATCACTTTCTCGCAACAAAAAAAAGGATAACGCATCGCGTCATCCTTGGTTCTTTTAAAACTCTTGATAACCTAAATCTCGGTTATCTTGTAGGCATACATCGCCTCGTTGATGTTAAGGGCATAGCTGATTTCGCCCGGTCGGGTAATTTCCTTGCCGGCAATCCTGATGCCGGTGATACGAACCGCTCCGCCTTTTACAGTAATGTTCGGGATCAGCGTCCCGCGAAACATCACCGCCACCAGCGCCCCCGGCTGAAATTCTATGATTCCCTTATACCTCTTCGAGATATCATTTTCCGGATAGGGGACAACTGAGAGAATCTCAAACTTTCTCCCGCGCCGGATATATTTCCGACCGACCAGCTCTAAACCAAAACCTTTCTCTTCCGCCATGGCTTTCCTCCTTGGCTTTTTATTTTTTAACAAATATATTCCGCGACAAAAAATGCCAAATATGTTTTTTCATATCCTGCCATTATACACATATTCTCGCTATTTTGTCAAACGCCGCTAATCCACAAAACACAAAGGGACTGATAAATTTTTTATTTCGTTCAAACGATAGTCAAGCATTTTTTTGCCTACAAAAATCATGGAAATCAAATTTTCCTCCGTTGCGATCGCCTCAATATTATCCTCAAGCATGCCAAGGCGGCTTATGAAAGAAAACTCAATTTCGCTTTGTCCGCTTGCGTTCAGCTCCCTATTATGCTTTTCAAACGCCGCCAAAGCCTGCTGTCTTATCTCATTTTCCAATTCCTCGGTGTACTTTCCCTCCAAACAAAGCAAGATCACCACTTTTTTGATCGATCGTTTTTTAGACCACGAAACGACATTCGGCAATCTCTCGATAAACGATTTTCCCCTGGTTACCAGGACGGTTTTTGGAATGGGGCTGAATTTGATTTTCTCTTTATCGGTTATAACCTCGGCGACTTTCAAAAACTTGGCGACTTTTACGGTAAGAACCGGTTCCAAAATCAACGTCGAGAGAATCACCCACATGCCTATTTCCACCAAGCCGTTCATCTCAATCAAATCAAGGCTGATAATCGTAACCATTAAAACGGCCGGGATGGCGCCCGTTTCCCTGACAAAAGAAATAAACAGCAAATCGCGGAAATTCAGCCTTTCTCTGCCAAAAATAACAAACGGGAAAAGGGATATAAAAACGGCGATCGGCCGGATAACGAACATAAAAATCAATGCCGCCAAAATGCCGATAGGCGCGTATTCGATTAGGCTGGCAACATCAACCAGCGACCCGAGCAGGATAAAGATTATCGGCTTGAAGAATCCATCAATCAAACTGTTGAAAAAATTTTCCGTCTCGCTCAAATGCTCTGAAATATGGAACCCCAAACCGGCAACAAAAGCGGCTAGATATCCGCTGCCTCCGGCTGACAGGGAAAAAGTGAAGATGGCGACCGGCACAAAAAGAAAAAAGGCGAAATCGGCTTCAAATTCCTGCCCAAACCTTTTTTTAAATTTTGATAAAAGCTCTAAGAATAAATAGCCGAAAAACCCCATCAATCCGCCAAAAAATAATTGCTTAAGAAGTATCAAAGCGCTTTGGCTGTTAAAAATAGACTGATACCAGGAATTGATTCCCGAAAAAACGGCACCGCCCGCCACTAATGATAAAAAAACAACTGTAAGCAAAGTTCCGACTACGTCGGTAACGGCGCTTTCCGACACCACGATATCCTTGACCGACCGGTTATAAAAACGCAGGCGCTTCAAAACGGGAATGATAGCCGCCGGATCGGTCGAAGCAAGCAATGCGCCAAGCAAGACGGACACGATTATGGAAATTTCAACGCCTAAAAAATTACCCATAAGCCAGATTGTCCAGGAGAATAAAAACGCGGTAATGATCAAGCCGGGGAAAGAAAGTGAAAAAATCTGGAGTATTAATTTTTTAAAATTCGCGAATGGCGTCTCTAGGCCGCCGGAAAACAAAATCAGCGTAGCCCCCAATCCCACCAAAATTACCAGCGATTCTTTGTTTTCCAAAATAGGCTCTAGCAGCGGCTTTGCGGCCAATCCGAAAAAGATAGCCAGAACGAAAGACGGCAATTTGACGAAGTGCGAAATATAAAAAACGATGAAACTTAAAAAAAACAAAACGGAAATAACGAAAAAAATGATTAATAATTCATGCTCTGAATTCGCCTTAAACAAGCGGTAAATATTTTCCGAAAAGCCGGAAACAAAAAAAACCATCGGGATGCTTGAAAATATCAATAGATATTTAGCAATCTTATTCATCATAAAATTAAAAACAATTAAAAACCGCCCCGCGATAAGGGAGCGATTTTTTTATTAGGGGTGGCTAGAGGGAATCGAACCCTCTCTATTGGTACCACAAACCAATGTTCTAACCGTTAAACTATAGCCACCATGATGTATATTATTTTTTCAAATAATCAAAACCCCTCTCAATCATCTGCTTAGCCTTCGGCCAAACAAAATCATATTTCTCAAGCTCTTCCCTCTTGACCCATTTCATTTGAATATGCTCATGGCTTAATCTTATCTCATCTGTATCATAATTCTCAATCAGATTAACGACTGCGCAGACGGGAACTCCGCTTGAAGTATGCCAAATATCATAATCAACCACGCTAACAATATCAAAAGTAGAAATACCCAATTCCTCTCTGATTTCCCGCCTTAAAGCAGGCTCTTTCACTTCACCCTTGTCGAGTCTGCCGCCAGGCAAACCCCACCTTCCCGGGTTCTGTGAAAACTCTAAAATCAGACATCTATCATCCTGGATCATCACAGCAGTTTGGCTGATTATAAACTTTTCAAAACTTTCTATGTTTTTCATAAAACCTTTGTGCACTCGGCAACCTGCCTGCCGGCAGGCAGGCAGGGATTCGGAGAAGCACTCCATCACTTCTCATTACAAACTTTCATAAATTTTCACAACCTTTAAGCAGCTTCTTGATTTGTGCACTCGGCAAGATTCGAACTTGCGACCTTCACCTTAGAAGGGTGTTGCTCTATCCAGCTGAGCTACGAGTGCGTTTTTTATAACAGCAATAAGCTAAAAATAAAATTGCCAACCGCTGGCAACCGATTTTAATATAGCAAAAAAATATATTTAAGTCAAGCGAATTAAATTAATTTTTTACTTATATTTATACCTTATTTCTCAATACGATCATATTCGTCGTCATACCGGATAATGTCGTCTTCTTCCATATAATTGCCTGTTTGGACTTCAATCATTTCAACGTTGAATTTGCCCGGATTTTCAAGCCGGTGTTTGGCTAAGGATGGTATGAAAGTGCTCTCATTCTCCCTTAAATACAGTTCCTTGTCGCCGTTAATAATTTTAGCCAAGCCTCTTACGATTATCCAATGCTCCGCCCTGTGCAGATGAGACTGGAGGCTAAGGCGAGCCCCCGGATAAACCACGATTTTTTTTACCTTATAAACTGGGGTGTCAAGCAAAACCTCATAACTTCCCCAAGGCCTGTAAGAAACAATATTATCATCTAACTCTTTGCATTGATTTTCTTTCAAATAATTCACGATTTTTTTCACATCCTGCCCACTCCCTCTTTTTTGGATTAAAATACTGTCGCTTGATTCGATGATATTCAAATTATCAACCCCGAGCGTCGTCACCAATCTCCCGCTCGTCGAGTGGACAAAAATATTTTTCGAATCGATATTTAATTGGTTTGCACCTCCTTTTGAAGTGATTTCCGCCAAATTATCAAATGAACCGATGTCATTCCAACCGAATTCCCCTTCAAAAACGATTACATTATTGGATTTTTCAGAAATCGCCACGTCTATTGATTCTTCCGGCAAATTCTTAAACTGACTGACAAATGAATCAAAATCCTGGCTCATCAATGAATAAAAAACCGGTGCGCATTCTTTCATTTCGTGCACAAAAGTGCGAGGAGTAAAAATATACATACCTCCATTCCAGACATACTGCCCAGATTTGATATATTCTTCGGCTGTCTGCTTATTCGGCTTCTCGACAAATTCCACAACCCTGAAATGGCTACCGATTTTTTCACCAGAATCTTTCCTTATATATCCATAGCCGGTTTCCGGCTTTGTCGGAGTAACACCAATCGTCCCGATATATGTGCCAACTTCCGCGCACGCCAGCTTGATCAAATCCAAATAAACCTCTTTTTTCCCAATATAATGATCGGATGGCAGAATAACAACCGGCGCATCCGGCTTGATTTTAACTTTTTCTATCAGATGCTTGAGGGCATAGGTAATCGCCGGCATAGTATTGCGACTGTCCGGCTCAACCAAAATTTGTTCCTTGGAGAAAGTCTTCTCAATCTCTTTTATCTGATTAAAAACATTGAAAAAATTCTTCTGATTGGTAATGAAAAATATATTTTCTGCCGGCATTATTTCGCGCATTCGCAAAAACGTTTCCTGCAAGAGGGATTTGTCACTATACAATTTCAAAAACTGCTTCGGAAAACTTTTCCTGGACAACGGCCAAAGCCTAGTACCGGATCCCCCGCAAAGAATTAGACTGTACATATGTTTTCGCTTCGCGAACCCGCACTGTTTTAACGGATTTGCCGAAAATTTAATTAATTATTCAAAAAGGAGGGCGAACCCTCCCTTCTCTTTGATAATATCTTAGCTCATTCTTATTATTTTTTCAATTCGTTTTTAAACCAATCAACAAAAGGAACTTTTACGGGGTCAACCTCGTTAATTATTCCCAAGTAATAAGTTATCCAGGTTCCAAGCTGTAATAATTCAAAAGCCTGCCCCAGCTTCGTCTTGCTTTTTAGTCTAATGGAGAGAGTTTCAATCTTATTATCATTAATTACTTTTTTTGTCAATTCGCTCCTTTTTTGGATCCTCTTGTCATAAAGGTCGGAGTCGATGAAAATAAAAATCAGGTTTTTCGGGTTTGATTTAGGAAAAGCAAGCCCTTCCATGGCGTAATGATTCAAATCAGGCAAAACCAAATATGAACAAAAATTTTTGCTGGTCTCACAAAACTGATTTCTAAGCGTGTGCAAATTACCTGCTAAAAATTCAGCCCCCACTAAAATAGGCAGCTTGTGCTGTAATTTCGACGCAATTTCTTTCGCTGGGTTATCTTTTTGTTCCTTATTCGGGCGATACAGCCTATCATTCAATTCAAGAAAATCAATAATTTTTCTCACATCATCCGGATGTATGACGAATAGGCCGGCTTTTGCCAACAACACTGTCATTCCAAAAATAGAATAGCCGAGAGCAAGCCGAGGCTGGCCGGACGGATTGAATTGGGGTTTAAAAATAAGACCGGGAATATCGTCTTTCATCATTAATTTCTGTAAATTTCCGCCTGAAGTGATTGCTATTATTTTAGCGCCTTTCTTTTTGGCCTTTTTATAGGCACTTAAGGGTTCTTCGGTGGTGCCGGAATAAGAAGATAAGACAAAAAGAGTATTTTCATCCACCATTTCCGGGACCTCGTATCCCGCCGTTATCAAAATAGGAACTTTGACCGTATCTGAAAAAACAGAGTCAATTATGCGGGCCCCAAGATTTGAACCGCCCATGCCGCTTATCACCACTTTATTGATTTTGCCATACTGGCTTGGAATCTTAATTAGATGCGCGACCTCTAAAACATCTCTAATTTGATCGGCAAGAAGTTCAATAGACTCGGCCACCTTTCCTGTGTCTAGCTTTTTATACAAATTTTGATTATCTAATTTCATAATTTAATTTAATTTCTTAATATAAACATTTTAGCTTAAAGCCTGTTTTTATGCAATCAAAAAGTCCGATGATGCTTTTATTTTAAAATAACACTGTTACTTCTGTCTAGATTACACTAGACAAAAGTAGTATTGACTTTATTTTTTTTATATGATAATATAAAAACATAAGCAAGAAAATCCCTATCAATTACATTTAATGTATGGTAGGGTTTTTTGTTTGGAATATGAAGAAAGAAACATTTCAAAAAAAATACTTAATCCCAGTAAAAATAGTAAAAAAACTTATTTTATCGCTAGTAATAGTGATTATTTTTGAATTTTTACTTTTTCCAGCGCCGACTTTAGCTAGCGAATTTGATAAATCGTCTAACATTAGCAATTTAACTACTTTAAATATCGAAAATGCCAATTCTACACCAGAAACACTAGATAACGGGAAGGTATCTGCTACAAATAATCTGCCCGAAAGTGAAAATTGGAAGACCGTAAATACGACGACCAGGACTATTACTGCCTACAATTCAGAAATAGGACAATGTGACAACAGTCCTTGCATAACGGCTAATGGTTTTAACGTATGCGAACACGGAATTGAGGACACCATTGCCGCGAACTGGTTAAAATTCGGCACAAAAGTCAGAATTCCTGAGCTTTTCGGCGACAGAGTGTTTGTTGTTAGGGATAGAATGAATCCAAAACATGGCGAAAAAATGGACATTTGGATGATCGACAAACAAGCTGCAAGAAATTTTGGCAAAAAAATCGCTGTTGTTGAAATTTTAGAACCTTGATAAGCATCAAAAATATAGTTTGATTAGAAGCCCCTTATTTTAAGGGTTTTTTTTATTCATCTTGTTTTTAAAAAATATATCTGTTATATTATTAACAATACCAAGATAAGCACGGTCTGGTGGCCAAGTGGTAAGGCAACAGTTTGCAAAACTGTTATTCATCGGTTCGAATCCGGTCCAGACCTCAAAACAAGCGACACCCAACTGGGGTGTTTTTTGATTTTGGCATGATAGCTTGGAACCAAACCAAAAAATCTACTTATCCAAACAAACCAGAATCAAATTAGAAGGTGTACAAAAAATTTGTACAAAAATGACATATTTAAGTCTAGCCTACGCTGGACTTAAACACAGTTCATCCCTCATTGTGGATAAGTTTTAATAAAAATAATTCAATAATTTTTAAGTCCACTAAATCTTAGACTTAATTAAATTTATTTTTTTAAAAATTGGCAGATTTTATTTTATATTAGCAAAAAAGATATTCACACCCAATATTATTGACCACAATGATTTTATATGGTATATTAATATTAGTTAGCAATGAGATGTTCTTACAAAACTTTAAAAAATATATTATTTAAATATATTAAATTTTTCACTAGTCAATATGGTTAGCACGACCTAACCGATAAAAACAAAAATAAAAAAAAGGTACATCCTGATATTAAATAAAAAACGATATTGAGATTTACCACTTGACTGGTAGAAAATTGCTTTTCGAAAGTCGGAAAAAAAGCTCCAAATCTCGAAGACTGGGATTTTCTCGCACATCATAAAAAATGCGCAAGAAGCAGAATCTTTGGGAATGGGGCTCAGAATATGGCCTATAAATTAATTTTTTTTTATAAAAAGAAGGGGCCCTCTGGGCCCCTTTTTTTATATGAAAAATCATACTTATCCTTGCCAAAATCCATTTTATCATATACAATACAACTAAAGAAATTATTAACTGTCTTTATAAAATAGATAGTACTTAAAGAAATTTTAAGCTTATCAAGCTTCTAAATACTAATTATTTTCTTAAAGATACGAATTCCAAAAAAATGACTAAAACAGACGACAACAATCTTGATTTAGCAACCATTCAAAATATCAAGAAAGAGCTACTAGAAAGAAAAGCCCAAATAATTAAAGACCTTGATGATGTTTCAAATAAAGACTCGAAGGATCCGAGCAAGCACACTGCGAAATTTCCTGAATATGGCGACAAAAGCGATGAAAATGCTCAAGAAATCACTGAATACACCACTAATCTTGCGACCGAAAAAGTCCTTGAGACTACGCTTCGCGACATTGAAAGCTCTCTTAAGAGAATCGAAGATGGTACATACGGGATTTGCAAATATTGCCAGCAACCGATAGGCAAAAAAAGAATGCTAGCCAGGCCTGTAGCCAGTGCTTGCATTCCCTGCAAAACCAAATTACAAAAAAATGGTTAATTTTTTTTCAAATACTCCAAAAAAAACGGCAATTCTTATTACAACTGCCGTTTTTTTGATTACAATTGATAGATTTTTTAAATTTCTCGCGCTAAACGGAAAAATGCCGTATTTTAATATTTTTGACTTTTTTTCGCTAAATTTCGCAAAAAACTATTATATCG
>Ga0172380_10007332_pt1 | contig 12421 bp, 10 predicted proteins | sample Leawe162metaG_FD_119747 | JGI IMG/M metagenome (GOLD analysis project Ga0172380, IMG submission 119747) | Leachate microbial communities from a municipal landfill in Southern Ontario, Canada - Leachate well 162 metaG | ecosystem: Engineered > Solid waste > Landfill > Unclassified | place...
AAAAGCTTCATACGAAGGCCGCGACTCGTCATTTACAAGCGGACGAAAGCTCGCGGACCGGTAGGCTCCCCTGTTTTGATACAACCGATGCGCCTTGATCTCGGCAACGGTGACCTTCATTTTCTTTCCGTTAACCGTGATATCAAAGGGCAAATCGGTCCCTTTGGCGCCAATGGTCACAAAAATATTCTTCAACGGCTCACGGCTCGCTGCATCAAAAAAATAAATGTCGATCCGACTTTCCGGATCAAAAGGCGTGGGATCATTTTTATGCGAATTAATTTCGTCAACAATGGCGCCAAGCAGGATCCGGGGCTCCCCCTTCGCCTTGAGTTCGGAAGTCTTAACGACAACATTTTTTTTGCTTTGCACAAGCTCGATCCTGAAGTCCTGCGCGGGATTAAGGCTCGCGTCTTCAATCGCTCCCAGGAGATTCGAACGGAAACGATCCACGGTCGTCCCGAGTCCACCGTCCATCGAGTTAAAACGGACATCGATCCGGGGTTTGTTTCCCAGCGTCCGGACATGCGCAAGAAGTTCCTGATATTCGATCTGATTCAGATGATCCTTCACCTGATCACCATCCAGCATGGCAGAAGGCCAGAAAGTCTCTCCGATCTTCTTTGGCGCCGTCGCTGCCGCGCGGTGCCGGGAAAGCATGGTCAAAAAGTATTCGATATCCGTAGGATCCAGATCAAGCGGCTCTTTGAAAGGCGCCACTTCTTTCCGCATCTCCTCAAAATCCGCTCTCGCTTCGGAGCGAGCGGCTTGAACCTTTATTTCGGGAGCAAATAGGTAGTTGCCGCCTATTCCTTCAGAGCCATCTTCTCGGCCCAAACGATCTGCCCCGACATAAGTCAACGGCCCGACGACTACTTCATAGGGCATTTTTGACGCTTGGCCGCGCCGCAGTTCTTTGACAAGCTCCGGCAGTTTAATGAGGATCTGAACATCCGTTGGCGTTAGGCGGATCAACGAATCATTATTGTCTCCCCAAACCTGTCTAAATGTCGGAGAAACAACGGCAAGCGCATAGAGCTTCCCACCCGTTATTTTTTCTCGCACTATACTGGAAATATCCCCTGCGACTTGTAGGCTCTTCCCAGCATCATCGAAATCATTGCTTTGGCGCAAAAGCTGTAAAATTCTTTTACGGTTCTGATCTATAAAGTCCATTCGGCCCCAAGGGCGGTCCGATCGCAAAGACACCTTTTCATAGTAATAGCGACCCTCAAATTGCATCAGCGTGGAAAAAAGACTGTTTATTTGAGTTGTAAGGGTTTCGCCTTTGTTCTTCGCATTGACTCCGCCGAGACGACGGATTTCACGATTAAATTGCCAAAGGAACCATTGTCCCGTGAGGTCAAAAATCGATTTTGGGAACCAGAGATCTTCCGGTCTCACGTGCTGCTCCTGCCACCCCTCAGCCGATTTTTCAAGTGCCCACCGAACATCAAAAAATATGTCCTCTGCTCCGAAACCTTTTCGCCACAACTTTGCTTCTCCCAAAACATGCCCTTGTGCATTTTCTTGAGCATATTTCCTGACAATAAATACTGATCCCTGCCAATCCGAATCATCAATAATGAGATAAGAAACGCCTTCAGAAGCTATATTCATAACAAAACTTTTTCGGATGCGAGTTGTCCCTGGGCGAATAGAAATTCCATCCTGTTTATTCAGGAACAAAAGGTCTGCAAGAGTTAACGTTTTGACGTCTTTCTGGATAATTCCAGAAACGGTTTGTTTTTCTCTCACCTCGGCACGTACGGCACCCGGGGTGCTCTTAGTGCGAAGTTCGCTCCGCTCCTTCGAGCGAACGGTTGCGGACGGTTGCCCGAACGCGGACCGGTCTAATTCTGCGTGAAGCACCGGTTGGTCAGATACGGGTCGCAAAGAGATCTCGCCTTCCGCCTGGTCACGAATCTCGGAACGCCAAGCCTGGGCTTGAGCTTGGCCGGTGACCTGAACACGCTCCCCCATCGGTGTGGCGCCGAGCAAGGCCGGGAGCTGCGAAGTTTCAAAGTCGCGCGAACCGAGCATTGATCTAAGATAGATCTCATGGTCACGCTTGGTGACTTCATTAATGCGCGGGGTGATCTGGAGATAAGAGCAGTTTCTTTCCTGTGCGAGCTTCTTGAGGCCTTCGGTGTGGAATCCGCCGGTGACGATCACGGCGCGGTTTTGTTTTTGCTCAGTCATCCTTGCCAGCGCATTACCAAACATCCTCTCTTCTCGAATAATCGCCGTCTCATAAAACTCTACCGCCTTCGCAAAAACAGACTGGAGACTAGAGACTGGAGACTGCAGTCCCTTGCCCTTAGTCTGTGGTCTCTGGTCTGTGGTCTGTAGTCCCGCCGCAAGCTCTTCGGGAGAAATATGTCTGCCACAAAGTTCTTCGTACTCGGAACGAGTAAGTTCGAGCTGGAAAAGTCGTCTCAATAAGTAGAGCTTGCGTGCAGTCGCGAGATATTCTTTTTCGGCGGGCGTTTTCGCAAGCGCGGAAAGAACCTGGTCTTTCAGCTTGAGGGTCTCTTCATGAAGCCCCTTGCTCTCCATTTCCTGCGACAGGATCATGTACTGGGCGTAAAGCGCCCAGGCCGGCCAAGCTTTCAGGGTAAAATCCTTCGGGAGCTTGCTGAACGCGCGATCGAAAGCGAGGCGAAGGCTGGAATAGCCTTCGACTCGGGTAACGGCTAACGGTGAACGGCTAGCGTCAAACGCTTGCGTTCCCCGTTCCACGTTCCCCGGCTTCATTTCGTTACCCGTTTCCCGTTCCCCTTTCAAAATTTCTTTGAAATTTCGAATAATCTCCTTCGAGATCTTTCTCTTCTCAAGCTCCTTCATAAAATCAGCAGCTTCGGTCATCGCTTTTTCGCGATCGATCTTCGAGCTGATGGCCTGGAGCTTGTAATAGCGGACGAGGTAGGGATATTGCTCTTGATAGAGGGCATCGGTCAGATCGCGCTGAAGGTCCCGCTTGCTGGCTTCCCCAAGGCTCTTGAGCCACGCTTCAAAGGAAAGCGTTCCGGTCGCGAGGGTTTCTTCCTGGCGGACGAGGCTTAAAAGTTCTTTATTGAGTTTGGAGGCATAGCGCTTGTCGATGTCCGCGCGCAGCTTCATTAAATAGTTTTCCGCGGTTCTCTCATTCTTCACGACGTTGATAAACGCGTCCCGGTCTTTTTTGTACGCTTCGAGGTCTTCGATGCCGAACGCCGCCATACCGGCGGCGCGGGAAACGTCCCTCGGGGAACGGCTAACGCTTGCGTTCCCCGTTCCCCGTTCCCCGGAGTTTTCAATCAGAAAACGCTCCGGCCCCGTCAAATACCCTTCCGCTACAAGCTTATCGGTCACCTTGCGGTTGAAATCCGGGTGCTTGGGGAACATACGGAAGAGTTCGGGCTGAAGCTTTTCGGAGGCGCCTTCAAGAAGCATGAGCTTTACGGAAGAGTTCTTTTCGATATGGCCGAGGATACTTTCGATATTTTTTTCAGCCTGGTAATTGCCGTGCGCGGACTGGATATGAATGAAGGCCGGCGCCCCGGTGGCTCCCTGAAAGATATCCGTCACCTGGCCAAACTCAGCGGGGATCTCAAGTGTTTTGAACGGAATTGAAGACACTTCGGGCGTGCTCGCGAAAGAAACGGGATTAAGACTGGTGAGGGTAAATGTAATAACAACAAACCACGCCGCAGACTTCAAGAACCTTAGCTTCATTGGGAGTATCCTCCTAGAGAAGATTTTTGAAACTCAAAACATATGAAAGATGTAACATATCTTCTTAAAAAAGCAAGCTCTAGAGCCGATTTTTCTTATTTTAGACAAAATAGCCGGACGCTTTACGAGACACCATCGATTCACAAAGAACATAAGGTATTACGAATACAGCCAAAACGGTAATATTGCTATATTTTGCTATAACCGGACAGATTCGTGGAGCTTTTCAAGTACCTTGACAGCCTCCTGGCGCTCGCGCCGGACGGGGTCCGCCTGCAGGGCCACGAGGGTTAAAAGCTCGCGAAGCAGTTCCTGGGCTGAGATCAGACGGTCTGACTCCATCCCCGCCCGCTCGATCGCCGCATAAAGGATGGATTTCACGGAATGGATCTGTCCGTAGTCGGGCGCCGCGTCCTCTTCCCGGAGCAGCTGCCGGGTCCTATCCATCGCTTTCGAAAGACAACGTAAATAGCTGTTTTCCATATCGCTCCTTTCAACGGATCTTCCCGCCAACGGCGGTGGCAAATTTGAGATTTGATATTTCAGACCGACCTCGCACGAATTTCAAATTTGAGATTTCAAATCTCATATCTTATGAACCCGGAGGCTGATAATATTGCCTTAGCGTTTCCTTAAAAGCCTTGCAGCTCTTCTCGCGCTCAAAGGCTGACTTTGTTCCGTCATTAAGGTATCGCTGCCCGCGGATCGAAGTATTTTGTAGCGACGCCGCCCATCCGCGTATCTGGCGCGAAACCGCCTCGGCCGCGGATCTCAAATTTGAGATTTCAAATTTCAAATCGTCAAAGCCCTCCAACCGCTCCATCACTGATAAGATCGAACGCACCTCGCCCGCGGAGCCTCACGCATAGTAAAGAAATGAGACCAGTTCCTGGGTCGAACCGCGCTCAAACCCCTCGGCAATATTATTGGAGATCGAAAGACCCGCCCGCTGGACCTGATTTGCGATATCTCCCACTCCGCGGAACTGCCTGCCGGCGGACATTTTAAAAATGCTGACCGCAAGGGAGACGCTCTCCCTCCAGACCGGCAGATCCTCAAATCGCTCGTACTTCATTTTTCAGCTCTCCTTTTACGGATCTCAGACGTATTTCAAATTTGCCACCGCCGTTGGCGGGGTCCCGTCCGAAGGCGGGAAGATCTAAAAAAACCAGTGAGCGCCGGGCGAAAGACCGCCCGGCACCCACCGCTGCCGCACACCGCTAGACCGTCACCTGGTCCTTGATGCGTTGGAGCTTGTTGCCGCCGATCCCCTGGACCTGCGTCAGATCATCGATCGACTTGAACATACCGTTCTTGTCGCGGTGCTCGACGATCCGCTTGGCCATGACCGGCCCGATCCCCCGGACCTTGATCAACTCCTCCGTGGTGGCTTTATTCACATTCACCATCACCGCAGGCTGATCCTGGCCCTGAAGATTTAAAACCGCCTTGGGCTGCGCCGCCAGAACCTTTTCCGCGGCGATCATGGAAAGACCCCCGAAGAAGAACGCGGCGATGACCAACACCCCCAAAGCCCGCTTCACCTCTACTCGATACATCATGTTGCTACCTCCTTGTTTGACGTTGAGGGGAGCGTAACATAAATATGATGATATGTCAATACTGTATTTAACAAAACGCATAACTCTTTTTATTCACTATCGTTATATTCCGCTTGACGGATAGGGCCTTTCCGCTAAAATACGTCCATGCTAAAAAACTTAGGACAACGCATCCGGACGCTTCGCAAGGAAAAAGGTCTCACGCTCGTCGAGATCTCGGAAAAGACCGGCATCGCTCAGGCCACCCTTTCCCGGATCGAGACCGGCACTATGATCGGAACGGTCGAGAGCCATGAAAAGATCGCCGAGACGCTCGGCATCGGACTTTCAGAACTCTACACCGGAGTCGACCGCCGTTACGAGCAGATCAGCCATCAGGCGAAGGAAACGCGCGCGGCCACCCATCACACCAAAGACGTCCAGGTGGAAGTGCTCACGCAGGAAAGCTCCAAGAAGAAGATCACCCCCCTCCTCCTCACCCTCCAGGGTGGCGGCAAGACGGAGAAGGAGCATAACGAACGCGGAGTGGAAAAATTCGTGTGGGTCCTTGACGGGCACGTCAAGATCAAGCTGGAAAATCAGGAATACAGTCTCAAGGCGCAGGAAACACTCTACTTCGACGCCTCATTCCCCCATCAGATCATGAATGACGGGCAGAAAACCGCCAAGGTCTTCATCGCAGTCTCCCCCTCTAAGATCTAAAATCTCCCACCGCCTCTGGCGGGGTCCCGTCCAACGGCGGGAAAATCTGAAATTTGAGATTACGGCGTCACTTCCCCATCGATCCACTTCAGGTAGGACTTACTGCCCTGCGTAATCGGCAGGCAAACGATCTCGGGGACTTCGTAGGGATGATTTTTGAGGAGGTTTTTTTCGAGCGACTTGTAAAGCGAAGATTTCGTTTTGATGAGGAGAAGAACTTCTTTCGAGGCTTCCTTTTTCCCCTTCCAGCGGTAATGAGATTCAAGCCCGGGAAGGATCTGGACGCAGGCGGCAAGCCCCTTAGAAACTAAAAGGCCCGCGAGCTCGCGGGCCTTTTTAATATTTGGAACGGTACTGAGAACGCAGCAATACTTCACGTTCACTGATTATTTTCGATTAAGTGTCGCCGAGTAACCGCTTTCGGGAGTCCCCAAGGTCACGTGTCCTTCGCGAGCCAACCAACCCAGGCTCATCATCACAAGTTCACGAGGGCGTTTCAAACCTTTGGTAAGTTCATCCGCGGTGGCGCTTTTCTTATCATCAAGGAAGTGCCAGATCTCTCCGGCAACAATTCCAATTTCCATGATCATGGGGGGGCTCCTTTTGGAACAGAATTTTACTGCGAATAACGCGCATAATATAGCAAGGAACGATTCCGTTTAAAAGAACTTTATTGTTTCAACCGATCGCGGTCATCCCGCCTCTATTCCAAGAGCTTTGCGGAGAAACTGCCCTGTATAGGAGCCTGGGACCCGGGCCACCTCTTCCGGCGAACCGCAGGCCACGATACGCCCCCCGTCCTTCCCGCCCTCCGGCCCGAGATCGATCACATGATCCGCCATTTTGATCACATCCAGATTGTGCTCGATCACCACGACCGTATTGCCCTGGTCCCTCAGATCGAAGAGCGCCTTTAGCAGATGCTGGATATCGCCAAAATGCAGACCCGTCGTGGGTTCATCCAGGAGATAAAGCGTCCGGCCCGTGGCTTTTTTGATGAGCTCGGCCGCGATCTTGATACGCTGGGCCTCCCCGCCGGAAAGCGTCGTGGACGATTGCCCGAGTTTCACATACCCCAGACCTACCTTTTCCAGGATCTCCAGGCGCTCACGGATCACGGAAAGTTTCGAGAAAAACACGATCGCCTCCCGGACAGAAAAATCGAGCACCTCCGCGATATTCTTCCCCTGATAACGGACCTCGAGCGTCGGCTCATTGTAACGCTTCCCGCGGCAGGATTCGCAGACCACGAAAAGATCCGGCATGAAGCTCATCTCGAGCTTCTCGGATCCCGCGCCCCGGCATTGCTCGCACCGGCCGCCCTTGAGGTTAAAACTGAACCGGGACTGTCCATACCGGCGGAGCTTTGAAAGCTCCATATCGCTGAAAAGCTTCCGGATAAACCCAAAAATGTCCGTATACGTCGCGGGATTCGACCGCGGCGTACGGCCGATCGGCGCCTGGTCGATCTCGATGATCTTGTCGATCCGGTCCGCGCCCTCAAGCGCCGCGAACGCGCCGACCTTGTACTCGGTTTTCCAGATCCGGTTGTGAAGCTCCTTGTAGAGGATATCGTGAACAAGCGTGCTTTTGCCGGATCCGGAAACTCCGGTCACGCAGATAAAAAGCCCGAGGGGAAACGCCGCGTCGATATTTTTCAGGTTATGCTCGCGGCATCCTTTTACCGTGAGTTTCGAGGCGTTCCGGCTTCCTTTCCGCTCTTTGGGCACCGCGATCGAAAGCTCGCCGGAAAGATATTTGAGAGTGAGCGACTTAGGATAATTTGAGATCTCAAATTTGAGATCCGAAGGCGCGCCCTGCGCCACGATCTCGCCGCCTTCGATCCCCGCCCCCGGTCCGAGATCGATCACATGATCCGCGCGGCGTATCGTCTCCTCGTCATGCTCCACCACCAGCACCGTATTCTTCAGGTCCCGGAGTTTTTCAAGCGCGTCGAGAAGCTTGTCATTATCACGCGGATGAAGACCGATGCTCGGCTCATCCAACACATACAGCACCCCCGTGAGCCCCAACCCGATCTGCGCCGCAAGCCGGATGCGCTGAAGCTCTCCGCCCGCCAGTGTCGCGACCGTCCGGTCGAGCGCCAAATACCCAAGCCCGATATTGAGCAGGAACGAGAGCCTCTCGCGGACTTCGCGAAGGATCGGCGCCGCGATCACCTCCTGGGTGTTCTGAAAACGCAGGCCCTGAAAGAACGGCACCGCTTCATCGACCGGCAGGGCCGTCACTTCAGCGATATTCTTCCCGGCGATCAGAACCCCGAGACTTTCTTTACGGAGCCGCTTGCCCGCGCATTCCGGGCAGATCTCTTCGCGCAGGAATTTCCGGACCTTCGCGCGAACCTCTTCGGAATTCGTCTCATGGAAAAGCCTCTCCCACTCCTCCACAAGCCCGGAGATGTCGCCGTCCCCCAGGAAGAAAACCTCCTTGGCCTCCTCCGGCCAATCCTGGTACGGGGTGTCCCAGTCGAAATTGTATTTCTCTGTCAGCTCATGCAGGAGATCTTCAAAGAAGTATTTATTAAACGAGAAAAAGACGTCTTTGTTCAGGGCGCTCATGAGCGGCTTCTGCGGCGAAGAGATCACACCCTTCGTGAATATCTGCGAGAGCTTGCCAAGCCCTTTGCACTTCGGGCAGGCGCCATAAGGGCTGTTGAACGAGAACATGTTCGGTGTCAGGTCCGGAAGACTGATCTGACATTGAGCGCAGGTCTTGGTGGTTGAAAAAAAGTGCGGTTCGCCGGCCTTCCCCGCCGTCTCAAAGACGGCCACATGCCCTTTGGTAAGATCGAGCGCCGCGATAAGAGAACTCCGGAACCTCTTTCCTTCGTCTTTCCGAGGCGTTAGCTCGTCGATTATGATCTCGATATCATGACGCACGGACTTCCGGAGCTTCATGTCCTGCTTAATAAGCTTCTCGCTCCCGTCAATGCGCGCACGGTCATGACCCTTCTTGAGGGCATCCTGGAAAAGTTTCTGAAATTCCCCTTTCCGTCCGCGCACAAGCGGCGCCAGGACCTGGACCTCCCGCCCCGCGAAGCGCGCGAGAAGGTCCTTACAAAGTTCCTCGCGGGTCTGACTCTGGAGCGGCTCATGGCATACGGGACAGTGCGGCGTCCCGGTCTTGGCGAAAAGAAGCCTCAGGTAATCATAGATCTCGGTTACGGTCGCGACGGTGGAGCGAGGGTTGTGCGTGACGGAACGTTGTTCGATCGCGATCGCCGGAGAAAGGCCGGAGATGTGGTCCACGTCCGGCTTCTTGAGTTTTTCGAGGAACTGCTTGGCGTAGGAGGAAAGGCTTTCGAGGTAGCGGCGCTGGCCTTCGGCATAGATCGTATCGAACGCGAGCGAGGATTTTCCCGAACCGGAAAGACCGGTGATGACGACGAATTCGTTGCGGGGGATCTTAAGCGACAGGTTCTTGAGGTTGTGTTCCCGCGCCCCGCGGATCTCGATGAATTCTTTCATACGAGAGAGCCCTCGGTCAAAACCGCTCAGGTCCCGACGCGGACGGAAGCGAAAGCTTTTTTGAGCGTGGCGATCGCGGCGAGAATGGCGAGATAGCTGGTCTTGGGATTGCCGGGAGCGGGCTTATTCTGTGTGATGGTCGTAAATGTCCCGAAATCCCCTTCCACGAGGATCTCATGACGGTTCCCTTTGTAGGAACGCGAGGTCCAGATCTCCACCTGCGTGCGCTCCGGGCCGATCCCCGCGAGGCTCAACACCGCGGCGACATTGATATTCTGCGGAAAATGATCGATCGCTTCGATCGCCGCGCCACGGAAGATACATTTTTCTTCGGTCAAAGTTTTGAGCACCGGGAATTTCTTCTTGAGGAAATAGGCCGCGCCCATCAAAGCCTCGGGAGGTTTGCGCGTGATGAGCCGGACTTTCCGGATCTTGCCGTTGGCCGCCGCCAGGACGCCGTCCACGCCCGTGATCGCGCCGGAAGGGCAAAAGATACGGGACCGGTTCTTCTTAAGAAGCTCGACCACCTGAGGCTGAAGCAGTCCGCCCACGCTCATAATGAGGACTTTTTTGTTCCATTTGCAGGCGAGCCTCACCACCTGCGCCGCGACCTTGGGCGACGCGGCTTCGATGATCAGGTCGGAACGGCGCACCAATTCCGTCAAAGGGACCAGGCGAGCGTAGAACTGGAATTTTTTCTGGAGGGTGGCGGCCTTTTCTTTGTGTTTTTCACAGAGGAACTTGAGCTGGGCAAAGGCCTTGAGGTCTTTGACCACGGCATGCGCGAGGGCCGTACCGATCGTCCCGCCGCCGATGATCCCGACCTTGATCCTGTTCTTCATCCCTGGCCTCATTTTCTTTGTTTGTCATTCCCGCGGAAGCGGGAATCCAGAAGATAGATTCCCGATTAAAGCATTCGGGAATGACGGGGAGAAATTATTTCTTCTTCACGATGCGGTTCTTGGCGTCCACATAGACCACTTTAGGTTTGTGCTTCCGGGCTTCCTTGTCCGACATCACCGCAAACGTCAGGATAATGACCATATCCCCCGCCTTACCGTGTCTGGCCGCTCCGCCGTTCAGGCAGATCACGCCCGAACCCGCGGGCCCGGGGATCGCATAGCTTTCGATACGGGAACCGTTCGTCAGGTTCGCGATCAGGACCTTCTCATGCGACAGAATATCCGCCCCGGCCATCAGCGTCTCGTCGATCGTAATGCTCCCGGGGTAATCGATACACGCCTCGGTCACGGTTACGCGGTGGATCTTTCCATGCATCATCTGTCGTTGCATAAATCTTCAGCTCTCCGTTTTCAGTTATCAGCTTTCAGTTTCTTTTTAAAACCAGCCAGCATAGCCGCAATTTCATCCAGGCTTACCAGCAGCAAATCTTTTTCGGAAGAATCACAATAGCCAAGCCGATTCGAGATTTCGATGCCACACATCAGCTCGTAATCAGATCTTAGGGAAATTTCCAAAAATCTTTTAAACTCCACAGGGGAACTGGCGGCACTGCCTTCCGCAATATTCAATGCGATCGACGTTGCAGCACGACGCAGCTGCTTGTGAGCCCGAATCTCTCATCCGAAGGAAATTTCTCGGTAAGACGATAAATCCTCTCCACCAATTCCATGGCTTTCTGCCATGACCTTATAATTTCTGAATTTCTGATTTTGCATAAACTGATAGCTGAAGGCTGTTCACTGATGACTTCGATGAATTGTAACATTATCGATCAGTCTTGTCTTGCCCGCAAAACACGCCGCCAGGGCGACCATGCTCTTTTGAGAATGCTTCAGGACCCGGAGCGTGGAAGGATCCACCACCCCCAGGTATTGAACCCGGTCCGAGCTCTTTTTTAATTCCCGGAGCGCCTGGGCCCTTAAAACGGTAAGAGGCCCCTTTCGCTTCGAGAGGCCCCGCTTCAGGGCCAACAATGCCCGGGAGAGCCCTAGCGCGCGGCGGCGGTCGTCCGCGCTGAGATAACGGTTCCGGGAACTCATCGCAAGGCCGTCTTTCTCACGCACCGTCGGCATCACACGGACCTTCACGCCAAGCCCGAGGTCAAGCACCAATTGCTTCAATACCGACGCCTGCTGATAATCTTTGGCCCCCAGATAGAGGCGCGAGGGACAAACGATATCGAGCAATTTCGCGACCACGGTCACGACCCCCTGAAAATGCCCCGGCCTGAACTTTCCGCAGAGCCCCTTGGCAAGCCGGGGCCACTTCGCGCCTTGGATCTTCAAAGGTTTCCCGAGGTCCTCAGGATACATAGACCCGACAGACGGCGCCAGAACAAGGTCCGCTTTCGCCACGCGAAGAAGATTAAGATCTCTTTGAAGGGGCCGCGGATACTTAGCCAGGTCCTCTTGGGGCCCGAACTGCGTGGGATTCACAAAAATGCTCACGACCGTTATGTCGTTTTCACGGTTTGAGGCCCGCACAAGCGACAAATGTCCCGCATGAAGCGCGCCCATCGTGGGGACAAAGCCGACGCTTTTCCCCTGCCTGCGCAACTTCGTCAGAACTTCGCTGAGTTTTTTAGGATCGCGGATGAGTTTCATAATCGAACCGGCAAAGAGCAGAGTGCATAGCGCCTGGGGTTATAAAGACCTTTCACTCTGTGCGCCATGCCCTTTGCCCCATGCCGCAAGCAGCTCTTTCATGGTTTTCTTCAACGCCGGATGCACAAGATCGGGTTCCAGGTCACAGAGCGGCTCCAGGACAAAGGAACGTTCATGAAGCCGCGGATGAGGAACGGCCAGTCCCGGCTCGCTGATCACCTGATCATCGTAAAAAAGGATGTCCAGGTCGAGTGTCCGCGCGTCGCCGGGCTTATTTCGCTCACGACCCGCCAGGGCTTCGATCTCTTGTGTTTTTTTCAGGAGCTCCTGCGGAGACAGGTCCGTCTCGAAACTCCACACGGCATTAAGAAAAGGACCGCCCTCT
>Ga0172380_10007333_pt1 | contig 12420 bp, 11 predicted proteins | sample Leawe162metaG_FD_119747 | JGI IMG/M metagenome (GOLD analysis project Ga0172380, IMG submission 119747) | Leachate microbial communities from a municipal landfill in Southern Ontario, Canada - Leachate well 162 metaG | ecosystem: Engineered > Solid waste > Landfill > Unclassified | place...
AAGAAAATACAACGGACAATAGGCTTATAACGACCGCTCTTGCTCTGCAAGAAGTATTACGCGTGCGCGCTCCTTCCAGGTATAGCGCTTTGAAAGCTCGTATGCATGCAGCGCTCTTGTGTGCGCCTCTTCGGGATTGTGTAGCACCTGCGAAATCCCTTCTGCGAGAGAGCGAGGGTTATCCGGTTCAAAAAACAATGCTGATGCTTCATCAAGGACTGCTCGAAGGCTTGGAATATCAGAAACGATAAGCGGCACACGTGAAGTCATGTGAGCAAAAAGCTTAAGTGGAGATGTATACGAAGAAGAGAGAACGTCTTTTGCGGTATTAGGAATAACAAGAATGTCAGCCGCTTGTTGGTTTTCAGGGAGCTCCCGGTACGGACGCGATCCAAGAAACTGTACAGAGGGATACTCGATGCGCAACGACGCTATTTTAGTGTCGGCTCCTCCAATCACCGCCATATGCACATGAGGCAAAAGCACGGCTGCATCAAAAAGTGTATATACACCCTTCCACGCATCCAATCCGCCAATATACAGTACCACTGGTTTTTCGGACGCGATACCTAAACGCATTCGTACCTGTGCGCGATCAGCGGGTGCAGAAAAAAAAGAATCATCTACTGCATCATGCGCTACAAAAATCAATTCCGGATTATGCCCGAGAGAAACATAACGCTCTTTGATTCCTTCTGAGATCACCACCGTAAGCCCTTGAGACAACAAACGCTTAGAAAAGAAGTTGTGCTTTCCTTCGTGCGACTCCCACACCACCTTTTGCCTCGGAAAGAAGAGTGCTACACACCATAAAACGAGATCATCTCTACAATAGATGAGATCGTACGACTTGTTCCACATGGTGAGTATGAAACTAATACTAAAAAATATCCGCTCAAGGATATAGAGATACGGATGTAGGATTTTAGGAAACCGATGGATACTCCCCACGATATCAGGGATAGATACCCACTTCAGCATAAAGCGGAAGGGTACGCCATAATATGCTTCAGGCGATTCGGCGATCGCAGTTTTGCGTGTGCTCACGTACAAAGCAACGTCATGACCTAAGGACGCAAATGCGTTCGCCATGTGAACTATCTGCACAGCGTGCGCACGTTCGGAAGGAAACCGTATATGAGCAACGTAGGCTATTTTCATACGGATCTCATAATCATTTCACACCATTTCATGAAAGCTTTTCAAGCTCCCACGTAACGATTTCTGCGGGAAGGAGTAAGGAGAGATATGTGTCATAGGCATACGTATGCGAATAGATATATGACTTGAGTAATCTCTTTACTGGATTTTTAGGTGTCTGTGGCCAGCCATACCAAAAGCCGATTTGCGTAAAGACTTTTTGTGTATAGCTATATGATGACCTCCCCTTAATAAAGGTGTCCATCGAGTGGGATGTAAAGTAATGCTTGTGTGTCGGGTCACTGAACGCATCGACACTTCTAAAGAAGGGTACGGTGATTACCACTCGTCCGCCCGGAGTGAGTATCCGCCAGATCTCCTCCATGACACGCACGATGTCGGTCAAATGTTCAACCACATTGTGCGCATACACAAGATCGAATGATCCATCTGCATACGGCCAGGGATACACGTCCAAATTGTGCACGACATCAACGCCCGGAAGGGCGAGGATATCAGCAGTGACCGACCCCGGCAAAGGTCGCGACCCAGAACCTAAATGCAACACACGCTCTCCGCGAGTAAATATGTTCACATTCGTAATCCCTTTCGGGGTATAAATCGCTTGTGCGTATGAATCCATAAATGTGAAGCTTCTTTTCAATACTAGAACCGTGGGTGGATATGTATGGTTGCAGGTGCCCGAAAACACCCACCCCTTGAAACAGATTGATTGTAGCACAGGAGTCTTCTTAGGAAAGGAGTGTGCTTTTATAATTCCCATTTCTTGTTACTATAATACCCATATGCGCATTCTTGTCACTGGCGGCACAGGCTTTATAGGCTCAAATATAGCACTCTCACTTATCAGAGAAGGACACGATGTGATCGTGACGGGAAGTATCCACGAGCGAACCTTACCCGAATTCGCCGGTAAAATCCTCTATACGGGCATCCTCGGAATTGACTGGGATAGAGTTGGGCACATAGATGCCGTCTTTCATCAAGGAGCACTTTCAGATACACGTATATACGACCGCTCCGAAATGTTGCGGTCAAATTTTGAGACCTCCAAAGTAGTTTTTGAATACGCGGCAGAACATGGATGCACACATATCATCTACGCCTCATCGACCGCAGTGTACGGGATACTACCTCCACCCTATAAAGAGAGTGGCCCTGTGGCACCTATAAATGTATACGGCGAATCAAAGGCTCTCTTAGACGAGTATGCAATGACTTTTGCAAAGGAGCACCCTGCTCTACGCGTAGTGGGCTTGCGCTATTGCAATGTCTACGGACCTGGGGAAGCCTACAAAGGAAAGACGTCAACTATGATCTACCAGTTTGCGCAGCAAATGCTTCGTGGAAATCCGCGACTTTTTGCGCACGGTGAACAAAAGCGCGACTACATCTACGTCAAAGACGTAGTGCAAGCAAATATGCGAGCACTCGAAGCAAAAGAAAATGGCATTTTTAATTGCGGATCAGGAACCGCAACAACGTTTAACGATGTCGTGGACATTCTCAATACCACACTCAACCTTTCTCGCACCCCCGAGTATATTGAAAACCCCTATAGCACTTCTGAGTATCAGTCCTATACCGAATGCGACATATCAGAGATCAAAGACACGTTAGGCTTCACTCCCGCCTTCGACATAGCTGCAGGCATACAGGACTACTACAAGAGCGGTCTTCTTGTCTAATGCTATGGTTACTGCTCCAGAAACGAAGACATCGAAGATCGCGGTTATCGGTGCTGGTCGCTGGGGTCGCAACATCATACGCACACTCGACACACATACGGGTGTATGCGTTATTGCGCACGGAGAAAACACTGAAGCAATGGTGTATCTTGAAGAACACTTTCCGCACATACCCCACACAGCGGACTATCAGACTGTATTACAAGACACAACCGTTACAAGCGTCTGCATTGCGACACCCATAGCAACCCACGCCGACATCGTGCGCGAAGCGCTCATTGCCGGGAAGCATGTTTTTGTAGAAAAACCTCTCTCGCTTGAGACTACAGTTATTGCTGAACTCTATACCTTGGCGGATACGCGCAATCTCACTCTTTTCACGGGCTATATGTATACCTATGACCCGACGTTTAGTGTGCTCAAAAAAGAATTAGAAAGTGCTGACAGCTATACCATAGAAACCACATGGACAAAATACGGCACCTTTGACTCCCCTCTTCCTGAAAATCTTTTGGTGCATGAATTGGCATTATGCCATGGACTTCTTGGGTCACTTGATCTCAAAAACATCATCAGAAATGAAGAAAATGTTTTTGAAGGAGATTTTGTAGGCAACCGCGGGAACGCACATGTCTACATCGACCGAGAACAACAAGAAAAAAAGAAAGTGCTTACTGTACGTACCGAGAGCTCTCTCTATACCATGACTATAGGCACACTCACCGTGCAAGATCTCATCACCAAAGAAGAAAAGGTGCTCTATGAAAACACTGAAACACAGCTACTCGATATCGAATTAAAAAACTTCCTTGCTGAAACAAAAGAAGGTGCCTCTACAAATAGCAAACGGCGGTCAATGGATATCTCCATCGCCGCCGTCCTTGGTCACCTCACTTCAGTGTAGATCAGCCGTTACTCGACCGTAGGTCGACCGGATAACCAGGCATTATTGTTGCCTGCAAATCTTTCTCGGTCTTGCCGAACATTGCGAGGACAGCCCGCATGCGTCGCTCCTTGTTGGCGAGCTTCTCCCGCTGTCCCTCGTCTCCCACGACAGTACGACTGTCTCCCTCTTCGACGTCGGGCACGATGACCGCGAGTACCCCCTTGCCACCTTCACCGAATCCGAAAAGGTTAACAAATTCAGCGACACCTTGGTGGTGCACGCTGTAATCGAAATCCAAGGGTCGTCTGTCGACACCACTGAATCCCCCGTGATTAAGGAGTGTTGCCATATCCCAAAACGCGCAAGTATTTGAGATTGCACCCTGAAGGGTGATGGGGTTATCGGGTGATACGACACCGATTGCCCATGCTCCATCACTGATTGCTTGATCCATCGCCTCCAAAACACGCGGTGTCAGAAGGTGATGAGCGGTCGCCGAGAGCACGAGCATCCCACAATACCCATCCGTGTCGTTGGCGTCATACAGGTCGTAGAGTGACGCGTTCAGCACGCCGACAAAGATATCACCTCCCGCCTCTTTCACCGAGACGAACGGATCATTCGCGAACTTCTTCACGAGATACTCGGTGGATCCGCCGAAGTCAGCTGAGTAGCAAGCGTTCACCCACACCACAATACGGACATGCGCAACCTTGCCCCGCAAGGTTGCGACCGCAAATGAAAGTTCCCTTGCGAGTTTTGGAAATTCACCCTCTGAAGTTGCATACGCACGCAATACTGCAACCGTATGTTTTCCAATAAACATTGGATTTCCCCCCATTGTAGTTGGTGTGCCACAAACGCAGGATATGCGTCAGAGGCACAGGAACATTCCTGTCACTTATTATAACACGTTTTTAGTAAAAAACAAGTTACTGCTTCGACTCCACGAGAGCAAGGACTGCACGTGCGGCGTGGACACTATTCCCCACTTTTCCTGAATAAATAGTGATGACGCGATCGGTAAGAGCGTTTACCAATGTAGGACGCTCGTCCGTATGATCTACTTTTGGGAGCACGGTGCGAATGGTGTACATCGAACCTACATGGCGTGCGTCTTTAAGCATAGGCATATACCTCACACTGTCTTCTAAAATGCGCTTCGCATGAGTCACCGATGGACCAGTGATAATCCCTTTATGCAAAAGAGGTTTCAATTCTTCAGGAATCTCAGGGTGAATACCGAAACTCCGTTTATGGATCGCATGCTCTACGTGACCCATAACCCCGTACCCCGTACCCCCCAGCGGATCAATGCACATAAAGGGACCATCCATAACAACGGTACTTATTCCTTTGTATGCCTCGGGCACCTCGACCACGATTTTTTCACATACCTCATACTGATAGGTATGATGCATTTCCGAGTGGTTTTTAAACGTACTGTTGAGGAATGCATAGGTTGCAATGACGACAAAGTCATATTCATTGAGGTCATCAAGATCCACTGTCGTATTTGTGCGCACCTTCACATGAGACTCTGCAAGCCGCCTCGTAAGTATCTCTTTCAAAATATACGGATCATATAGATTCTCTTCTGCTTCTATAACCACGTCCAGCATATCCGCATTCAGATGAGTAGGCTCTACAATACGATACGGTAAACCATGCCGTTCTAACACCTCAAGATACTGAGCTCCAGAAAGAAAGCTTCCTTCTTTGGCGATGGCGTAATAGTGTGTATGGCCTTTGATGATGGCTTCCTGATATTCAGCTTCAAAAAGCGGAGTTGCTTCGAGGCACGAGAGAATGGTGTCGTGACTTCGAGGATAATGATATCCGCGATGCATGCGGTATTGATTGATCGCTGAGGCCGCAGTCATGATCTCATTCTCTTTTTCAAAGAGCGTAACCATGTACCCAGCACGTGAAAGCTCAAGTGCTGTAGTACACCCAAAGATGCCTCCTCCCACGACTGCAATGCGCACATCTTTCTGGCTCATAGATATTGTAGTGTGAATAGTAACGAACTATCTCTTTTCTGACAATCTGAGAAGGATAAGCTTGATAAGACGAGCAAGGCTATGACGTTCGATAGCTGCCTGGCGAAGCGCCTGTGTGATTGCCTTTCGCTCACTCTGCGGTAGCGCAACAAAACGCTGGATCTCTCGGGCATATGCTTCCGCATCAGGGGGCTGTGCACAGGACGAAGGGATATCCTTTACATACACCGGACTCGAAGTCAGTACATATACTCCTACTGCCATCGCCTCCACAATAGTCTTGTCTGCACTATTTGTCTGACTCGTATGCAAGAAAATATCTGATGATCGTAGAACCTGGAGTACTCCTAGAGAATCTTTGCCACCAAGCATATCGATATGGGCAGTCAATCCTTTCGACTCACTATAAGCACGGATGTGCTCTTGGTATACAAAATCTTCTGGCTTTACCGGAGCGCCGACAATGGCGAGTCGTGCGTCGGGAGTCGTCTTGTGCACCTCCGCGAAAGTATCGATCGCCAATTCAAGATTCTTAATAGGTGCTATACGCCCCACGACCACAAGTGTAAGAGGTCTCGGCGCAGGGGTCTCATTGGGCACGAAAATCGTCGTATCGACACCCTGCCCTGTCACTAAGATTTTTGGACTGTCTATTTGGAAACTTTCTTTCGAGCCAGTAAAACCCTGATGCATAAGGAGGGTCGCCACACGCAACTTCAAATCGACAGTGCGGTGCGTATACCAAAGGCCAATGTGTTTTCCAAGTAACCGCCACAAGAGCCCTGCAAGCACCACGTACTCAGGGTTCATATGCACAAATACCGCCTCATATCTATTTCGAAGTATCCATACATACCGATATACTCGCCACACTCTCTTCAAGCGCGACGTACCTTTTTCTTTTCCTAATGAATACACAAAAACATTGGAGGGAAAAGCATGCTCACCTTCTTTTAAACACACCACGTGCACTTCTTCTGCTCCTCGCGAAAACTCTTCTATCCATGCATGGAAAAAACCGAGTGCGGGATCGGTGCTATCAACTATTTGTGTACAGATAAGTACTTTCATAGGTAGTTAGGAAACAGCATACACCGCTGCCCATTTTTTTGCATAGGAAGTGGCACTGGTAAAAAGGTTTTTTGCGTCTTGAGGACCACCTGCGCCAAACTGTTTCCGTTTTGATGCGTCGGCGACAAGAGTGGCGAGCGCCTCCACAAACGCATCTTCATCACCCACAGGCACTGAAAGACCGTGGACCTCATGCTTACACACTTCCCCTACACAACCCACATCCGTGGTCACAACCGGGACACCACACGCCATCGCTTCGATAAGGACACGCGCCCACCCTTCATAGTCTGAAGAGAGCGCATAGATATCTGTCTGCTTCATAAGGGATGGCACATCGGGCGACCACGCGAGCATACGGAGTGCATTTGACCCTCCACTTAAAAATCCAAGTGCCCTTGCCTCTTTTTCAAGCGCATGAGAAAGAGGTCCTGCTCCTACCATTGTCAGGCGTGTGCGTGGATGCATTTCATGCACGCGTGCAAAGGCACGTAGGAGGAGAGGTAGATTTTTTTGCGGGACATAGCGCGCGACGGTGAGCACCTCACAGAGAGAAGCATCTTCTGCGGCACGTGCGCCCGGAGCTTCAATGAAACGAGTGACGTCGGTATAGACTGGTAGGGTTATAATTTTTTCTTTGGGCACGCCGAGAGCATGCACGTGCACCCATACCCTCTCTGAGACAACTCGAACGCGATCAGCTCGGCGCACGAGCATGCGTGCAATGTAGTACCATACACGATTTCCTCTCGACTCATCTCGCCAATAGGTACCTGAAAAGATATCGCCGTGCTCCTGTATGACGAGAGGGACACTGGTAAAAAGGCGTAGCAGCCACCCTACCACCCCTGACGCGAGCGGGTCTTGTGTAGTGATACACCACACACCGCGAGCCGCGCGCGTACGCAGTATACGCATACCTATACGTACCGCGTCCATCATCATATAAAAGCGATTCCGAGAATTCGTCGCATACAGAAAAAAGTTTGGCGATACCTCCTCTGTATCCAATCGATGACTGCGCAGTGAAAAAACCACCATGTGAAGAGAAGCTACTTCTTGCGCACACAAAATGAGGCGCTCGCGCTCTCCATTCTCTTTTTCAAAGAGTTGTCGCCCGTATCCAATACTGAGTACATGCATATTCATTTTGTGAGAACTACCTGCATAAAAATTTCCTCTACCTCATGCACCATACGAGCGAGCGTAAATGATTCCGCACGCTCTCGTGCTGCCTGTGTTAGGCGCGCACGAAGCATCTCGTCTTCCATGATCTTTCGAATCATTTGCTTAAGGGCTTCGCTATCGTCATAGGCGACAAGAAGCCCCGTCTCTTCGTGCGTGAGTAATTCTCCATTGCCACCAACATTTGTTGTGACAATGGGTGTACCGACCGCCATAACCTCCAAAAGCTGATGAGAGAAGCCCTCGTACGCGGTATTCAATACAAATATATCCGCTCCTGCTATTGCAGTCGCCAAGGTCTCTTTGGGTTGCCTGTCGACAAAGCGTACATATGACTCTGCTTCACATTCTTTCACCCGTGCTACGAGTCGCTCTTTTTCAGGTCCATCGCCTACGATGACACACATGATATCCTTGCCCTCTTTTCGCAATGCACTCACAATCGCAATGAGAGTATCAAATCCTTTCCAGGGCACCAACCGTCCAGCACTTATGATCACTGTCCCCGTATAGCCAAACATCGTTCGAATAGCCTCCCTTGTTTCTGTTATATGCATCGGTGCAAATGCGTTATACACGACATGAATCTTCTCTGGCATGACACCCCACACAGAAACAATTCGCTTTAGATATTCGCTTGGCACCACTACACAATCTGCACGGCACGCTACAAAACGCTCTACATGAGCGAGTACACGTACCATAAAAGGTTGTTTCCTTGTCTCATGCACAAACTCATCGAGAAACTGTGTTGCGCCATACCGCCCCACTGCTTGCTCCCATGCATAATCCCCGGCGATACGCAAAACAAACTTCTTACGCAAGACCCACGCAACTATGCTCGCAGGCAAACCAACGCTCACTGGATCAAGAGCGTAGATGAGTGAAGCTCCACGTGCCTTTTTAAAAAGCTGGATGCTATAGAGTAGATGCCGCAACACCTTAGGATACTTCCTCACCACCCCAAATGGAGCAGAGACGACGTCTATACCGTACGCCGGCAGCTCTCGCTCAAGTATTTCAATATGGGTCGCAGGACCTCCGATTTCAGGCGGATAGAGTCCTGTCGCTATGAGCACTTTCATAGGCATAAGGATACCATCCTAGTGAGCCTTTCTTAGATAGTCCATAAGTGCCGCAGATAGTTTGTGGGCATCATGGCGAATAAGACTTCGCTTTAGCACATCCCCCGCCTTCGTCACCACTTCTTCTGAAGCGAGGAAATCTCCCCGTATACATTCGGTAGGAACAGATCCACATCCCGCATCGACCACTGGACACTCACCCGTATGGGCATAGCGTGCAATAAGCTCTTCTGGCAAAGGAGTCGTGTTGATAAGAAAAGCATCCGGTGTACGTCCCACATATTTCACAATTTCACTTACATACCGTGCTGTATCGTATCCAGTCGTTTGTCCAAATTTACTCACGAGATTACTTATGTACACAAACGGCGCTTTCGAATCGCGCATAAGCTGCGCCACATCCCCCACCACACACGCCGCAAGAAGACTAGTGTATAAATCACCTGGCCCCAATACGATCATATCGGCGGTCTGCAATGCTTCACGTACTTCTGCACTTTCCTGCACAAATGATTCTAATCCAAAGTCAACAATGCAATGCATGTCTCTATCGGGAGTTGGCTCATCGATATGCGTCTCTCCTTTAACGACCACTCCATCTGCATACGTCGCAACAAGTGTCGTCATTGAATGTGCCACTGGCAACACTCTTCCTTTTACTCCAAGCATGCGCGAGACAACGGCAATAGCTTTTTCTTCTGAGCCCACTACATCAGAAAGAGCGGTGAGGAGAAGGTTACCAAAGTTGTGCCCTTGAAGACCTTCCCCGCCTTTATTGAAACGATAGAGAAACAATTCTCGCAGTGACGCACTGTCGATCAATGATTCATCGGCAAGCGCCACAAGTACCATGCGCAGATCACCCATAGGCAAGCGCCCAAATTCGTCGCGTAATTTTCCAGTAGATCCACCATTATCAGAAACACCGACAATAACAGAAATATCTATTTCATCAGCATATGCCTTAAGGCCGGAACAGACTAAAAATCCTCCTGTTCCGCCACCAATGACTACTACTTTCTTTTTCATACGTATCTCTATAGAACACACTGTACACAAAAAAAGTCTCGCTGCCCACTATCCGCTTATGAGCGAATGGTGGGCATAGAGACTACGACTGCGCATCTTCCTTCGAAGGAGGGTTTAACCTATCGTGACCCACATCCAAGTCTGGCCTCCCTGGTCGATCATGACCTCTACCGTCCCGAACTCTTGGAACAGAAGTACCTGGTGGCATTGGACCAGAACGCGGCGAACTGTCGACGTCGTCCGGCAAACTCATGCTTTCCTCCATTGCTTTCAACTTATTTGAACTCACCTGAGAGAGAAAAGTTGCAGACCAAAGCCTGGTGAACCTCTATACTCCCTTTCCTTTCTCAAGATTGATCTTCGTCGGCCGACAAATAGGCTTGTCCTGCTCGTTGCTTAAAATTGCCGCGACGGCAGACCAACGAGCCTCATCTTCGCATCTTTTCAAGGTCAGATGTATCGTTCCGCCGATAGGCACAGGACGAAAAAATTCAATCGTAAATTTCCTCAATTTTCTTCCCGGCAAAAAATTCGCCACCGCACCACCAACTGCCCCAATAATGAGCCCTCCCGGCACAATCGCGTTGGGATCAACATCAGGGTCGTGAAAGGGGTTATCGTCCACAAACAGAAACCGTGCAAAATCGCATGTCTCGCGAGGAAAGGTGAGGGTGTATTTCCCTTCTTCGATGCGCATACGCACCACGCCAACAACTCTCCTGTCGCGGGATCTGGTAGTTCCTTCCTAACTCCCGCGACAACCGCGGTTTCTAGACACGATTAAACAGTATTTGTCACCCTGCGTCAAACGGGAGGTCGTTCATGTTTTGAAACGTGCAGCATCTTTTCAAGCTCTTCCCGCGTCAGCTCTTTTCTTTCATGTTGAGCACGTACCTCTTCTCCATGAGGTTGCTTTTCAGCTGATGCAGGCGTGGCAGGCTGTGCCGGGGGATGATTGTCTTTTTTTTCTGTACGGGTATCTTGTGGTATGTGTGCAGGTTGCGTACGTGGTGCATCTTCTATGCGCGGAGCAACATACCCTCTCACATCAGAAAGCATCTCTTTTTTTTCCGAAGGAACGCTCGGCGCAGGCTGTGGTGCATTTGGCTTTTCCCCTCCTTCTTTGTGAGACAGCTTCTGGAGGACAGCACGCAGGTCTTCGAGATTTTTTGATGGCTGGTCTTTATGATGAAACGGATCTTTATCAGGAGGGCGAACAAAACGAGGAGGAGGTCCTAAGGGCTTCCTATCCTGTGGGCGCAACTCGCGACGAGGAGGCACTACAGGAGCAGGTGCAGCACGTGGAGTCTGCGGCGACGCATGTCCTTCAGTGGGCTTTTCTTCACCTTTGTGGTTCGCCTCTTCTGTGGGTGACGATATAAGCGATACTTTATCGGGCATTTCTACCGAACGTTTTTCACTTTGAGGCATAGGGCGAGGTGTCACAGGCACGCTCTCTGACATTTTTTCTTCACGCGGTCGCGCTACCTCAGTGCGCGGTAGTGGACGTGGAGTTTGTGACGCCGCCGCCTGTACAACCTGGGCATTAAATGCTGCAGCTCTTTTTGCAATATCTTCTTTCGAAAGCACCGTCTTTGCACGATCAGCGCCACCCTCTTCTTTTTTCTCTCGCTTCTTTACCGGCTCGTGCCACACACGGATCATCTCTTCCACCTCTGCACGCGGTCGCGCAAAGCGAGCGCGGCTCGCTGCTATTACTTGGTCAGCATGGGAAATGTCAGCGTGTGGAATAGGTGGCAGTGTCACCGCAGAAAAAGGCCGTGAACCAATACCGTCGATCATTAAAGAAAGATAGATTTGTGCGAAACCGAGATTCACCAAGTCAGTTGCCAAAAATTGTGGCGAAAAGACTGTCTCTAAGACCTCTGCATCAAAAGGACCGACACGAAAGGCAATCGTCGTACCTACGTTACCAAAAACGGCATTGCGCACTTCTTCTTCCATCTGTTCTACGTATTGGTGTGCAATAGTGAGATTGAGCTTGTATTTGCGGGCCTCAGAGAGAATGTTAGCAAAAGTCTCATTGGCAAATGACTGAAACTCATCTACGTACAGATAAAAATTAGGGGCTTTCGCCATTTCAGTCGCCGACATGTCAGCGCGCGACATGGCAGAAAGATAGATGCGGGTGATAAACATCGAGCCCAAGAGATTGGCATTCGTTTCACCCACCAATCCTTTGGAAAGGTTGATGATGAGAATCTTGCGATCATCCATCATCTGTCGCACGTCAAAGCTCGACTTCTCTTGTCCCACGATATTACGAATAAGAGGGTTTGCGGTAAATTGTC